>Ga0335081_10000614_pt1 | contig 59448 bp, 53 predicted proteins | sample Lox_Sample_35_FD_206713 | JGI IMG/M metagenome (GOLD analysis project Ga0335081, IMG submission 206713) | Soil microbial communities from Loxahatchee National Wildlife Refuge, Florida, United States - Lox_Sample_3.5 | ecosystem: Environmental > Terrestrial > Soil > Wetlands | place: USA...
AGCCCGCGCCTAGGCATCTGCTTCAATGAGGCCACGATCAGCTGATCGTGGAAATGCTTTCTCCACCCCTAATCAACCTGGATGGCATACCGCTTCAATGAGGCCACGATCAGCTGATCGTGGAAATGCGGTCGGAGCGGGGTACGGAACATGGACAAACCACGCTTCAATGAGGCCACGATCAGCTGATCGTGGAAATTGCTGGAGCGCCGCACGGCAGGCTGACACCTACCGTGCTTCAATGAGGCCACGATCAGCTGATCGTGGAAATGTCCTGGTAATATATCATGGCCCATTCATCGACGTCGCTTCAATGAGGCCACGATCAGCTGATCGTGGAAATGGGAAAGCGGCTACGAACCTCGCGCTCGGTAGGCGAGCTTCAATGAGGCCACGATCAGCTGATCGTGGAAATAATTTGGTTCTAAGCAGAATTTCCGATGCTGGCTAGGCTTCAATGAGGCCACGATCAGCTGATCGTGGAAATGCGGTGCCTGCCATGGCGTTGGCGTAAGAACTGGCGCTTCAATGAGGCCACGATCAGCTGATCGTGGAAATGAGGTCTCCTTCGCCGAAGTTCTTGAACTGCTCGATGCTTCAATGAGGCCACGATCAGCTGATCGTGGAAATGACCGCGAGGACCTGACGCTGGCGGATCATATCCTGCTTCAATGAGGCCACGATCAGCTGATCGTGGAAATAATGTTTCGGAGGATGAAGTTGTTCGCGACAACAGGCTTCAATGAGGCCACGATCAGCTGATCGTGGAAATGTCTCTGGCGTGGATTACTCCGCACCCGCTTCCATTGCTTCAATGAGGCCACGATCAGCTGATCGTGGAAATAGCTCCAGCTCTATCCTATTCAATTTTCAAAGATCTGCGGGCGCTTTCGCGAGCGACCCCGAAATAACCCATTATCCAGCCCCGAGTGTGGGAACCTTCTCGCCATCCAACCCACTGAATTTCCAAGCCCGCGAGTGATGAGCCGCTTTCTATCGCCGACGCGGTGCTCGCGTCGCTCATCAGCGCGTCGTAAAAACAGGGTATTCTCCGATCTCGCCTTCCAGAACGCGTGCCAGCAGACGAGCTTGGATCTCCAATAACCGCCGGTAACTGACGCGGTAATCGAACAAAGGATGCGTCACCAGCGTGTCCATCCTCAATTCATAAGCCCGGAAAAACGCCTTACGTCCGGCCACGCTCAGAGCCACAGAACCGCCGACACGCACGAAATCGCGCGGCGTCACCATTCCGGTGTTCACAGCGGTCAAGACTGCGGAATCAGCAATGAGCGGCCGAAACGGCTCCATCAAATCCAATGCCAGCGCAGGACGCCCAAACCGTGGCTGGTGATAATAGCCGACGTACGGATCAAAGCCAACCGCATAGCACGCCACAGTCAGATCTTTCGCGAGCAGGCTGTACCCCAACGAGAGCAGCGCATTGATCGGATCTCGCGGCGGCCGGCGATTGCGACCCTCGAAATCGAAGGCGAACTCTGTCACCGTCTGATCCTCGTCCGGCTTGATCATCCCGCTAAGGTCGCCGAAATACAGCCGGGCAGCATTTCCTTCGATCCCTAGCAATTCCTCAAGTGAGCCGGCGACTTCGGCACGTTCCGCCATTTCCTTCAACGCCGCGAGCGTCGCCCGCGAGGGCTCAATGTGGTTGCGTTGGAGCAGAGTTCGCTGATTCCGGATCTTCCCCGCTACCAAGCAGCGCGCCAACCCGCGCGCGAAGTACTCCTGTTCAGCAAGACGGAATTGGCTTTGGCGCAAGAACACGTTTTTCTGATTCAATCCGATGGTGATCCCGTAGAACCAGCTGCCCATTGAGAAATAACAGATCGGCACCTCGGCTTCACAGAGTGCCTGTACAGCTTGTGTCGAGATCTGGACGTTGCCCATCAGACTAACCTGGCAAATCTCTCCAATCCTCACTTCTTGAATGACACTCTGGTTGTCGCGTATTTGGAGCAAGGCACCCGATTTACCCACGCGTACGCCCTGCGTATTGAGATACACCGGCCTCCTCTCGCTCCGAGGCGTGACGAGTGCCCGCACCTCGCGATTGACCGGCTTCCGCGGCAGACTTCCGAATAGCACCAGTTGGACAGCTTCGTTCCGTTGTGCAGTCTCGGCGGCGCTCCACGTCTCATCCGGCAGACAGATCCCAACCAGGGAACAGCCGGGGCATTTGGGCGAATCCACTAATGGTGGAGGAATTTCTTCGACGGCGGCGGTGGCCCACGCCCGCCGGATCAATTCCTCTGCTTCCGTAATCAGAGCGTCGTCAAACTCCACTCGAACACGTTGCCCGGTCTTGCGGTAATAGACAACTCCTTCGTCGCAGGAGTAACCGTTGTCACGAAGCACGATACCTTGCACGGCGAGCTGAGCGCGGTCGGAAGGCCACAATTCCAGCCCTTCCGTTCCTTCGCGCGGATATCCACGCTTGTAGTCAACGGGCGTAACAATACCGCCTTCCACCTCCACCAAATCCATTTTGGCTATGACACGTAAGCGCTCGCTTGAGAGAGTTACGGACCGGGAGTGAATCGACTCAGGAAGATCAGCAGGCGCCGGCAAGGCAGTAGCTTTTTCGTCGACGCGCCGGTGCTGGACTGCGCCTTCTATCGTCTCGGCATTTTCGTGAAACAGCCCCTCCACCCATTCATAGAAGAACAGTCGCGGACAGTAGGCGAATTCGTTCACCATCCGGGCCGGTAAGTAGTCCGGCAGGTTTCGCGAGTTCTCGAATTGGATTGGCTGGGCGCCCATCTTGTCCTAAACAATTATGCACGGCGCATCGATGGCCGAGTAAGGTTTACCTAAGGCAGTAATGACTCGGTCCCCGCGACCTTCCGCCGGGCCCAGATTCACGAAGAGCACCTGATCTTCGGTGTGGTGGATAATCGCAGCCAACTCCGAGCGGCACTTTGCCAAATCAGAGGTCGTCAACTGGCACTCGAACACCGAATATTGCAGATGGTCGCCATAGCCCCGCATAGTTTGAAATACCTTGCGTAGGCGCTTGTCGTCGCAGATGTCGTAGCAGACCAGATAGGAGGTGCGCATCAGCCCATACCCGCAAACAGCCCTGCCCCATAAAAACGCCCGCCGCCCAAACAGATTGGGCCTGCCAAAGCCACCGAGTCGCCCGCGCGGTCCCGCCAACGGACCCGCACATGATATCGCGGGAAGCGTTTCAAATGATCGGGCACACCGTACCGGTCGGCCATCTCGACGCCTGGCCAGAAGCCGCTCTTGCGCCACTCTAATTCCGCGTAGTGGGCCAAGTCCTCAGAGAAACCTGCCTGCACGATGGCCTTTCGCAAGAGGCCGTCGATCCGTCGCTCCAGCCGGCCCAGCAGCGTTTTCTGCTCTGACGACTCGTGCACGTGCTCAAGCCGTCGCCGCAAATGTGAGGGATCATCGAACCCCGGGAGTACCACCGGAACCACCGTGGCCCACTCCACCGACGGCCGGATGTACCGCTGCACCATTGCGTCGCTTTCCGGGATGAGCGACAACATTGCCGCCGCATCCGCGGAACCTTCCGGAAACAATTCCTTTCCCGAAAGACTACGCCGCGCCCAGGCAAATTCCTCCCGACACGAACCCGCAAACGACGTCAGCATGATCCGGCGTACCGCCCCGATCCGCTGCGCACAAGCGGCACCCCGTAACTCAACGCTCGGTAGAGGAATGTATGCGTAACGTTCGGCGCACGCCGGGTGGCCCAGGATGAACGATGCGATTTTGGAGTCGGCCCATCCGGAACTGCCTGCGGCTTCCTTGACCGTGCCTCGCATCATTCCGGCGACTCGCAATGCGCTCCTCGCCGGAGCGAACGCGCGGAAGCCGCTTCCGTCCAGTTCCAGAAGACTAAAGACCGCCAGGGGGCGCTTCGCGGGAGCTGTCGCCATCCGGTATTCCACTTTTCGGTAAACCGTCACTGTGGGAGGTGCCACAAATCCGTCCTTTCCGATGCGTGCCAGAAATCCAGCGTGCCGCACTTGGAGGTCTTCATACGTTCCGGAAACCGGGAGACGCAGTCCGTCCACGCCCGCCGTGCCCGCGGGAAGCCACCGGTCTCCCGAAAGCCGGTCCACGTCCTCCGCGGAGAGAATCGCCGCATCTCCCACTACCATGTCGATTCCCCAGCCTACGGCCGAAATGCTCCGTGCACTCCGTACAAGTGCGTCCACATGTCCGGAAGCAACGTCTGGGATTGGCCACACATAATGCACGGCCTCGTCCTCAAGCAGCATCGGTCGGATTTCCTTCATAGCGCGATGCGTCTTCGGGTCAGCCTCTTTCGTGGTCGTTGCCGGGTTGCGCACCCACGCCCTCCCCGCGATATCCATGGCATTGTTCGGAACGGACAAGCTGTACGGCGAACCGGGATTTGCCTTGGGAGCGACAATAATCGGCGCCGCATCCAGACTCTCCAGCCATCGGAATGCAGCCGCGACTCTCTCGCCGGGTTCGCCCCGGCCCAGCCTCGCCGCGACTGCAATCAGGGATTGAAATACCCGCATGGGTGAGGGCGGCCACTCAGGACTGCCGCCGTCCGCGCGTCCATGAAAGTAGGAGTCCAGGAATCGCACTGTCAGGCAAAGATGCAGGCTCATGCGTCAATCCGCTACTTGGCTTTCGCTGCCTTGTTTTTAACTTTTTTCGTGCCTTCGCCGCTCAAATCCGCCTTAGCCCGCTCGCGGTCGAATGGAACTTGGCGCGACGGGCCCACCCCGAATTTCGCTGCCGCTGCCTTGGCGTACGCCAACGCTTCTGTATGCGAGACCGATACATCAACGCGTCGTCCGTCGCTGTAAACCGCCTTAAGCTCACGGCCTTTGCTGGGATCCACGACCAAGTTACAGCCTTGCCGCAAGTACCCCGTTCCGGAGTAGGTGAAAGCGGTAATCGCCAGACCCAGAATGTAGCTCCGCAACACCCGAGTCTTCGCCTCGTCAGCGGCGAAGATCGTGCGCAGCGCCGCTAGGTGGAGGGTTGCATCACGGCGAATACCGCCCGTGGCGATAATGCCTCCGGGTGAGCCCGAAGCCGGCACGTGGACAAAGCCCCGTTTCGCATACTCGTCCTGAGTTTTCTTGTCGAGCGGCTCCTCCAGCAGGCCTGCGGCGACATAGTCCGTTGCCGGGATATACTGCGCAGAGCGCATCAGTTCCTTGACGTTATAAGCCCGAATGGTCGAGGCGATCAGCCGCGGCAGCTTGGTTTGAGTATCACGCGAGTCCCAAGCGCCGAAAACAAGTGAAGTCGGCGCGATCCTCGCGAGTGGTTCGTGATTCACAGTAGTGGGTGCCGCCGCAGCTTTGAAAGCCTCCTGCAACTCGTGCTGTAGGGCAGAGCAGCGAACGATCGCGTCGCCCGCCCGGTGTCCCGCCTCCAGCAGGTTGATTTTGCGGCCAGCGTCGATTACCACTTGCGGCACCAAAGCGGCGTACTCGCCCTTCAAGAACATCGGTTCGATCCGGTTTGCCTGCGACCCCACGCTATCGACGAGGCAAACGTTCGTACCATCGGCGAACGTATCGATGTTGTACCCGCCTTTGAAAGTCTTGTCCTCGCTCGCAGCAAATGTTGCGGGAAACAGAACGCCATCCGGTCCTTCCACCGGCATCAGGTGCTCTCGAATGATCAGGGCCGCGGGCCCGTCCTCGTCTAGCCAACCGTTGATCTCTCCGCTCATCACTCCGCTCCTTTACACTGGTCTACCCGGCAAGAAACTCTTCAGATATTTCGTTCGGTACAACAATTGAAATCGATACCGCTTCGACGCCAACCGGCTGACCCCACCGCAGGCCGTCAGCGCGCCCAATTCGACGCCTGCAGGCCGATTCCAAATTCCGTATTCCCAGGTTCGGGAAAACTCCGCCGGACGAAACCGCTGCAATCCAACGAAGGCCAGTAGCTCGATTGCGGGCCGCATGGCTATACGGAAGCCACTGATCTTTAAGGGATCAAAACTGAACCCGATGTCTACGTCCGCACCTGCACCGCCGAGGTTGGAATCAAAGTTCAACGGGACACACGCGCTTGAAGTCGTCTCCAGCCAAGTGGCAGAATCCGAATTGGACGGCGGCATCAATTGGCGCAAGTCGGACACGATATCGACAATTGACTGTTGGCCGGCCCATGTCTTGAAGCTGTTGCCGCCGCTCCGCTCATCCAGGAACCAGTCGATCTGCAAACCGAATGGCTCGCCGAAGACAACCGGTAGCTCTCTCCACAAGGAGTCCAGTGTTTTCTTTTCTTCCGTGAGATCCGGATTAGCCTTGATCGCTTTCTGCCCCATGGCACCCAGTTCTTCGCGCCGTTTCTTTTGGACTTGGGTCATGGTGTTGTTGATCGAGCATTTGCTGAGGGCTTTCAGCAGATCAGGCCCGCCAGCAGCGCTTCGCAGAAAGAAGGTGCCGCTATCGAACCATCCTTCTGACTCGTGCCCCAAGCGATGCGTAAGCTCCAGCAGTCCACAGCAGGCGAAGTATTGTCCCGGATTCGCCAGGTCCACCCGCACCTCGATCGAACCGGTTTGAGAATTCATGCGCTTGCCTGTCGTGCCGGTGTTTCTGTCTGCGACGCCCAGGCATCCACTACCCGGAGCAGCGACTCCACGTAAGCCAACCCCCACCTGCCGTATTCCCGCTGGAGCTGGACAAATCGAACTGGGACCTCCTCGGCCATTCTGCCAGCGACCTCGTCCGAGTAATTAGGGTCGAACACCTCATCGTCCGGAAAATGCGGCCGCGCGCGCCCGTGATGCGCCGCCACCATGTGGCGTGACAACTCCGTAGTCTTGGGCCCCATGTCTAATAACGAGCCGAACTCGTGCCGGTATCCGCTATACGGAATCGGAGGCACCTTGCCGGCCGACTTGGCCAGCACAAGCCGCGGATACTCACGATTGCCGATCGAGCGCTGCCAAACCTCGCGGTCTTTGCCTCGATCGTGCCAAATCGCTGCCGATCGCAATGCCTCTTTCTCAACTTCTGGCAACCGAAGATAACCCGCCAACCGATCGGCGTAGATTTGCGCTGTCAGGCAGTGGGCTGCCAATTCCTGTCTAGCTTTCCCTAAGCGGCTGCCATCATCGTCTGCCGCTTGCGGCCGCACGTACCAATACCAAAACCGCTGCCATTGGTGTTCTTCATCGCCGATCTCACTTCCAAGTTGCAGATCCAGTGTCTGCACTAACCGCATCCCGTCCGGCGGTTCTTCGTCGTCCCACACACGCATCCGCCGAATGAGGCCTTTCTCATCCGCCCACTCGATGCTAATGTCGTACGCCACGGCATCCGAATATGGCACCGCTCCCGCCAGCGAACCATTTTGCAGTCCTCCCGCTGCCGGCGGGAGCAGAATCATGCGGTCGCCAATGTTGGGGGCGCGCTTCTGCCGGTCGTTACCTTGCGAGAAATCGCCAAACTGCGCAACCCGGACCTCGCCATCAACCTCGACAATCCAGAGACGTAACTCGGGTGTCCGCTCCGCGATCTCCGCGAGTGCCTCTGTCACACTTTTGCTGGATGCCCGGAGCAACTCGTGAGGTTTCACAGGAAAATCCTCCAGTAATTCTGAAGGGTCATACTCCGCGAGTAAAGTTTCCGTCAAAATCTCCACCTCGTGACGCCATGCAACATAGGTCTGCGGTGGCTCCGATTCCACACCATGAAGCCAGTCCGCCACTGGCGGCCGCCCCGGCATAGGTCCGCGGATAGTAGTTAGCGCCCAGCGGTCAAACAATATGTCGCTCACAGGCAGGATCTCGGGAGATGGCGTGAATGCAGCCAGCCGCCTCTCCGCATCCAGTTGACCCAACGCCGAGGGGGAGCAGTCAACTCGCCCATCGGTGCGCCGGGGCAATTCCTTTAGAAGGGTCAGCGTCCGGGCGCAAGCCTCATCCAGAGGCGTCGGCTTCTCAGGTATCGGCCCGTGTACCAACTCGATCCGTGCGTCGCCTTTCCCAAACCGATTTACTCGTCCCAACCTCTGCGTGACGCTATCGAACGGCGCGAGATCACAAACCGCATGATCGGCTGAGAGGTTCACCCCGACTTCGCCAGCTGACGTTGAGACTAAATAGACGGTGCCCTCTTTCGGCATGGCATGGCTCCCGGGAAGAAATCGTGCCAAAATCATGTCGTCTAGCATCAGCCGGTCGCGCTCATAGCCACGCAGGGTGCCCGTGAGACGCTGTACTCCGCAGCCTTCTCTCTCCAGTTGGCGGTACACGCTTTCCACGTCAGCGAGTCGTCTTAGAAATACCAGAACTGAACTTCCGCTTTCGCGAAATTTCAACGCCTGCCTGACGGTCTCAGCCGGCAATTCCTTCTGTATTGCCACCGGATGCAGCGACATCCCTTTGCGCGCATTCACCCGAACGCCCATTTCGCCCTCGTCCATCTCTTCGCGGCTCAATGAGAACGCGCCCGATGTCGCACGCGCTGTCGCCGTGAGTTGAATAGTACGCAGAGGGAGGAAGTCTCCAGAACGCCTTTGCTCGTGTTCGATTGCCTCCACCAAACTTTGAAACGCGGGTTCAAGGTGCGCCTCGTCATGCACCAGCAACGCATCTTGTCCTAGCAATCCGGCATGGAGCGGCCGCGACTTGAATCCACACCCATATCCAGAAAACAGCAGGCGGCTGCCGATCATATCGACAGTTCCGGTGATGATCGCTGGCCGCGCCGGATCGTTGCGCCACTCGGCATTGTCGGCAAATTGGCCGCGAAGGGTACTGATTCCGAATGGTCGGCCGCCGCTTCCTCCGTACATCGCGAACAGCGCCGTACGCACCTCCCTTAATTCTGCCAGGCCCGATTCGTCCAGCCGGAGCGCCATCGCAACAGCCTCTTCAGTTGCCTGATCCACCACGACGCGGCGGTTCACGATCCAGACAAGCCGCCGTGGTAGCAGAGCGTTTCCGCCGCGTGACGCGTACGCCAGCGCGAGCAGCCACACCGACATTACGGATGTCTTCCCGCATCCCGTGGGAATGTCTACCGACCGCGGAATCTCGCGAGCGCAAAACCGCTCAAATAGCCGTTCTTGCCATTGGAATGCCTTCTCGTGGCCGCTCAATAGAGGAAAGTACCGTCGGAAAAAATCCCGATAGTTCTCCATAAGATATTTCCTGGATCTTACCATCGGGACGACGGGTCCGCGAGCACCTCGTAACCCTCAGGAGTTGACGAGAATCCGCTTTTCCCGATTGTAATCACATTGACCCTATTCATCTCGGGTTCAATGTTCAACCGGCTGACCAGGCGCAGCAGACCTAAACTGTAAACAACGCCTGTTTAATGAATCCGCTACCCTTGGCCGCTCAGGGTTGATGTTGTGCCGCCATCCGGCAATCAGTACGCACAGATACTAAGGATTGGCCCTCGAGATGTCCGTCTGATAGGCATACCCGCCGGTAATTCCACGTACGAAGGGTCCTGGTAATTACTGAATTGGCCAAAGACACGGTGATAGCACCCACTACCTGTAGGATGTCGGCAATGGCCGGTGTGCCGGGGCACGGGTGTCGATCATCATCGGCCAAGTCCGGGAACAAACAGGCAATACATGGCCCGTCCCTGTCCTGAATGAAAACATAGCCGTGATCGCCGTCACGACTAACCGCGGTGAAAATTACGGGAGTATGTTTTAACCGGAAATACTGGCTGGCCGCCACCCGCGCCGGATTGTTATCCACGCCGCAGACCGCTACGTCACACCTAAGGTCGATCTGCCGCGCGATCGCCTCTTCCAGTCGTAAGGCATGGCCGCGGATCTCGGTTGCGACAATACACTCTTGCTGAAGGTTGCGGGCAAGTGCTAAAGCTTTCTTCTTGCCAATATCCCTTACATAGAAGCGCTGCCGGTTCAGATTACTCGGTTCGACCACATCGTCGTCGAGCAAGGTAATCTTGCCGATCCCTTTCCGCACGAGTGTGGGTGCAATGTGCGAAATGATTCCGCCCGCGCCGATACAGAGCACATGGCTGCGCGAAAATACCGCCTGGTCGAAACCAGGTATCCCACGCTGGCGGTCCTCGGCTCCGGGCACCACTCTGCCCCGCAGTTCAATCGAGGTTCTTGAGCCGGTAAACGCCAGGCGCATAAGCGTGGACTCCTTGCCCGTAAATCTCAAGACCAAAATTCTGATCGTTCCGCATGAATCGGATGTATCCGTCCCTGCTGAATATCGCCATGAGAGCTAGATGGCCGCCCTGTTCGAGGCGGCGCTGGAAATTCTGGTCGGTGCCCGAAGGATGTGTTGCATCTGGGCCGTTGCCGGGATGGCTGTGGAAATGGGCCAAGAACTTGTGGCCGAACTGTTCGAGCTTAATGAGCAGATTGTGCATGGAGGGCATGTCGGCTACTACCCCCAGCCGGGAACGCCGCTGGTGCGCGAATTCTGCGCACTGGTCGAGCACCAGGACGCCATCGACCTCCGCGCCCGTGATAAAGAAAAATTGCTCGTCGGGATCGGCGGTTAGTTTCTTGAAGCAATCGAATAAGAATAGCGAGCTCACGGCATAGCGTCGCGTCCCGTTCGCGGTGGAATCGTTTTCCGCGCAGATCCGGTCGAGCGTCGCAAGAAAGTCATTCACGTGCCGAATCTCCGAGCATACGCGCGCGGTGTTTCTCCGCGCCCGCGCCGACTGGTTGAACCGCCCGATCAACTGCTCGCGTTTCGCGACGAGCGTCCGCTGCTTTTCTTCGAGATGTGTCCTTTTCATTGGTAAGCCTCCGTGATCACTCGTTCGATCGTAATGATGCCGGAACTGGCATCTTTGGGCCTCCGCGCCATATGAACCATGTACCAATCGTCCCCTCGCGGGACGAAACAAGGCCAATGGCCGCCGCTCCGAATCTGCGCCGACGGGCGGTACAAAAGGAAGGTAAGGTGGCCGGACCATCCCTCCTCGATCCGGCCTTGGAATGCCGCATAGCGGGTTTGGTAGGAACCGGTATAGGTCCGCCCGTGGCGCGCCCAGCCACGCTCCTGCCAATACGGGATTTCGCGCCGCTGCACGGTGATGGCGGGGCCGTGCCCCCGCAGCAACCGCGAGAAAGCCTGGCGGATGGAAGCGGGGGCGGGCCGGGAGCCGAGATCTCTTACGCGCATACGGCGATACCGACCTCGGCTTTGGTCGATGCGAAAACCTTCTCGCCATCGTTCACCTTGTCGAAAATCGACTCGGTGCTGGCGAAGAAGGGCTCGTTCGGACCACGGCTCAGCAGATAGTCCGAAAGGTTGAGTTGATGGAGGATGTCGCCGGCGGTCGTGCCCGGCTGGATTTCCACGTCGCGGATCTGGCCGGTGCCGGCCACGACCACTGAGAGCTTCTTCATAGGTTTGGTTCTCCTCTATATATAAGTGGGAGGCGGATCCTCTCCCGTGGGTTAATTGGCAATGCTGGCCCTCGTGGGACAGCACAGGAAATATAAGAAAGAGGCCAAACGCTGTTTGGCCTCAGGCCGGTCAATCCGGCACAGGTACTGCGAGGATGTTCATCAGTCACCAGGTTTCGTCTACGACTCGAACAGTTTTCGCGCCTCTTCGAACTTCTGGAGCTGGCGCCGTTTCTCGGCCAGATCCTTTTCCATCTCGGTGATCTCGGCCTTGAGTTTTCCGGCCTGCTCCAAGACGATTTCGACCGGGCTCTTCTTCTTCCACTGCTTGCGCTCCGGCTTCGCGGCCGGGGTTGCCTTTGGATCGGTTCTCTGAACTGGCATGGTGGTGCTCCTTTAATTGGTGTTGTTGATCGGACACCCAGGCTTCGAGCTTGCGGATCGCTTCGCGCTTGGTCGGCAATTCGATATGGGTGTAAACGGCGTGAATTTTGGCTCCGGGCGAGTGGCCCATCAAAGCCATCCGGACTTCCTGGAGGACGCCTGCCTCCATCAGCCTCGTCGCGAAGGTGTGCCGGAGATCATGGAATCTCACGTGGCGGATCTCGGCGTTTTTTAGTGCGGTCTTCCATGCGCGCTTGATGATGCGCACGGGCTGGCCCTGGTATTCGATGATCAAGCCATCCGGTTTGCGCCCCTCGACGAGGAGCGTTTGCAGGCGCTCCGTAAGCGGGATTTCCCGCGATTCGCCTCCGGGTGTCTTCGAGTGCGTTACCGAGATGATCTTCTGAGAAAAATCGATGTCTTCCCAGCGCTGGCTCGTGATCTCCCCCCGGCGCATGCCGGTGTCGAGCGCGATCGCAATCATGGCGCGGAGGTGATCCTGTGCCACGCGGAGGAGCGATGCTTCCTCGGCGATGCTGAGGATTTGGCGACGGATGCGCCGCTCAGGGGGCATCTTGAGGCGGGCGAGCGGATTTGCAGCGAGCAGCTGCTCATCGACCGCCCAGAATAAGAGGTGGCGCAAGACGCTCACATCACGGTTGATTGTCGCGTCCTTGATCTTCGGGTTGACCTGCTTGCGTTTCTTGCGGAATTCTTCCGCCATCGCCTTCGTGATGCGCAGCGCGGGGATCTCGGAGAAGAAGCCGAGCAGAAACCGCAAGTGGTAGAGGTGGTGGGCGTGGGCGGATCCGCTCGCGAGGAAGCGAGCCGCGATCGCGCCCATCGTTATGTCGGGATCGTACTCGACGATGTGGAAGCGGGCGTCATTTAGTTCCTGCTTGCGCTTGTCTTCGATTTTTTGCGCAGCTTTGCGGTTGCCGGTTCCCGTCGAGAATTGGTGGCGGACGCCGTCCTGGTAAAGGTACGACCAATAAATACCGCCGCGCTTATAGAGACTCACATTCCTCCTTTCTGCCGGCGAATGAGCCAGCGGATGATCTGCGTTTTATAAAAGAGCAGCTTGCCGGTCGCCCCTACGCGAACGTGCGGAAGGCCGAACGGCAGATATTTCTGGCGGATGGTCCACGTCGAGCAGCCGATGAGCTTGGCAACTTCGCGGATCGAGAGCGGGATGCCGAGCGGGTCCATCTCATTCGGCTGCGGGCATTGGGGCGGGCAGGGCTGCGGTGAGCTATGCCCGAGGTTCGGCGACGAAAAATCCAACATCGGTGCGGATTTGAGCGGAGTGCCGTGTCCTGAAGTGCGGCGCGGCATTACTCGCCTCCGCCCTCATGCCGCTCGCGCCGCCGTCTAAGGAGGCGGTACACCGCATTGCGAAACCATGAGGGAATCTGCGTCCACATAGCCCACAGAATCCCGAATGGAATTGCAAGGAGAATAAGACTCACGACCATACCCGGCTGCTGGAGTACTGTAATGATCACAGCCAAGAAAACGATGACCGAAGCAACCGTGAGGAAAGCACCAGGTACGATCGAGAGCAGGAACCCGAGGGGCGTGACCCACGTGGGACGACGGGGCTGAGGCGTCGAAAGATCTCGAGAGCCGCATTGGGAACAGGCCTCGGCGGTGCGCGGATTCTTATGCCTCCGAGGGCAGAGCTTCCAATCATAGGAACATCCGCACACATTGCAGAAAAACGGTTCGCCCGGCGTGATTCGATTGCAATTGAAGCAGTACTTCATCTGGATTCAAAGAAGTGTTTGCCGCTCAGTCTCCGTTGGCTTCTGCCAAATACTGCGCCACAAGGTTTCCCGCGTGATCCGCCCGGTAGTCGAAAACCGAAATATTTTCTCCGTGAGCGCGGCGGTCGCCATACGGAGGGCGGTCAGGCGCGATTCCGAATTGGTGACTACGAGCGTCCGAAACCGAGGTTGTCCGAACTGTCTCGCAAAAGCGCCTGAGGCAGCGTAGGCAAGATATGCCTGGACTTTCGACCGCCACACCTCGAGGCCTTCGCTTCCCCGATCAACCTCGAAGAAAAGTCCGAAGGATCTGTCGGCATGGCTGATCTCGGCGTATCCGTCCGGAATCAACGTTCCGTGGACCGGTTCCTGGAACGCAACCCAACGGATGAACTTCGCATCCATTGGCAGCGGCCGGTATTTCAGCATGCAATAGATCTGGTTCACTTCGAGTTGGTGGGCCGACAAGGAATCGCTTGCGAGTACTTGATCTTGACCGCGCCGGGGACGCCGATAGGGAACTCCCGCGAGCGCAGCCCCGCGCGGCGAAAGCGCGTACAACGACTTGCGCGCGCCGCCGACGGTTCCCCAGAAAAACCGATGGAGGAATCCTGCCTTCGTAAGCGCGAGAAGCCGTACGTTCGCCCGCGTCGTCGATCCGAATCCGGCTACGAGCTTGGCGAGCTCCCGGTCGATCACCCGCATGATGCCGAGTTCGTGCAGCAGGTGGACGTCTCGGTGCTGCGGGATGACAACCTTCCGATCACTCCCAGCCATCGAGGGCCTCCCGATGGTGGCGGCGTCCGACCTCGCGCCGACTGCGGATTTCTTCCTCGATGTCGTGCCGGGGACGCGCCCACCGTGCAAGTGACCGGCGGTACAAATCGGAGGCGTCTATGTCGGGCTCCCGAACCGTCGGTACGACAGCTTCGCACCAGCGTTCGTGCACGGTTTTGACGATCAAGTGCCTCCTCGGCAAGTTCTTCAAACGTTCGGCAAGAGACTTCCCGCCATCAAGCATCGAGGCAATCTGTTGAGCGTCGGGACCCGAAAGCTGGAAGAAGCCGAAGGAGCCGACAGAAAGGATCGCCGCCTGCGTTTCCTGCGGCAACTGTCCGAGAAACTGGTTTGCCGAGACAACGGCACCGCCTTTCTTTCTCGTTTCCGACAGAATGGTTTCTAGGCCTCCGCCTTGAAACACCAAGTTCTGAACCTCATCGACGTACAGGCCAAAAACGTTGCGGAGCGCTCGGCTGAAGAATGCATGTTTGGTTTTCGTGAGCAACATGCTGCCGAACGTCGCTCCGTGTTCCCCAAGCCGCCCCTTGTCGAGATTGATGATGACCCAGCAATTCGTATCCATCGAGCGTGCGAGCGAAAACGTGGAGCGTTGTTGTCCGAGGAGATGCCGAAACCTCACGTCGGAGAGGAATAAGCTAACTTTGTTCAGGACGGGTTCCGCGAGCAGGCGCCGCATGGCTTCGCTCAACTGGTCGTACCGCAGTTCGAAGTACTCCCTGACATCGGCGTTCGTCACGCGCGTGAGACAGCGCGAGCGGAAGTCGGCGTCGGTAAGGAGCGGCACCAGCTCGACCAGCGTCAACCCGCACTCCGATAGGACATACAAGCTGTTCCTCAAAACTTCGTCGGTTCGCGCCCCAAACGTGTCCAACCGCCAGCGTTCCTTGAGGATCTGCGAGAATTCCGCGATCTTCATAAAGCGGTCGTTGCCATCGTCGATTTCCAAGGGATTTAACCCAACCGAATGCTGCGAATCCGCCGGATCGATGACGATCAGGTGGTCGCTGAGGTCTTTCTTCAAGACGCGTTCGCGCATGGCAATCACTTTGAGAAGAAAGGGCGTCACGTCGCCGTGCAAGTCGAAAAATTCGAAACCGCGCCCTGCCGCCACGTCCTGTTCGGCAAGCCGCCTCACTAAGTACGACTTACCGGCACCCGTTTTTCCAAGCAACGCGAGGTGCTCGGCCCTGCGGTTCTGCGCTATCCCGACTCTGCCGCCGACCGGGCAGCCATCCACGATACGCGTCCCGATGTCGAGCAGGTCGCGATGCAACGGACCCGAGGAACGGTCGCTCATACGGCGGTTCCACAGGCGCGCAATATATTTTTCCAGGAAGTTATTCACGGTTTTGGTACGGTGACCGATGGGTCGAAGTTCGTGATGATGAGTTCGCGGTATCGCTTGCCGGCTTCGCGCTGGGCGGTATACGGGATTTCAACCTCGACGATCTTCGAGTGCTTGAACAAGTCCCGCAGCTCCGGCACATCATCCACCGTCAGGACGAATTTGCCTTTGAGTGACTGGAGCAGGTCCGCTAGGATGCGGTAGTCGTCTTGCGAAAAATTGAAATTATAGAGTTTGCGCTCCCAATAGGGCGGGTCGCAAAAGAACAGCGTCTTCGGGCGGTCGAACTTAGGAATGAATTCTTGGAACGGCAGTGATTCGATCTGGACGCGTGACAGGCGCTTATGGGCATTTTCAAAGATCTTGGGAAGGCGGCTCGCATCGAACCCTGGCGCGCTCACTACTTTCGCGGCGTAGTGCCGACCATGGACGAGGGCTGCGTAGCAGGTCTTCTGCAAGAAAAAGAACCGTGCGGCGCGTTGGATGTCGGTCAGGCTTGCCGGATTCTGCCGGTCGAAAATGTGAAACCAGTCGCGGCTCACCAGAACGAACTTCAGGCACCGGACAAGTTCTTCGTAATGGTGCTGCGCACAGCGGAAGAAGTTAACAACCTCTCCATCCAAGTCATTCACGACTTCGACTTTGGATGGCTCCTTCCGGAAAAGCACCTGGCCTCCGCCCAAGAAGACCTCGCAGTACGTCTCGTGCGGCGGGAACATTGCGATGATCCGTTTCGCCAACCGGTTTTTCCCGCCGATGTAACTCATGGGCGATACCATGTTCGGTATGAGAGAGCGCGGCACCATACGGAAGCGCCTTCCTTTCTGGGATACTTCAACGGTCGTTGAAGCTCATTAACTGTAGCAGGGCAGTTCGCGCGGTAAAGGTACCCGATTCTGCGCGCACTGCACGCTTGCCGGAAAGCAAGACCGGCGGCGGCGGCGCGTTTCAAACTGGTCGACTCTGGTGGCGACGGGCCTTGAATCGGATCGCCGTTCGGCTGGGCTCGCCTCGCGGGGCCGCCGGAATTGCTCCTTGCTGACCGGATGTTCGCACTACTCTCGTTGCAAAGCGAGAGACGACTCGTCTACAGTTTCTACAGTTGCACTCTTGGTATGACGCGGTTGCTCATCTCATTCGAAATGCAGAATGTCCGGATTGACGACGGCGACTGGCTCTTGAAGCGCCGACCACTTCGTTTCGAATGGCTGGCGCTTCTCGCCCTCAAGCGCCGAATCCAGTCTGGCAATTATGCGTGGGTCAACATAGAGGACGTTGGGAAGCTTCCCAGTTGGCGTGGAAAGCGTAAACAGGACATCGGAATCTACGTAAAAAGGTACCTCGAATCATTACGCGGAATCAGTGAGCTTACGGTGAGCGCCCGAGCCCAGTGGCGAGGCCCGTACCGCTTGGAAGCAGCGCCGCTCTCAATCGAGTTCGATCTTCCTATCCGAGAGGTGGAGAAGCGCCTTGACCTCACAGCCAGATCGGATCTGTCCCCCAGCCGGGAGGAGTTGCTGCGGTTCACGCCTCTGTTCATCCGGGGCATTTGGCTCATCTTTCAGGGGAGGCTGAAAGCTTCGCGGAAAAATGAAGATAGCGCGTACAAGCGATTCATGGGCCTCACGGCTGATTCATCGTATCGCCCAACGTTACGGCTTTTGGCGTGCCTCGCCGCCGCTGATGTCCAGCACCGACTCGGCCAGTTCCGGGGAGCACGGCAAGCCCTCCGGGACTACGCCGCCCTCCTCCGCCGAACGCCCGATTTGTCTCTGAGGGCGCAATACTATTTGAAACTCGCGTGGGCTGACCAACGGTCCTCGACTGGGACACGATCAGATCGAGCGGTGAACGCATCACTGAACAGGGCCCAGATATTCGCAGAGAACAGCGGCGACCGGGCAGCGCTCGGTTTGCTCGCCGAACGCAGAGGGGGATACCTGACCAAGAAGCGCCACCATATGGAGGCTGTCGGTTCGTACGCATCGGCTTTGCAGGATCACCTCATTGCGGGCAAATATGATCGCATCGAGGCAGCGTGCGGGAATCTCGGCAGCGTTTTACACCGACTGGGGCCCGAGTATTACGAAGAAGCCCGCAGGTGGCTACTGCTTTCCATTGCGCTGGCACGGCTCCTCCGGCTTGGCCGGGACGACGCGCATGCGGAGATGATCCTCGCCAAAATCTGCATCGAGCAAGATCATCAACCTCGGCGAAAATCCGAATGGCTCCTCAAACGCGCCGAGCGCATTGCCTCCCGTGCGGGCAATCAGGTCAATCTGGGGGACATCAAAATGGTGTGGGGCTTCTGGCAGCAGCGCTTTGGGACCGCCGCCGCGGAGACTGCGACCCTCGTCGACGCCATCCAGACTTTCAGGCGGATGTCCGAATTCGATACACAGCAAAAAATAGACTATATTCGCGCGAAGTTTCCAGAGGTCTGGCCTCAGGTCGCAGGGGCTGTGAACATTCCGGCGGAAGGTTCGAGTACTCGGCAGCCAAACGCTGAAGCGATTGTGAAAAAGTGAGGGCTTGCGCAAATCGGCAGACCGAGTATAATTACGCGGTCAAAACACCGCCTCGCTCATGGAAGCCCGGTCACTCGAACAACTAGGGAATCTTCAAAGGCAATGGACACCTTTATTGGCGTCGCCGACTTGGTACACAACGGTCGTTCCGCAACTCGAGGATTGGATGCGAATAGTCGGGGCCGAAGACCCCAATGTCCAACGGATGGCAAAGGCCCACCTCTACGAGTTTTTCGAAACGCAGTTGAGAGATCGGAAGATAGCATTGGGTTCCGGCACCGGCATGGATGAGGATCGCCTCCCGATCGACACGATTGTGATTCATCACACGAGCAGCCCGGCGGGAATGAGCACAGCGCGGCTTTCGGCGATAGAACTGGTCCGCCTGTATGCTCCCTACTTTTTCAATCCGACATCGGAACGGGACGCTCATCTGAAAGGACAGCCGATCCGTTCAGGGCACGTCCGCGATGGAACCCAGGTGTTCTGGCCGTACCACTGGATGGTCCGGCAGGGCGGGGGCGTGGAGCGGCTCCTCAACGATTCTGAAATCGGATGGCACGCCGGCGACTGGGACATTAATCGCCGGAGCGTCGCAATCGTTTTCGACAACGACTACGAATGGGGTTCGCCGGGCTTTGCCGAACTGCAAGCTGCGGCGCAAATCATCTCCCGTTACTATGGGTCCGTTTCCCCCGACCGGATTCTGGGTCACCAGGAAGTTACGCCGAAGACGAACTGCCCGTCGCGATTCTTCCTCCGCAAGCATCACATTCGGGGATGGAAGGATGACCTTCTCCGGTATGTTGAAAGGCGAGCCGCTGCATAAGATCTGACGACAGGGCGATATCGCCGGCCCCCGAGATTTCTGACGGCCTTTTTGGTCATACGTCAGCGCGGGGGCCAGCGATATCGCCCCGATCAGACGTCTCCAGATTCGCGCAATTCGTTAAATGCGATTGCGGTTGCAATTGCGTCAAAGATAGCGGAACGCTTCCGTTCCGGGTCCCATGGTTTCCGCGGACGTGGCACTCGGGGTTTCAGTTCCTGGAACCGTTCGGCAACGGCTGCGGCGATCTCGTGCTTCGTACGGCAGCCCAAGGCTCCAAACACTTTACGGATATCGTTCCTGTCGAGCGGGATGAACGGAATCGAACGGCGGGTAAGTTCTTGCCGGATTCTCCTGAATACCCGTGCGGCACGTTCCGCTGGTTCTCCCCGTACTTGGCGCGTGCGCCGCGCGACGACCACCGACGGCGCATACAGTTGGAGAAGAAACATCAGGCGGCTGATTCCCCGCTTCATCCCTGATATTCCCCGCGGGAGGTTCCGAATACCCGAATCGAGAAGTTTCGACCCATGGAGAACCGCGAACGCGAACCGTTGGGATCGAATCTCGATGGCTAATTGTCGCGCTGCCACCTTGGACCTGTTGAGTTCTCGATATGTCGTTTCAATTGGGCGAGCCATTGCGATTTTTCATGATTGGAGCTGTCCTCGCCGCCGTGCTTCTCCATTTCCATCCTCAGTTCCTCTGCATTCCGCACCACGGCTTGCGCGACGACGGCCCGGAAGCCGAGGAAGATCTGCCCAACGGGTACTCCGAAGACGATCTCGTAGGCCAACGCAATGAGCAAGGGCGGCGCAACCTCCGACCGTTCGTGCCTGCCGACGGAATCACAAGAAGGGTAGCCCACGAGGATTCCCAATTCGCGTTGGCTGATACCGTGTTTCCGCCGGAGTATTCTGATGTCGTTGCCAGGTACTTCGTCCGTCATGTTTTAGATTTCGAAAAGGCTTTCGACCTTTGCATTAAAATTAGCATCCGTTTCCGTTCGCGCCAGTGCCCCGAAACTGCACCGCGTGCAGATTCCGGCACTTCACAACGCCAGTTTCCGAATCTCATTGGGCCAAAGTTCTGGAATTATCGCTCGGTCTCTGTTTGCCGCCGGTGAATAATCGTAGATTGTCTTGGGGACGACGCCGCTCGCGTACCACCGGGCTTGGTTCCGGATTTGCGCTTTCGGTTGGAGCGCCGGTTGCGTCGCTTGAGGCGGCTGCCAATGACCTCCTCGGCGATGCGCCCGCCGACGTTTACGAGCGTATCGCGAAACCAGTCGATGATGATTTCCGCAATGAGTCTGATGAGTTCCATAGTCTTGATGGTGTGCGGGATGGGAACAACAGCAAGGACCCCTCTAGTGCGCAGGGTGCTAATGCGGAGGGAGCATTTTCCGGCACCTTTCTTTTTCCATAACGCTGCGCATACTGTTCCAATGGATGAACTTGAAACTTTGCGCGCGCTGGTCGGCCCGGATGCAGCCAACTGGACGCCGGTCCAGCTCCAGCAAATGCAAGCTGAGATCGAAAGAGTGGCTGCGCTCCTCCTGGATCTTTACCGAGCCGGCCAGTCGCATCACGACGAAACCGCATGTGGATTGAGGAAGATTGACGTCCGGCAAACCGACCGCTAAGGTCAGGGTGCCGCTTCCGGCATCCCCATTTATCAAATTCGTTGAACACAGCTTTACGCCATGAATGCCGTCGTTTACTGCCGCGTGTCCTCGAAGGAGCAAATCGAGGGCACCAGTCTCGAATCCCAACAAGTTGCTTGCCGCGAGTACGCCAAAACGAAGGGCATCGACATACTGAAAGTGTTCGTCGAGCAGGGCGAGTCCGCGAAATTCGCGGACCGGACCCAACTCCTGGAACTCATTGATTTCTGCCGAAAAAATAAAGGATCGGTAAACATTCTCCTCGTGTGGAAAGTAGACCGGTTCGCGAGGAATGTGGCGGACCATTTCAGCGTGAAAGCGACACTCGGAAAATACGGCGTCCGCATTATGTCCGTGACCGAGCCGATAGACACGAACCCCGAAGGGAAGCTGATGGAAACGATCCTGGCTGGGTTCGCGCAGTTCGACAATGACATTCGTGCGATGCGGACGGTACAGGGCATGCGACGTAAGCTGCAAGAAGGAATATTCCCTTGGCGACCGCCGCTCGGGTACAAAGGTGTTCGCGGCGGAACGGGGAGAAAAACGATTCCAGATTTGCCAGACGAGCCGACCTTCAGCATGCTCAAGAGAGCATTCACCGAATATGCCACCGGCGCCTACACCCAGGCGGAGATGGGCCGCCGTATGAATGCATGGGGACTCTTTGCGCAGCGCGGGAAGTCATTCGCTCCTCAATCGCTTTACAGCCTTTTCACGAACGAATTCTATGCGGGTATTCTCGTCGATCCGTGGACTGGCGAGGAGCACGTTGGCAAACACGCTCCGTTGGTCAGTCGAGAGCTATTTGCTCGTGTGCAGCGCGCGATCGCTGCACGCAATCGTTCAGTTGCGCATCGAAAGGAGCGGAAAGAATTTCCGCTGCGCGGCCTCGTCAGGTGCGATGCATGCCAACATGAACTTACCGGCGCATTCTCTCGAGGGCGCAACCGGCGGTATCAATATTATCTATGTGGCTCACGGCAGTGCTCCCGCCGAGGAAAGAGTCTTCCGGCGTCGGAAGTCGAAAGTGAATTTGCATTATTCCTCGGTACTATTGCTCCCCGGCCCGAACTTATCCACAGGATCGGAGAATCGGTAATCAAGCTCGCTGAGCAAGACGCGCGGAACTTGTCCGCCGAACGGCAGCGCCGCCGCAAACGCCTCGGACAAGTGGAGGCCGAGATGGACGAACTGATTCGTATGCGGGCACAGCAACTGATTACGGATGAGGAATTCACCAAATGCAAAAAGCGGTTGGCTGAGCAACGCTTCGCTATAGAGAGGCAAGCAAACCAGATCACAGACTTGGTGCAGGTCCGCAAGGATCTCGAAAAAATACTGGAGCCGTTGACAAATCTTCAGGCGACGTGGCAGTCCTTGACGCCTCCGCTTCGCAGGCGGTTCGATCATCTTATCCTGCCCACTGGCTTTGTCGCCGGAAATGTTCGAACCGCCGATTTGGGGCTTCTCTTCAGCTTTTTTCGGGCATCAGAGCACACGAATTCACCTGAGGTAGCCTTGAAACCTTTACGATCGAACCAGATAGTCTCGGAAATTCATGAGTTTTCGGAGATTATTTGTGGCATGGGATGCACGGATGACGAGCCCCTGACGGAGGTTTGAACGTAAGCATCGTCGGGGGACCTACCTAAGGATGTGCGAACCAAATCGCTCCGCTTCTTCTGCTGGCTTAAAATACAGTTCAATACGTCGGAGCGTATCGCCGATGGCCTCACTTACAGAACGCCTGGATTACCGAACCCTACCTGTCATTCTACTCGGTGCGACGTGGGCAACCTTGGATGTCGCTCTGAAGGCGTGGGACCTCCTCACGAAGCGGAAGGACCAGATACTGGCGCTTTCCCACGAGAGCGTCAAGTCGCCATCGGGCCCGCGTCCCGCGACAACAATCCAGCAACTAAACAACTTTCTCTGGTCCGACTATGTCTTGCTTTCACTTGCGAGCGCTGGCTTTTGCTTTGTGTTCGCTGTACTCGTTTGGAAAATTCCTACCTTTTATCGTACACATGCTGAGTCGCAAAACGATTTATCCGACCTACAGAAGGTAACGCTGAAAAGACTACAGAAATCGATGCAGAAGGCGTGTCGATTTGTAGCGTTGTTCGGGATCTTTGGCGCAATCGGCTTTGTAATTGGTTGTGTGGCCGGACACACTCTTCATGTGGACCGAAATCCAGCGCGCCGCTACGACCTATTCGCAACCGAAGCCCGCACTCCCCTTTCCCCCCTTTCCGCTAGACCGTCATCGGTACCAGATAGAACACAGTATCGATAGGGTGCGACCGGTCTAGTCATTGCCGCGGCCGCGCGAAATCGGGCTGCTGCCAGCGACGTGCGGCTTCCAGACTTGTCAAGAATACAACCGGGCCGCAAACCAGGGTAGGCGATTAAGCCCGCTAGGATTCGGTACTCCTAGAGCACTCGGCCAATTTTGCACCAGAAAATTCTAAGTTTGGCATTGATTCTTACTGAGGGCAGCGTATAATCTAACAGTATTTTGATCGGAGAGTCGCTCGTGCGATCCTGGGTCGGCGTCCCGCTCGTATGTTTCCTCCTCACTCCTGCCTTGCTCCAGGCGGACACCACGATCGATTTTGAGGATCTGCCTTCTCAGTACATATACCTTGGCGGAGGCCAGAATATTGGTACATACTATGCCGGCGTCGACCTTGAATCCAACGTCACCGGCCTCGACCTGACAGGGTCAACGGCCTTCCCGCCGCACTCTGGATCAATTGTTGTCTGGGACCCTGTCGACCTCTCAGCCGAAATCTCGTTTACGAATCCGCAGACGCTCGTCGGCGTATGGTATACAAGCCTCGATCCTCTGACACTCGAAGCTTTCGATAATACAGATACTTCGATTGGATCAGTGATAGGCGCCGCCAACACGGATGGGACGACCGGTTCCTCCGATTTTCTGTCGTTCTCGGGAGCGAACATTGAATCCGTTACGCTCACCGGAATACCCGGTGACTATGTGTTCGACGATTTGACGTTTTCGCAGGCCACCGTTACGGCGGTTCCAGAACCGTCATCAGTAGGTACTATCGCTGCCATCGCAATGCTTATTTTGCTCTTCAGACGGAAACGATGTCGTGGCGACCACGGATTCCCACGTGCGGGCATTCAAGCTCCGCAGACCTGACGTGTTCAATGGTCTGAAACTCTATTCGTCTGTGCTGGCGCTGCCCTGTGAGACGGGGCGAGGCTTCGTTCAATAAGGATCTGAAGAAGAGTTGCGGTATGCGATTGGTTCTTGTCCTGCTTCTTTTCGCTGGAGCGTACGTCCCCACGAAAGCCAGTTTCGGCGTTTACCAACCGGGAGCTCATACGCTGTTCTATTTGCCCCTCAACGGTCCTACTGCTGGTGCCCCGGACGCCTGCAAGATCTGGAATGCAGCCCTGCTCCCGGTTGTGTTCAGGCGTTGGTCGTCAACGTTAGGTTTTTAGGAGTGGGACATGAAATCACACTTTCTCCTCGTTGCAGTCATTTGCGTCTGTGCGCCGCAGGGTCTTCTGGCCCAAACCCAACAAGTGAAATTCAACTTTGTGGGCCGCGCGCAAACCTGGGTCGTACCAAACAACGTGACCTCGATCAGTATCGATGCGCTCGGGGCTCAGGGCGGCGGCAATGGAGGAGATCCGAAGGCCGCAGGCGGCAAGGGCGGACGCGTACAGACAGCCCTCGCGGTAAGGCCGGGCGAGACGTTGGTCATTTATGTCGGCGGCAGGGGCGGCGATCTTGCAAGTCCGAACACAGCCGGCCCAGGCGGATTCAACGGTGGCGGTGCGGGTGGCATCGACAACGTTGATTTTAATGGCCCCGCCAGCGGCGGTGGCGGCGCGTCGGACATTCGTCAAGGCGGCGATGATCTAGCCCATCGGGTTGTCGTTGCGGGCGGTGGTGGCGGAGCAGAGTGCTGCGAAGACGCCAATGGCGGCGACGGTGGCGGCCCGACCGGCATGGCCGGAGCCGCTTCCGTGGGCGGAGGATCGACCTCCGGCGGCGGAGGCACCCCGTTCAGTGGAGGCCTCGGGGGAGGAGGATGCAATGGCAACGGAACCTCTGGCAGCCTCGGTCAAGGCGGCATAGGCGGGGATGGAAACCGCGCTGGCGGTGGCGGAGGCGGGGGCTATTTCGGCGGCGGAGGCGGTGGCGGATGTTTTTTTGGCGCCGGCGGTGGCGGCGGCTCCAGTTTTTCCGCCGGTATGGGCACCGTTTATACGCAAGGCGATCAAACTGGGGACGGACAAGTCGTAATCTCGTTTTCCAGTTCACCTCCTGCAACGACTTACACCGTGACCGACCTCGGGACGCTCCCCGGCGGCAGTTCCAGCTTCGGCCACGGGATCAACGCCGCTGGCCATGTCACAGGGTACGCGACCGTCGCGAACGGTGATACCCACCCATTCCTATGGACTCCTAGCGCGGGAATGGTCGACATTGCCGGCAGCGCCATTCCATCGGGCGGGGGCGCACAGGGCTTCTGGATAAACAACTTTGACCAGATCGTGGGGGCTCCCGAAGCCACGTCGCAACAAGCCTTCTTTTACAACGGCACCTTCAGCTACTTGTCCGGGACATCCATAAGCTCTGCAAAGGGCATCAACGATTCTGGGCAGATTGCTGGCCATACTTCCTCCGCTCACGCCTCAGTCTGGCTTTCCCCCACCGCAATTCCCCTGGACATCGATGCGCTAGCAGCCGAGACTTGCGGCACGGCGACTGGTAACAGCGACGTCAGTTTCATCAGCAATGCGGGGCTGGTGGCTGGTCACGTGAACAAGCACGCTTTCCTTTACAACATCCAAAACGGCCAGGTGACATGCATACCTACTCCTGGTCCCCAAAGCATCGCGGGTGGCATCAACAACCTGGGTCAAGTAGCAGTCAGCTATTTTGATCCGGCGTTGACGTTCCAGCAGACGTTGATCTGGTCTCCAAATCAGCCCCCGATCACCATCCCCACGATTAACGGCTTCACCCGCGTGATCGGCGGGATTATCAATGATGCCGGGCAAGTCGTCGGACAGGTTTGCACGCTGTGCGCGGATATAGATAGTCGCCCCTTTCTCTACAGCGGCGGGGTAACCTATGACCTAAACAATCTCATCCCGCCCGGCTCGGGTTGGGTGCTCCAAGGTGCCACCGCGATCAATAATGCGGGATCAATTGTCGGCTACGGCCTGCACAACGGGCAGACGCATGCGTTTCTGCTCCAAACACAGCTTCCTCCAACCCCTCCTTTGACATCGACGATAGGCTCCGGCAATAGCACATCGAACCCAACCACCTCCACACATGACCCAATTAATACGGCCACCGGAAACTATTTCCTGTCGCGCGCGGATCTAGTCGTGCCAGGAAAGGGTTTACCTTTCACCTTCAGCCGTTCTTACAACAGCCTCGATTCGTATAGCGGACCTCTCGGAGCGGGGTGGACCCATTCGTTCAATGTCTTCCTTACCGTGACCGGCGGCACCGTCACCATCAAAGAGGCCGACGGGCATCAGGTGACGTTCGCTAGCGCGAGCGGCGGCGTGTTTACGCCATCGCTCGCCGGCGTTTTCGACGCACTGAATCAAAATACCGACGGGACATTCACGCTTACACGCAAAAATCAGGTGAAGTTCAACTTTTCCGCCGAAGGAAGGCTTACGAGTATCGTAGATCGGAATAGCAACACACAGGCGTTGAGCTGTGACGGCTCTGGCAACTTAACCTCCGTTGCGGACACTTCGGGCCGCACTTTCACCCTGGCATACGATGGCGGCGGACGGGTCACATCGCTCTCCGACCCCGTCGGTCGCGTCTGGCAATATGCGTATGACGCGAACGGCAACCTGATTTCGGTGCGGGACGCGGCGGGCGGCATAGCGCAATACGCGTATGACGGAAGCCACCGAATGACCTCGGCCATCGACCCGCGTGGGGTGACATTTCTTCAGAATACCTACGACAGCCTTGGCCGCGTTGCGACCCAAACGAATGGCCGTGGTTTCGTCACAACTTTGGCGTACAATTCGCCAGCCGCGGGGATCACGACCTTTACGGACCCTCTGGGGAACTCAACGAAGCACGTGTATGATGCGGCCCTGAGGCTGATCGGCGTTATCGACGCCAACGGTGGCACCGTGTCTTACACGTACGATGCCAACAACGACCGAACCAGCATCACGAATCAAAACGGGAACACGACGAATCTAGCCTATGATGCCCAAGGGAACGTTGCGAGCATTATCGATCCTCTTGGGAATACGCAAGCTTTTTCGTACGATGCAAAGAATGATCTCCTGACCGCGACGACTGCCAACGGCGCGACAACCGTGTTTACCTATGACTCAAACGGCAATCTCACGAACATCCGCGATGCGCTGGGCGACACCACCTCGCTCGCGTATACCTCAGGGCTTCTGAGTTCGAAAACAGATCCGCGGGGGAATATCAGTTCGTATGCCTATGATGCCGCCGGGGACCTCGTCAAAGTGACCGACCCATTAGGTAATGCCACGAACATGACCTATGACGGCGTCGGTCGGTTCCTTTTGATCACCGACGCGAACGGACACACGTCTTCGGTTACGTACGACCCGTTGAGCCGCATCGCCCAAACAAAGGACGCGCTCAGCAACTCAACCCAGTTCGTGTACGACGGCATCGGCAACCTGCTCAAGATTACCGACGCAAACGGCAACGCCACGGCCTATGCGTACGATGGCACGAATAACCTGGGAAGCGTGACCGATGCGATGGGCAACGTAACGACTTACGGTTACGATGCCAACAACAATCGGTCGTCTTTCAAGAACGCCAACGGCTACACAACGGCCTACACCTATGATCCACTGAACCGTTTGGCGCAGATTGCCGACCCGCTGTCGTTCGTCACGGCCTACGCGTATGATGGCGTCGGCAATACTGTTTCGACTACCGATGCCAACGGCAAGACCAACCAGTACAGCTACGACGTTCTGAATAGGCTCACAAAAGGCAGCTTCGCCGATGGTTCCTCCGTGGCCTATACCTACGACAAGGACGGGAACCGTGTTTCGATGACGGATGCGCGGGGCACCACGAATTATAGTTACGATACCCTGGATCGCCTCATTTCCGTGGCGTCGCCGGGCGGCACACTCCAATACGGGTACGACGCGGCAAACAACCGGACGTCCCTGGTCTACTCGGATGCGAGGAGTGTCCAGTACCAATACGATGCGCTCAACCGGCTCAAGCAGGTGGAGGATTGGGTGGGAAAGGCTACCGGCTATGCGTATGATCCTGCCGGAAACCTCACGGGATTCTCATACCCCAACGGGGCGGCATCGGCGTACACATATGATGCAGCAAATCGGCTCCTACAGATCGTGAACCGGTCCGGGAACCAGGTTCTATCGTCGTTCAACTATGCCCTCGATAATGTCGGCAATCGGATGCAGGTCACTTCGTCCGCTGGCGGCGTAACGAAGTTCGGCTACGACTCGCTGTACCGCCTCACGTCGTGGACGCCGGCATCCGGCCAGGTCACGCAGTACAACTATGATCCTGTAGGTAATCGCCTCTCAATGGTCAGTTCGGCCGGGACCACGGGATACAGCTATGACGCCGATGATCGCCTTCTCATGGCCGGCACAACCTCCTATACCTACGACCGCAATGGGAACCAGATCACGAAGACTACGGGCAGCACGACCGTCAATTACACCTACGATGCCCTCAACCAGCTGACCGCCGCCGCTGGCGGAGGAATCAACAGCAAGTACCAATACGATGGCGATGGCAACCGCGTGGGCCAGACCACGACTGCCGGCAGCTACGAATACCTGAACGATACGGCAACAGGCCTTCCAGTCATCTTGAACGAAACTGGTCCCGACGGTAACATTGATTACCTCTACGGCTCGTCTCTAATTTCAGAGACAAGTCCGGCATTTCAGTATTTTTACCAGTCGGATGGGCTCGGCAGCGCCGCCAGTCTCACGGATGCCATCGGAGCGTTGAAGGCTAACTATACCTACGACCCATGGGGCAGACTCATAACACCAATCGACCCACTAGGGGCGAGAAATAAATATAAATTCACGGGCGAAGAGCTCGATCCGGGGACCGGAATATATTATTTGCGAGCAAGATACTATGATCCAACTGCGGGCAGGTTCATTTCGAAGGACTCATTTTCAGGCTTTATCATGAAACCAGGAAGTCTCAACCGATTCATTTATGGGTTGAACAATCCTGTCCGCTTTACAGATCCGAGCGGATTCTTTTCTCTAAGCGGCGCCTTAAGTTTCGTTTGGAATGCGACTGGGGTAGCTGAATCCGGTCTGATTCTGAGTGCGGTGACCGCCGCCCAAGGCGTTGTGAATCTTACTGGTGTTATTGCTAGTGCGCTGGGTGGACCTGGTGTTACGCAGGTGTCTGACACAGTCAATAACTATGTTGCGACCGTTCAGCATAATGCCGCCGGCCAGCTTGTCTCTTATACCGCTAAATTGGAGAATGTAACACTGTCCGACCAACAAGCTGCTCAGATCACAAATAAAGTTGTACCGATCACTGATGTTGCGAGCGATATCGTTTCTATTCTCGCAGCACCATCGAATATCACCGATTTCGCTTTGGCTTACGTGAAAAACGGTGGATCGGCGATCATCCCGATTTTGGGCGCCTTAGAAGGCCTCGGTGAAACTGTGACTTCGGTCATTAATGACTGGAACGCGCTCGCTTCATCGAACCCATCTGCTGGTGGCGCTTCGACTGTAACACAAGGCAAATGACCGCTTCGCTTGAAGTGGTCCCGCAAATTTTATTGAGTTAGAGTTTAATGTGTTATAGTTATATCAATGAACGCCAGGCGATTTGTATTATGTTCCCTAGCTGGAGTAATGTTAGTCTGGGCTCTCGTATTTATAGTGACTGAATACATCTTGTCCTCTCCTCCAGCGATAATTGGATTTTGGGAAATCAATGCCGGTAAGATGTTTATAGCAACCATCCTGGTATGGCTTGAGTGTCAAGCATGCCTTCTGGGCCTCAAGCTTGCCATTCTGCGCGTTTGGAACAGCAAGAATCCTGCGCTGGACGGCGGTGGTGTGTTACCAATTGCGACAGTCACTTTAGCTACGTATTTACTGCTTTTGCTGTTTCTTGCATCTATGATTTCTACTGCTTCAGGACTGCTCCCGAGCATTAGCCTTGGACTAGTACTTGTCTGCACTGTGGTAGTGATGTATTTGGTTGCAGTATGCAACGTGTCGATCAATAGTATTTCTGAACTAAATGTAAGCCATTTCCTCCTTCCTGTATCGGGACGGTTCCGTGGAGTGGCTTCATTGCCTACCATTGATGTGATATGGGTACGACCGGATGTCGTAACCACTTTATGCGAATCCTTCGCGCTAGCGCGATGGGCTTGTCCGCTTTTTTTTGTTCTGTTGGTCGCTTTTTCGCTTCGGTTTGCGATTTTCTAATCGCGGAGTTCTAAGCAAAAGCGAAAGACGCGGACTCGGTGTACACAAAGATTTATCGCGCGCTTTGTCAGCCTTCGAATCCCGGCCACGCAGGAAAAAGAAGTCTCACTCAGTTCGGAGCGGAGCCCCCATTAATGGCGTAGAGCCGTAGAGCCACGCAGTATCGAGCTTCCGTGAGGGATTGAGATCCTCAGTTTCGGGGCGGGGCGATTTGAACGCCCGACCCCCTGCGCCCAAGGCGGTGCCCGCGGCAATTAAGAAGCAGCTTGTTTTCAACTGCTTACGTTTCAAAGCTTTGCGCGAAGGCTGTGGAAAGCTATTGAGCCTTGTTGAGCTCGGGGGCTTCCGCAGCTACAAAATCATCTACAATTTCGGAGCTCTCTATCCGATCAAGACGTGCCACAACTGAATGCTCTATCTGGTTCGGTCTCCGGTCCCGACGCCATTCCTCCCCCAGGTAGCTTCTCAACTGTGAACTGGCAGCGATTATCGAGGGCAGGTCACCAAGTTTGCCGCAAGAGAGGTCAAAGAGGTTCTCAGACTTCATTCCCTGGGTCTTTCCCAGCGTCAGATAGCCGCCAGTTGTGCCGTCGGTCAGGCCACGGTTTCCGATTACTTGAAGGCGGCCGAAGCGGCCGGGCTAAGCTGGCCCGACATCGCACAGTGGAGCGACGACCAAGTGATGCAGTCGGTCGTTCCGTCGCCGGAAAAACGGGACCACCGAAACCAGTCACCCGAGCCTGACTACGCCGCTACCAGCAACCACGAGGACAACGTCGGCGGTGTCGATCTCGTCCGCCGTGAAGAGAGGTAGTCGGAGCCGAGCGTTCTGGCTGTTTATCGCATACCGAACTTCAACGGTTGGGTGCCGAGATGACCCGGTTTTTAACTATTGGACGTCAACTGAGAAGACGTGATCGGCGTTGCTATACAACTCGTTGCTTTGGTCGAACGAAAAGCGTTTGGCTAAGACTCGAATCAAATACCGCTTATTCCGGGAAGCCGGGAAGTCAACTCGGTATTGTCTCGGGGATAATGCCGACGGCGGATCTGTGAACTGCTGGTGTCCCCAGAACGACACATTTTCCAGTATGAATACGCCTTGGTCCAAGAACACTCCTCCACCTAGGTCGGTCGCCCCTGTACCCTGCGCTTGGTCAATCGAAGGGTAGTCACCTGGTGCCGGAGGCGCCCCACCAGCCGGTATGTCTTTCTCGATGATGGCAACATTAAACCGAACATCATCACGTTCAGGAACTCCTCCTAGATTATTCAGGTAACTCCATGTGACGTGTACCTCTTTCGGCATCGCTTCCATAGAGCCATCGCGGTTGTCGGCGACTGTCACGGCGAAATTCGTGGGGGCTGCCGGGTCGCCGATTCGCGTGGAATTTGTGACAACAGATTCCGGAGCGGGCGCAACCGTGTAGACTAGCAGAGAGTCCGCGGGAGGATTTTCAATAGCCGCCCGAAGCGCAGTCCAATCGGAATCGCTGAGCACCGGCGGGACAGATGATATATCGTTCCCGCTCCCCGGAACCATCCATGGATGAATCTTGCCTGCGCCAGTGCGCAAAGCCCAAGATGTGCGATACGTGTTCTCAATGCCTGGATCTCCCGTCAGAGTTCCTAGCTTTGCTACTGCGTCGGAGGCGAATCTACCAGCGCCGTTGCTGGTCAGGCCATGGCATACATTACAATTCTGCCCGGGATCGGACACAACCTTAGCGCTCCCAATCACGTCAGCGTGAACCGCCGTGTAGCTGCTGCCAACAACTCGATAAGGTGCGGTCTCGCCCCTGGGAAGGTACGGCAAAAGCGTTCCAAGACTGAACGCCTTTGCCCGGGCTGAATCTTGATATCCCACACGTGCCTGTTTTATGTACGGAGTTATAATCCGGGGCTTCTTATTGTCATGACAGCCCACGCACTGGATTCTGAAAGTTGAGTCGTAAGTCTGGGCGGCGATGGCCCTGCCTACGTCATCAGCGTAACCTGTGCCACCAGGAGGCACAATAGGAGCATTCCAGTTGAACTTCATTCCCTGATATGTACCGTCGAAAAAAGCGACTTCGCCCGTGACGCGGTTGAATCCGATATAGCCAACCAGCAGATAATTGGGGTCTGTAGGCATCCAATACGGGTTGGCAGTCAGCTTTTCTACCTTCGTTGTCTTTCGGGCAAGAGAGATCCATTCGACATTGCCCTTGACGGCTCTCGCGACCCGAGACGAGGTCCCGCACGGCGTAACACCTCCAGCAAGAGACGGTTTGTCACATTGGTCTATTGTGGTTGTCCATTTCACGACTTTTCCGCCTTTATCGCGGTGCTGAAACTCCAATGGGCTACCAGCCTTCGAGTCGTTAGGCTTCAGTTCTATTTGGTTACCCTCAACCTCGCCCATCAGTACTCCAGTCTGAATCGTCCACCCGTTACGCGTGACCGTGCCGAGAGTCGTCAGATCAAAAGCTGGTATCAGACCGAAGACAGCTCGGGCTTCGTCGCCGAACTGCAGATTAATGTCCGTTGTTTTCGATGCAGGAGCCCAGAAGATCTGGCCATTCCACTTCGTAACTTTGCTCGCAAAATAGTTAGGTGGCGCAGGAAGCACAATGTTAAACAACTGAAGCCTCTTGCGCTCATTCACCATACGATCGTATTCGCGGCGTAACTGCACGACTTGTTGCCGCCGCTGAAGAAAATCCTGGAGATCCTTCTCGTATTGTTTTACCCGAGGGTCATTATCAGGCAGCTTCTCCATAGCTCCGAACGGACTCTTAGGAGGGATCAACCCAGTGCTCTTGTCGACTTCATGTCGCAGCGCAGCTGCCGATGGGTCGAAAATGATGCTCGCTGGAGAGAGCTCCGGAAGCCGGTTCTTTATGAAAGTCTCAAATGTTCCCGGATCTGGCACATTAACTGCTTGGGCGTGCAAAGATGCAGGTTGGAAACAGGCAGAAAGCACTAGGCAAAACACGATGGACGTGTTTTGGTAGCGACGATGCTGGTGCATAACGTTCCTCCCTAAAGGCTGTGGCTGCAAGGGGGATTCGCCGAATGGTGTACCAAATCTCCCCTATTCCGGCCGAAATGGATTTTTAACCGGTCTCGCTGAATGTCAATCTGATCAAACAAAGTCTCGGCATCGAGAGAAGTCGGGCGACGAAGTCAATTGTCAAGTCGATCGAAGAGGCTGGCCATACCTTGGGCCATGTCCCCAATCTTTTTCTCGAATTCGGCCAGGCGCTTCTTGAGGTCCACACTTTTGGGATCATCGAGCTTGTTGTAGCGACAACTGAAGAGCCTCTTTCTTTCAGGCGCCGGTGCCACAGCCGAGAAGGTATAGGCCAATAGTGGTTTACTCATGTCTGCCACAAACTGTTGATCGGCAGCCATGTATCGCCATACGCGATCGGGAATTGTACGCCTCTGGTTATTCTCCGTGAAGGCAGTCAGGATTTCCCGACCGGGTTTCGAGGTTTTGACGACGTCCAACTCGGCAGTACACATGGCGAGGAGGATCGACGCAGCGCCACCAACCACGCCAACAATGTCGCCCGCGCGCTGCACATTAATACTCTTGCTTAGCTGCATCCCCGTGCCGGCTCCCTGTATGCCGGTACCAAGAATGCGTTGAGAATTTTCGAACGACGGAACGTCCTAACTTCATCCTCCAATTCCGAGTTTTGCATTTGTAGCATAGCGTTGTTCAGACGGAGGAGAGCGAGGTTCGACTCAATCTCGCCTCGACTTAACGCTTCATCAATCCTTTGACGTCTTCCCGGATCACTCCTTAGGGCACCTGGACGAGGGGTTCCGGGCGCAGTAAAAAGTTCGTCGAATTTGGGGGTCTCAGGCTGTGCAAACTCTGGCGGAATAGATGGGTGCAACAACTGATTCAAGTCATCGCAAACGCCGAGCGCGTTTGCCACGGCGCTCACGTTGTCATCTCCTACGCCACAATCGCTGCCTTTGGCAAATGAGGATGTCTTCTGCCCAACGAGCACACCCTGGCCTAGGATCAAGTACACTACACCGGGCAGTAGATAGATCAGTCGCATTTCGGCACCTCCAAACTTTTTTGAGAACGGTGTGAGCATCATGGGCGTACTCATTGAGCGCCGAATCAGTCAGCCCAGAACAGACTTGGCGCCGACCTGTCGTTCCGTTGATCTGCAATCATGGTATCTGCGCGTTGTGCATTGCCAATGCGACATCATCCTCGGTCGGAAGCTTTGGTACTACCTAATTGATCTGGCCGAGTTCTGGCCAGGTTTAGAATGAACCGACGTGTCAGTTGCGCCGAGCCCTGAGGTGGACCGTCTTGCCAATCTCGACCGCCGTGAGGGCATGTTGCGAAATAGGCGCCTCTACCGCGATATTGCTGCAATTCTCATAAATAAGCGATTCAGGGGAATGATGCCGCCAAATTCGGCTCCGATATCGGTAATGCGGACAATCTCCATCTGATCAGGGTGTTGCGGTTCCACAGCCGGCAAATGTCGCAACGCATCTTCGAAAGCCTCATCAAACGAGAGCTTATTAGAATATCCGACGGCGGTTCGGATTCCGGATTTGCTCGCATCGAGACCGAAGGGGCCCGGGACTCCACCTGGACCGCCTTTCGATTCGGTTTCACGTTCAAAGGGTCCCGGAAAGCCGCCTCCACCCCTGAGGTATTCATCAATGGCGGTTTTGACGATTTTCACAGGAACGGATTTCGCGCCACCTCGATCACGGACTATTACATGATCGCGGTAGGGCATTGGAAAAGCACCCCGGATGTCGTAAGGCGTAACAAGGCTCGGGCAAAGTCTTGTTCCCGGCTTTTGCCGCCATTGAAGAACGAATTCAGGTGGTTCGATTGTAAGTGGTGTCTCCTGAACGCGAACCTCGTAGCAAGGGGTTGGCTTCTCTCCTATAGCTCTGATGATTAATTCATCACGCAACTGAACAGCGGTGATCTCAGTCGAAACTGCGAGTTCCCAATCGGGCATTAAGATTCTCCTTTGTCATCCTCAGCACGATCTTCAACGGGTGCAGTATGTATTCTAAATACGCCAAGGTAGAGCGTCCCCACCACCCTTGAATGGGAACGTTCCGCCGCCCCCGTGCAATAGCATCTCCACAACGTTGTTCATGGGGGCCATGAAATGCACGTTGAAATGGCGGCATTCCGGTCCGAAGATGAATATGCCTACAACCGTGACTCGTAGCCTGGTACCCGCAACACGATCCAATTCCGCCTTCAGAGGGGAAGTCGTTGCCACAAGGCGATCAGAGCCAGTGACAGTGTGGATTAAATGAGTAGCCCCATCCATGCAGATGCCGGGTTCACCGAGTTTAGTTACGATGCCCGACAAAAATACGACAGGTGGGAGTTCTGTATTGAGTTGTTCTTCTGGTTTCAAGCGGATCTCCTTTTTGGATGTGTCGACCAAGTGAACAAGCGGACAACGCTCGAGCCTGTTTCTTGCGCATCTATTAAGCACGAATGCTTGGCAGGCCCGGAGAAACTTGTGATCACAGGTTACAATCCTAGCCTAATGCGCAAGAGAAACAATTTAGGGCGATGGCCTTATTCATTAGATAGGGCTAATAGTCGATATACTTTGGTGGGAGATCGGTTCTGCGCGTACTAGTAAAGCAAACGCGTTGGTAAGCTTCCTTACCACGCCTGCTGTTAACTTGCCGTGGAGTGGCGTTGCGCAAGCGGGCGTTCACACTGTTTAGACATGCGAATCCACGAGCTTGGCGGAAAAACTGGATCCCGGCCAATCGGCCTCCGATCGCTACCCTGTAAGGAACGAAAGCGGATCGATCAAGCCAGCGTCTAGATTGCGACGCCTCTCCGGCGACGGCGAAGTTACTGGGGGAGACTTCCTTTTTCGTTACGGTGTGCAGGATCGCTCTGTATGGCGCCTGAAAGGAAGAAGAAGACGGGCGAGGGAAGGGCAGTAGGGAGGGAGTTGACAAAGCGTTTTCATGGAAGGACGCTATGATACGCCGGGTCCGATTCGAACAGACACGTTCTAGGCAAACCGTACGGCCCGGAAAGACACGGTCCATTTGGTGGGGCCCCTTCAGCTTAGATCGTTGGCTCAATGCTGGCCCTGGCGGCCGACTTTCAGACATGCTTTTTCGACGCCAGGCTTCGGCAACCTCGACAGGCTCACGGCTACAGATCAAATTATCGGGACTGAGGTGGTTCCTGGCTCTAAGCATGACGAGTTGCGAAACCGTTACGACGTGATCAGCTTTCGGGAGGATGCACGCTGCGTTACGAGCAGGGGGTCGGCCTTGCTGTAACTCAACATTGCCGGGCCTTCGGTGGGGCGCCTTTTGAAGTTGTAGTCAAAACTGTAGCTAAGGTATCCTCACGGTTCAACAGCGGCCTACGCCCGAATCTTCTAAGTTGTCGAAAAAACAGATAAATCACCACGGGGTATCAACCGGAGATCCAATGTGCACGAGGCGGTCGCCACTATTTGAAGGGGGTGCCTTTTTTCACAGGCTTAGGTTTCAAGGAGATACGTACCGCCTGTTGAGATTTGTGAAGCCGTGTGGAATGAGAAGGCTCTCAGTAGCTACGAAATCGTCTACAGTCATGTAATTTAAGCTTTGCGGCCTCCACTCGGCCCTTGGGTATCTTCCGCCTGCCGAGTTCGAGAACGGTGCCACTCAATGACCAGAATTCGTAATCGCAAGCTACCAATCGGGGGCTCTGCCCCATAGGCGTTAACTTAAGCGAGTTGCGGAAGATCGCAGTCCCGGACTTTAAGTACGGGTTCTCCGCTTCAAGGGTACAGGGTTAGAGCGTGAACGAAGGAACTATACTAGTTTCCGAGAGCGGCGCTTCCCGAGACCTATCCGTGGAACCTGTTCTCAACTGCTTACGCGTCATAGACTTGTGCGAAGGCTGTGGAAAGCTGTAGAGCGTTGGGGTTTCCGCCGCTACAAAAGAATCGCGTTCACAATTCGCGCGGATCCCCACTATTTGCCCGAGATCCTACGATAGTCCAATTTGATTGATGCGAAAGAACTCGCCATGCTTCGAGACCAACCGGTTCAAATGCGGATCCGATGCGATCTTCTCCAGAATCGGTCTGAATCTGCGGTAGACTTGAACGGCATCAATTTTGTGGGTAGCGCGCGTATGCCGAATCATGAAAAATGCTGCCTCCCGCTCGGAGATATTACTGCTATCAGCAGCCTTTGACAGCATGTGTATATAGTCCTCTAACGGCGCTGGAAAGGTTGCCCTGAACCAATCGGCAAAAGCGAAATTTGCCTCCTTGCTCATTTTGTGCCGGATTGGTAGCCGAATAGTCTCTGAATTCGACGCGTACCAGCCTCGATCCGACAGAGCCGCGAATGCGCCTGTTTCCATCTGCTTCACAAGTGCTTTGCAGAACGAGGCAATCAGCCAATCCTGATAGGTCGTTCGATCTTCCGATTTCGGACCAGTCCTCGATCCCGATTCAGAGGTGCGGCTCAAATACTTCATCAGTACCTCAATTGAAACCGCCAGGTCGTCTTGAACGTAGTCCATGGCACCTACAGTAAGGTCCGCCACCCTTTCGGCAACACCCATGACCTCGCAGCCATCAAGTGCGAGCATGATCTCCTCGAATGCCGCCACATCGCGGGCTTTCGGAAGAAACCGCTCGACGCAAAAAACGAAGTAGTCCGACAGCGCAGCTTCGTTGAGCGTCCCGTAGTGTGGTTTCAGAATGCGCAACAGGCCGGCTATCCCGAGGCTCGATGGGATCGCACCGGAGAGCGAGGAAACGAAATAGATGAGTCCAAAAAGGTCTAAGTGTTTGTCGCGCAGATGCAAATCAGTACACAAAAGAGTATTCGCAAGCTTCTCGCGCTCCGATGAGGCCAGCTTTGCTGCCGCGAACCAAACCGCTCCCGGCGGCAACTTCGAGGATGTTGCCGCGCCACTCCAGATCTCTTTAGTGACATTCGTTCCGTCGAGAAGAAAAAATTCGAGAATGCCGACACGGCTCGAATGGTCTCCGATCCTCTTTTTTAACCAGGTCTCTATGAATGGTAAGGATCCGCCCTTCTTCGCACGATCGAACTCATACCTCAATCGTTGACCCAGCTTCCAGCTCCAAAATGCATCGAAGCAAAGATCAATCCTTCGCACTACGTCCAATTCGGGATCCGGGTCTTCGAACGAGCGGAGTATTCGACTTCGCTCCAGGAGCGCCAATGCCTGGTTTGCGTTGCTTTTCTCCGCGAGATCCGATTTGCCTTCTGCTTTCGCGACGACAAAAGCAGAGAGATGCGCTTCGATGGGCGGGGCAAAACCCTGCTCAACGAGATAACTTGTGATAAGCCCAACACAGGACTTCAGCCGCTGCTGAGTCTTCTGGTCGGCCGACAAGCGAGGGAGAATGGCGTCCCAGTACTTCGCAACGAACTGCACAAAGTTCAGGTTGACCAGAATCGACTCGGACATCAGGTCTCGACTTTCTAGAAGTATCCAGGCGATGAACGGCGTCGATATCAGGCGTTGAAGACTTTCATTGAGCAGACTCTTGTCTAAGATCGCCATGCCCGCAGGCTGTTCTTCCCGGGTCTTCTGCTGCACGATCTCGATCCCGGTTCGCCTCTGATAGTTCAGCTCATCGAGGGCAATCCACGGTCCCAATTGGGTCGAGTCGCCAATTTTGGGCTTGGAGTCCGAATCGTCATAGATGTATCCATATTCCTGCCAGAAGCCGCGAGCGCTTGCGATCTGAATATATTCCTTGTGCTCAATCGTGATCACCCAATAGAGGGAATGAAGCTGCGTGTTTTCCGAAACGCTACGGCTTAGGTCATCAAGGAAGGCGCTCATATCGGAAATGGTGTGAAGGTCGTCGATCGCGACAATGATCCTCGATGGATGCGGCAAGGATTGGATGTATCGATCGACCTCCGCCAGGTTCTCCCATTCAACTCCTGTTCGCTCGCGAACCGCCCTGAGGAGATAATCGAGAATCGTTGTATTGCTCAGTTGCCGCGGCCGGATGATGACGACAATGGCGCGTTCGGGCTCTTGGCCTGTAGATTCAGATGCGAGTAGCGAACTGACAAAATGTGTCTTGCCAGAACCTACCTCTCCCAAAATCAGCAGGCATTTCTCGAATTTAGGGTGCTCGGCCTCAGACTCAAGGTTCCGAAATATCGCTTTCGTTTTTCGAAGCGGCTTGAGCCGATCATTGATTTGATGTTCGCCGGCCGACGAAGAAGAGCTTTCCTCCGACCCGCTGTTCGACTGCATCAAGCGGGTCCTTTGGCGTTCGAGGTCGCGAATTGCCGTTTCGATGCGTTGTCCTAACGGCCCCCCGATCGTTCGACTCAAGGAACCAAGAATCCGATCGTAATTGGCGGAGTAGTCAGGTTCATCGATTGGTGGAAAATCCGGAATCGATGCCCTCACCTCGGTTATTGCGCGGATCAAGTCTTTGCAGTTCATCTCAATCGAGACATGCCAGGGCGTTGACGTGATGAACGCTTGAAAACGTTCTGAAACTGGATGTGGTCCCACACTGGTATGTTGATCAAGTTCGTCGCGAAACACGCGACGCTGTTCCTGTTCTTGAAATTGGTAAATCTTCGCAAGAGGAAGAAGGTCGTGCCAAATGCGATTGAAGGCGACTGCTTCAGCCTGGATCTGAGAGAGTTCCGGCCACTCGTCGAAGGCAAAGTCGATTTGAGTGGCGTATCCTCCCAGATCCGTGTTGACATTGCGTGACAGCGTCACGACCGCGCATACCGAACGGTAGCGATCGTCGAGAACAGGCGAACCGCTGGCCCCGAAATCAATCTGACCTTGCTTTAACTTCAGCAGTGAGTGGCCATCCACAAAACCCGATCCTTCCATTCGGTATGTCGCCTGGTCGCCATCGGGCCTTCCACTCGGGTATCCGTAGGAAGTCATATCCGTCCCGGTTGAGCTCAGGTTATGGAGGAAAGTGCAAGGATGGTCTGCTGGGAAATCGGTCACGGTCAGCAGGGCCAGATCGAGCCCGCTCTTCTTGGCAATCTGAGCGGATGCGGCGTACGTCGGACTTTCGGCGCCGTGACACCGTATGGAGATGTTCCCCTCGAGGACGCCGCCGGAATTTGTGACGACGTGAGAGCAGGTCAGGATAGTCTTTGGTCCCACCCAGAAACCGGTTGCGGAGCCGCTCGGCGTAGAGATGCGCACAGTGCAGCGCGCCAGAAGAGCCCGCGTCGTCTCTTCCAGTTGTCCCATGGAGCTGCCTACTTACTCCACTCCAGAGTGATTTCGAGGTTTGCTTTGCCAGACCCCTTGACCAGCAGCGCAGTAAGCTTGCCCGACTCAACGGCGACCTCGAGACCGAACTTTATAGCCGCCTTGCTCGGCTTGACGCTTTCAATCGTGTGCCCGAGTTCCTTCGCCAGCGACTCCAGGGTCTCGCCAATGGCATCGAAGGAAAACTGGCTTGGAATAGCGACCCTTTGGTCTCCGGCGACGGTTGCCTCGATTGCGATGGTCGCCTCTGAGTGGGCAAGCTTCACTTGTACTACCCGAGAATTTGGATCCACTGCGGCCTCCTTCTCTTGGGAATCCTTGAAGTTCGGATGCGAGCCGGACGCACGGTTTGCTTCTGCGCGAGAAATTGGGTAGCCAAAGGAGCCGGTCGCCACCACCCATTTCGCTCACTCCTGTCGATCGGCGGATGTGGAGTTTCGATTTTCAATTAAGGGCTCTATTATGTCTCTATAACGGATTCTATCCGATCAAGACAATACCACAACGGGAATCCTATCTGGTTCGGCCTCCCGTCCGGACGCCCTCGCCAGGTAGCTTCTCGACTGTGAACTGGCAGACTATCGAGGGTAGGTCACTCCAAAACTGGTTCGGGAACAGTCTGATGCTCGCTCGAGCCGAAGTGGGCCTCGCCTTTCTCAACGACTTGACCTCGGAAGAGCGCCAAAGCTCCAAGAATCTCCTTCGCCATAATCTCCGTGCGGTGCATCGTCATCAACCCAAAAGCCGGTCGCAAAGAGTGAGATCGCGGGATCGCTCTGGAACCCGCTAGAAAATCAGTGTCCCCTTCTGCTGCTGAAATACGCTTTCCAGTTTAGAGCTGGAATACCACTCACAAAATTTAGCAGAAGGAGGTAATTTTGATGATCTCTCGCAGAACGTTTCTCGTCACATCCTCAGCGTGCGCTGCAGGCCCTTTTGTTGGCGCGTTACAGCCACTCCTGGGGGACAATTTGCCGCCTGCGCTGGTCAATGCCAAGGCGCAGTTCTACAACTTCCTTAAAACGGTAGCGTCTGGCTTGGCGCCACAGCAAAACATCGTCCTAAACAGCACGATCTTACCTTTTGACATCGCAGCGGATACCCCCTTCTACAACGAAGAATTGTTTCGGGAGTACGCAGATCGAACATTCACTGGCGGAGTGGAAGGCCTTCAAGCCGACGGGGCCGCCTTTCTGGCGGCGCGCTTCTCTTCACAATACAGATCGTTGATAAACATTATCAATGACAAAATCGACCAGAATCACCCAGAGATCGCCAATTCGGTCGCGGACCTCCTTTCACAACAGACTAAAGCAACTAATGACCTAAATAGCAAGATTAGCCAGCTTGATGCGTCATGGAACACGATAGCCGCCCAGCGAGGGCTGGTGGACGCTCAGGGCAATATCTTGAATCAAACTGCGTATGACCTTCAGTTCGACGCTTGGGCCGCTCAGGTCCGCTACGGTGATCAGCTTCAAACCTACACTGACGCGTTGGACAATATCAATGGTCATCTGGACGCTGTTCGCAGAAGTGTCTATACTCCAAGCGAAATTGCAGCGCTTGACAATTTTGCAAACCTATCAAGCGCCTACAACGTCGCGCGGCCATGGCATGCGCAGCTTGAACGATCTCTCAAGAACCCTCCTCCTCCAACGCCGCCGAACCCACTTACGGACCTCTATCTTGCGAACCCGAGAGGTCTTCCACCGACGCTCTTTGACATCGCGCCGCTTGTATTTCCAGTGGGTGATCTGGTTGCGTTCCTTTCAGCGCCCGGTGTAAGAGGATACGATAGCAGCAGTCAATCCTATCAGTTAGACTCAAGTTCGAAGAGTTGGACCGCCAGCGGAGGGGGTAGCTTTCTCGGATGGTCGCTTGGAGGAGGTGCTTCCGGCTCCACATCGATGACCACGTCTGTCTCCACCATGAATTCCTTGTCGATCTCATTCAAGAACTTGAGTGAATACTTAGCAGATCGAAGCGCGTGGTTCAATCCTGCTGTTTTGCAGGATCCGAACATTTTAAGGCTTATACAAGGAAGACCGGAATTAAACCACCTTCGATACGTGGCTGTCTCATTGCTGATAGCACGGGGAACCACGCTGATATTGAAGTTTTCTCACAGCGTCACCAGTAGCGATTGGTCTCAATCTGCGTTTTCAGCCAGCGGCGGTGTATCTTTCCTGGGCTTTTCATTCGGTGCGAGCGGCGGGAGTTCGAGTTCCAGCTATTCGGTGAGCACCAGTGCAGATGGCACAACGGTGACCATCCAAGATGGCGACACCGTAGCACGGGTTCTAGGTGCGCGAGTTGAGGCGTTCATTCAGACGCCCCCACAGGGACCGCTACCCCTCAACGATGTTATATCTCAAGACCAGGTGCTAAGGGGCGATCTAGAGTCGCTGCGTCGAGGCAAGTTATCGTACTTGGAGTTCCAGAAGAAACGCAATGCGGCTGCGGCGCACATGCAGAAATAGATTGCTGCGCAATTGGCGCGTAGTCGCGGGAGAGGGAACAGCGTTCTGCGGAGGATGAATGGCCACGACAATGAGATCCAAGGTATGGGGAGGCATACTCCTGGCGGTATGTCCCGTGCTGGGCGGATGCCTCCGCCCCCACATATATCCTGTATGCTTCTATCAAGCCGCTCCTGCTCAACAGAGGCTTCAGGAGTACTACAAACCTCAACTGGTATCGCTACTCGAAAACGCAATAGGGGACTCCATTCAGGCTAAAGCATCAATCTCTCCTGACGGAAGGTGGTTGATCGCCAACGTGACAAAGCGTCAAAATCGCAACCTGGCTGCTGTGTGGCCGCGTGTGGGATGCGTCGGAAACGCCTTAGATAGCCAAGAGACGAAGCAAGAAGCAGACTGCGTTGCATACCTCAATCTATTCGTCAAAACGCAGAACTATTTCTCGTTTGGAAATGCTAGGGACAAAGGCGGTTTCGACATCTGGAATGAATCTCCAGTTCGAAACACGCTGGTGCGCTGTCATCGGGTCAAAGAGGACGAAGGACCCGAGCAGTAGCAGCCCTGCGTGTCAGATCTTCCATGCGGGCAAGGTCAACAGCCGTAAACCTCTACTTGGCGATTTGAGTGCTCAAGGCTGGACGCTCCAACACAGCAGCCGGGTGCTTACTAGGATCGGCGCGGGGTGCCCGAAGTAGTCATGTCGAAACACGTGACGTGATCGTCATTCGTCCTTTCAGAGGAACCTCACAACGAAGACCGGCCGATGCGGAACAAGGGGCCAGTCAGCCGCGGAACGTGTGAAGGCATCGCCTATGAGCCCGCACCAAATTATCGAAACAACCTGCTTTGCCACAGCAGCCCCAGAATTCTCAACGCCCTCTCGGCCCCTACCTTGTCCGACCACGCCCGCACGACATCGCCCGCCCGCGCCGGCCACGTTACTCGCTCCCACAAGTCGGCCACCGCGACATCCTCCAGAAATACGAGCGGACGCCGCAATGACCCGTGCTTGATCCCACGCATCTCCACGACGTAGTCCCCGCACTGGCACGGAACCACGCATAACTCGACGCCCGCCGGCGTATCCAACATCAGGTCGGGCGGAGGTAGCGACTCCGGCGGTCCGCCCGATTCCGTTGCGGCCCGCTCCGTCCCCGCCCGTCGCGTCCAGAACTCCGACCCGTGATGCGCCGCCGCATCGTGGTAGAAGCCTTCCCAGGCCTCTCTGTGCGTTGCGACGGCTTCTCTTTGACGGGCCGCATAGAAGCGCATCGCGACTTCGCTGGAATCCGGCCGGTTGGCCATCGTGTGAATCGCGGTGGCCGCGTGCAAAGCTGAACCCATCGCCGTGTGCACTCCTTGAGACGACAGCGGATCCAGCGCGAACGCCGCCTCTCCGATCTTCACAGCTTGCCTCGAAATCATCTCCTCTACGCAAAACGGCGTAGCATCGCAGACCGCTACTTCGGTTAGACGTTCTTCGCTTAAGCAGTCGCACATGAGCTTGGACTTTGCAAGCACCAGTTCATAAAGCGCCTGCCGCCCGCTCTCTCGATATCGCTTCGGATCCATCAAGACTGTCGCGTTGAACGATCCGTCCGGCAGGGGTGCCCCCCAGAACCACTCCGCTTCCCCCGATTCCACCCTGGTCTCCGGACCGAACTTCCGCGGACAGCGCCAATACGCCCACAAGGCCAGAAGAGGTGCGGATTGCATCACACGCTTGCCTCCGCTCAAGCACACACGTCCGCTCGCGTCCACCAGATACTCGGCAACGATCAAAAGCGAGCCTCGTAGTGTCCGTGCCCGTAGCTGCCACCCTGGATCGATCGATTCCACCCGTGCCGACTGGAGCACCCGCGCCCCGGCCTCAGAGGCCGCATCCAACAAAAGCGCATCAAACCGCGCCCGATCCACCTGAAAACCAGGGTGCTCCTGCGAACGCACCTCGCGAACACTGCCGGCCCAACGCACCATGGCCAATTCCGGCCGCAGAAACCTGGCTTCCTCAACCCTCTCTCGCACTCCCAGAACTTCCATTAGCGGGATTACCGACGCCGTCAGCGACTCGCCGATATGCGGCCGCGGAAATGCCGCCTTCTCGATCACTACCACGCGGTGCCCGAGCAGCGCCAGTCTGCGAGCGAGAGATGATCCTCCGGGACCACCGCCCAGCACACAAACCTCCGCCTCGATCCGCTCCATCACGCCTCGAAGAACTGCGGGCGTATCTCGAGCATGCGAATGTAAGCTTCTAGGCTGTAGTCCAGCCACCCACGAATGTAGTCGCATGCTGGTCGGCCGCGATGAATCACCTCGTGGTGGCAACCCCCACCGCACAGGTAGCGCGCCCAACAAGAGCGGCAAGGCTCCTGCCGATGAACGTGACGTTCCCGCAGCCATGCGTCTTGTCGCGTCCGATCGACACCGCCGGTCAGGTTGCCCATCCAACCAGATGGGTCTTGCACAAACCGGTGGCACGCGTACAATCCACCCTCGGCCGACACACCTAAATATCCGGCGCCGGCTCCGGACGGATAAGGGCGATGCGTCCCCTTGTGAATCTCGTGCAGCGCTGTGTACAGGTTCGCGAAAGCGAAGCGCTCTCCGCGGTGGACGCGCCTCTCGAACTCGCGTCCGCATTCAATCATGGCCGTCAGCATCGCCTCCAGATTGACGGCGCTCATCTCCCCTAAACCGCGCGGCGACCGCAACACCGGCGAGAAACCCACGCTATGGAATCCCAGTTCCAAGAACGCGATAAGCGTTTCGCTTAGCCGCAAGTTGTCCGGCGTGACCGTCACCCGCGCCGAGACCTGCATATGCCGCTGCGCCTCGATCAGCGGTCGCACGCGGCTTATCACCCGCCCGTAGCTTCCGCGCCCGTCCTTGAAGCTTCGCAGCCGATCGTTTGTTTCGGCCAGACCATCCAGACTCACAGTGACCGCGAATCCGTGGCGCTCGAAGAAATCGGCGTCTTCCGGCTTAACTAGCGTGCCGTTCGTGGTCAGCGAATAGCTCGTCTGAGTCCCCCGACGTCCAGCCAGAATGGCTGCGCGTTCCGTGCATTCGTACAGGAGATCGCGATGGATAAGCGGTTCCCCACCCAGGAATGTCAATTGCACGCGATCGCCCGGCTCTGCCTCCGCGAACAAAAGGTCCACCGCCGCGAACGCCGTCTCGCGGCTCATGGCGTGTTCCTCCTGGCCGAAGCCGCCCTCCTGTGCGTAGCAATAAGTACACGCCAAGTTACACCGCTGTGCGATCGCAAGCGAGAGCGATCGCAGCGGCGGACTGCTCAACGGAGCGTCATCAATGAAAGGCGCGCCCGAGATCCCCAGCCGCTCGAGCAACGGCTCGACTTCTTCCGCCCGCGTCTGGTTCAGCATCTCCGCCACCTCGTGCGGTAGCGTGAACACGCGCGACCCGTTGACCACTAGGGCATGGTCGCCGAACTCCGTGCGAAAGTGATGCACCGCGGCTGGTAGATGGGCCGCCAAACCAGCGCTCGTGCTTTCGATCTGAACCAGCGTTGGGTCGCCCACTATTCGTCCTTGCCACCGATGATAAACCGCAGCTCCGTCTCCCACGCGCGAAACAGGTCCGAATAGGTTACCAGGCGTTCGTCAACGCGGTCGTCCACTACGTAGACTCGCGGTGTATCTTCCGTACGGTCTTTCTCCATCCAGTTATTCCCAGTGCTCGTGCCATCCGGCTTGGGCTCGATGTTGACGTAATCAGGCCTCGTCGCAGCCCAATAAAAGCATGCGCACTCGCGGTAGTCGTTCTGCCAAGGCGAGCAAAGGCTCTGGGTCAGCGCCCCAGGAGGAGCCAGGTCAGGATGGATGGCGGGACGCCGCGTCAGCTCGCCTTCTACCATCACTTCGTCGAAGAACGGACGTATGGTCAGTGAAATCGTCATCTCACTACTGTCCTTGATCGATTGAAACCGGCACTCCACGCTTTTACCGCTGTGGCAATGCAGAACCCCCGCCAACGCGTTCGACCATTCAAGCGCCATGTTCGTATCGCCGAACGAATCCGCAAGGGGTAAGACCGGACCTCCCGCGGTCAGCGGTCCAGTGACCGGCCCTATAACCGATTGTCCGTCCACGCTAACAAGCCGATAGCCGTTGGCCAGCAGCGCCAAAGATGGCGGGGCGTCCACGTCCACCGCGATAACCAAGTTGCTCGATTCGTGAAGCTCGATTCCCACGAAAATACGCTTCCAGACATTGCGGAAATCCATCTCCAGTCCCGGGTAGCAGTTGGAAATCGCCGAGTCCGGATGGGTGCCCGGCGAATTGCCGGCCCCACGATACTGCAATTGCGCGGTCAGGTTTTTGGCTTCGATTCGTTTGGTCAATGGGCACCTCCGGTCGGCTTCGTCCGCAAGATCATGTCGGCAGTCGCTCGAATTCTGTTCACTTGGCGGCGCGTGAGCGCCAAGTACCGGCCATCGGCGCCGCGCATCATCGCCGGCATCTTGCGGCGCCCTATCACGGAAAGGTCACCGGCGTGATCATAGTCACGCAGCACGCCCGCGAACCAGGTCAGCGTTCCGCTTTGCAGCGCCAGCAACACCCGCTCGTGCCGCGCCTGAATCGCCAGCGAATCAGCTAGCGTGGAGTCGAAAATCGGTTCTGCCGCGCGATTGAAGTCGAGCACATCCATGCGCGCCATCCCCACCCCGCGCTGCTTCGAAAACGCATTCATCTGGCTTGTGTTCATAAGCCGAACCGTCTCGAGCGCACGGCGCACCAGATCACGCACTGCACGGAGATCTTCTTGCGTCGCAGGGCCATCGAGGTTTGGTCCTGCTAGCGCCTGCGCAATTTCGTCGCCTACCGTTCGCACTGGCATGCTGTCGGGCGCGAAACTGGGCGGCCCCGCGGCGATCCGTGCGAATGCCGTCAGCCCTCCCACCGCAACAATCACCATCCCATCGCACTCATCGTCCAGGTAGCCACGGCTGATCGAGTTGCCGTCCTTGTCCATAAAGCTGGCATAGACCGCCCCCGGATTCGTCACCTTGCGCGCGTCCAGGCTCGTGCCGCTCGCGTCGAAATAGCCCTTCCATTTACCCTTGCTGTCGTCATAGACGATGGCATGTACGTTCGGATCGGGTTCCGCACTCGTCGGCCCGTAGACCTTGCCGGTGGCGGGGGTGAAGCGCAGGCGGATCTCGGGGAAGTCGTCGGTCGGAGCAAGATAGCGCACCGAGCCGAACGGGATCGTGGTCTTCTGGCCGACAAAGTTCGGGCACGTACCGGCGAGCGGTCGCGGTGTGTGGTCGTTGAACTCCTCTGTTCGCGCCTCGATGCGATCATTCGGATCGCCCGTCCGCCGGTACGCTTTGATGTTGCCTACCTGCACCCGCCATTTAACGTCGGAGAGCTTCAGTCCAGCCTCCGCAAGGACATTCTTGGTCAAAGGAAGCAGGTCGGACTCGCCCGCATAACGCGCCCATACTTCCAGGAAAGGGCACACCGGCCGGATCAATCCTTCCGCGTCACGGAACCCCACTGGAAACGGCGGATTTTTCAGCGTGATTTTGCCCTCGTTCGCATCAACCTGCAAGGTGGGCGCGGCGATGATCCTCCGGTAGCCGACCGGGTCTGGATACTCGAAGTCGTAGTTATCCATCGGCTCGACCGACGACCCAAGCCGCGCAATCGCGAAAGGCGGCAGGATTCGCAGTTCTACGATGTCCTTCGGCATGGCTTTAATCTCCGATGAGCGGCGAAATCTGCAGGACCGCGCGTTGATTGGCGGCCAACAGCCCTTCCAGGTAGGTGCGCGTCTCCGTGCCGGCGTTATGCATCAGATCGCGCACCAGCGCGTCGGAGCCGTGGATCAGGTCGCGATGCCCGCGCCAGCGATTCCGTTCATGTACGGGCACCGCGAGAGAGTACGGCATCAAAAACGGCGGGCCCGCGAGCTTCCCGGCCGCCTGCGGCCCCAGAGGCAGGCTCATGAGAATCTCAGCGATTGAGCGCAGATTGTACATTTCCCCGAACGTCCAGGAGATCAGTAGACCGCGGGGCGACCGCGCCGCGGTCTGAGTGCTGGACTCGATGTGGAACGAATGCGAGAGCATCATCAATAACAGCCGGTACCGCAGGTTGAATAGGTGGGACCAGCGGCAAGCGCTCTCGTCCGTAATTAGATCACCCTCTTCGTCTCGGCAAAGCTTGGGGTTGGTGGCGACCGGCTTGGCGGGCGAATAACCGTCAGGGAACTGTCGGTAAATCTCGAGAAAGCGGCCAAAATGCGAGTTCGGCAGGTCTTCGATTGTAGATCCTTCTCCCTGCACGGAGATGGCGTCAAGAGCCGTCCCCGCACTGTCGCGGTCCACCGCGGTGGTGATCAGCAGGTCGGACTGGCCGAGCCCCCATTCTTCCGGCCGCACCTGAAAGCGCACCGAATCACCTGAAATATCGCGCGATGGTACGAATGCAGGTAGCTTTGCCTCTGGATCCCTGGGTTGGTCCGGCATCACGAACAGCTTCTTCAAGGCGTCATAAACGAGACCGACGCGGTGCACCTTCACCGGATCCATCCCGCCATCGAGCGAATCTTCGATCCTCTTGATCTCGTCCGCCAGCTTCAGCTTTTTCAGCGTCTCTTGGTTCGGCATCTCGGCCAGCACGTACTTGGCGAGAGAGCGCTTGGTCAGCGGTTCGAGTTCGAAGCGAAACGGGTAAAGTTCGGAAGGAACCGGGAAATCTTCGCGCTCGAATGTGACCGGCCCGCCGATCAGGGTGAGCAGGTTCTGCACCGTCGCCAGATGCGCCATTTCCTCGCGCGCAATCATCAGAATGCTCTTCCGCCACGCGGCCGCGAGGCCATTCTGCTGGGCAGTTAGATGCGCCCCGCCAAGCGAGTAACCCGCGTAGAGGTATTGCACCATTAGCAGGTGCTCAATCTCAGCCCCGATGTGCAGCAGATAGATGGTCGCATCGCGGGCGCCCAGCCCAGTGTCTAGATGCAAATCCTCGGACCGCTTCTCGGGGGTGACACCAGACAGCAGCGACATTCCCCCAGGAGGGGCCTGCCCCAGCGATGTCCACACCAGATGGCGCATCAACCGCGAACTCATTGCAGCCCCTTAATTCTTAGCTTCGAATCGGCGTGTCCAATCATTCTAGTTGGTAATGGATCCTAAGACAAAGTCTGAACCGTATGACTCGCCAGATCGACAGCGAAACGTTCCACCAATTGCGTTGCGGGTTGGCCACCGGGTGAATAGGGAGCTGAAAAGTAACTTCCTATTATTTGGGCTTTGCTTACCTCAAGGCGAAGAAACCCAAAATTGTCATGGTCGTATTGCTCTAGAGTTAGATCTGCTCCGAGCGGCAAGGGCGTGGTGGGATAAACACCGCCAATCTTGTGCAGTTTGCCGAGATTGGTGTAGCCGCCGGCGCCCGCGACCACACAAGGAATGGGAGTGCGACCGTTTGGGCCCTGCACGACATTAGTGAACCGCTGGTAATTATGGACATGCCCCGAAAGAATCAACTCAGGGTAGCGCTCGGTTGCTTCGAAGCTGTCAAAAAGCACTCGGTAGACCGCGCTGCTGCCAGAGTGCTCGCTGTCACCGGAAAGTGGCGGGTGATGGACAGCCACTATCAAGGCAAGGTTGGGATCGGCAGCATTCAACTCACCTCTGAACCAGTCAATTTGGTCCTGGTGGATCTCCCCTTCGGTCTCACCCACGTTGGAAAAGAGACCAATTATCGTGGCAAACGGCGTGATAAAAGTCCAATAGACGTTCGGCAGATCCATCTGAGTTCGCGCGGCCGCGGTCTTGAGCGAACCGAGTTGACCGGAATTCTTCGCCATAAAATTCTGAACCCAACCGTCGAGCGGGACCTTATTCGGGTCTACAGGACCATCCTGCGGATCGTCTGGCTGGCAGTCATGGTTCCCTGGGATTGAGACAATGAACCCTGGGTAGTCTTTGTAGGTCTCGTAAAAATTGGCGCCGTACATGTCGATGTCTCCGGCGAAGTACACGACGTCTCCAAGGTGGTAAAAGAACGCGGGCTTTCTGTCATCCGCCGACCCTTCGGCGTCCTGGGTCATCATGGCCGCCACAAAGTCCTGTTGTTGCCCTCTGTTGTCGCCCGTATCCCCAACGACATGGCACACCAAAACGCCGGCTTTCTGAATGCTGGTGATGTCCGCCGCGGAGAGCAACTGGGAAAGGTCAAACCGAAACGGAGCCGCGCCGTTGGGAGGGGGGAGTGGCTGGAAAGGGAAATGCGGGAGTTGGAAGCCCTCCGCCTGGACAGGGAATTCGGCGCCAGAAATTGGGGGGTTGTGGCTCTGCCGCACGCCATGACCCTTGCCAGTGTTAAAGGAATCTAACAAACTCATGACACCTCCGAGAGAAGAATTTTCGTTGGGAAACCGCACGACAGCGATGAAAGCTCTGCATGCTAAGCCCTCGACGCCCACTCGCCTAAGGTTTTGAGGCCTGGCGAAAAAAAATAGCCACCGCCAGTCGGAACTACGAAGTCCTTTAAGGCAACTACTGGCAATCCATCAGGGTCCCCTGCAACTGTACGAAGTATGGCTCTGCGCGACCGGTCGTCACCTGCTCGCTGGCCGATGATCAGATCGAGCCCGGCAGCCGGCCTCGGGCGGTCCACGTCGTTGATCCAGGTCTTGGTAAGGAATTCGAACTGGCTTACGATAGAAGCCTGATAACTCACGAAGCAGAGCCCACGGTCGGCATCGGACGTACTACCGTACGGGATGCCGCGTCGCAAGATGAGCTTGGCCAACGTGTCCAGAGGCGACCGCTGATCCGTATCTTGATCGCGAGGGTTTACTTTGCGGATATGGGCTGCCAAGGGGCATCGCAGCCCATCGAAATCGGCCTTCGCTTGGCGAAAACTGTCACCGGGATATCCAGGCATCGGAATCAGCTCGTCCGGTTGGGTATCAACGGCGTATTGAAAATGGTTGTTGGCCAGATCGTCGAGCGCAAGGGCGGAGTCATCGCGGTCAGAAGTTCGCATGACGGGTGCGCCGCTCACCCACCGGCCCACCAGCATCGCGCCTAACTTCTCGGGCGTCATGTCCGAAAACCGAGGGTCTTTTGCTAGCGCACCGGCTTTATCGCTGAGAAAGGAATGAAATTCATCGACACGCTGCTGCAAACGCCGAAACACGACGTACGAACCGTTCTGGGCCCACGCCGGAACGCCCGGATCTAACGCGCCGGGCTGGACGCCGTCATCCAGGCTCTGGCGCGCCCATCCCAATACGAACTGCCCGGGCCAAATCAGTGGCCGACCAGGTTCAGCATATTGCAGCGCATCCGGATCCGATGGGTCCAGCCATCGGGGTGTCAAATAGTCAAATGGCGCGGGCGAAACGCGGCCGCGGGGCGCGGGCTGAGAGATGCCATCTTTGAATCCGAAGTGCTCATGCCCCCGAAGATCGTCGGAGAGCGTCGCGCCCGCCTGACGCCAAATACACTGCAGTGCCGGTCCTCGCGGGCCGCTCGCCTGCAGGATATCCGTGTCGATGCGTTCGATGGCGGCTTTTAGATGAGACGGATCGTCGCTGGCCACTATCAGCATTACGTGAGCATCCGTATCTTCCGACCCGCCGAATTTCCAGGTTGACTGGTTGTTGGGATCACCCAAGCTGCTGGATGCCGCAAACAGTCCACCTTGGAAGCTTGGATCCTGGAGTTGTTGCGCTGCCGGCGAAGCCAGAAGTGTGATTCCTCTAGCCGAAAACGCGATGTTAAGCCAAGTTGCGGTCAGCCCATGCGGATCGGTGCCCTGGCGGGTGCGCAGAGAGCGAAACAGGCGATTGAATGCAACCACCTCGGCCAAAGTGGAGACCCGCGGCGCGGTCGCCTTTAGCCACCGGCGTGCTCCTGGGACGTCGAGAATTCGAAGGAACAGGAACATCTGAAAGTCTTTGTTAAAGCCCCCCAACCCGTTGCCTTGAATGTCGCTGACGTCCAACTCCGGTTCAGTCGGCGCTCCGGGAACGGCGACTCCGCTGCTCGGCGATAGCGGCGTATCTGCCGCGCGTCGCACCTCTCCGCTCGAAAATGTCAGGATTGGCCGCATGGTGTCCCTTTACGCACGAGATGGGAACGATTTCATTTTCACGGCGCCCACGAACGGACTGGGCGGTGGATCACCACACACGAAAAGCTTGGCGGGAGTCTTTCCCTTCTCCACCGCGACACCCGTTAGCTTCATAGAGATCTGTTTGGCGATTTGTCCGCCGTACTGAATGGCGACGCCGCTGATTTTCAAATCGCTGATGGTGAAGGGCTGTCCGCCCGACGTCTCACCCGTCGGAACCTGGAAGACCGCGCGGAGAATCTGACCGGCATCACCGCGCAGCGGTTGGAAGTAGCCTGGCGTAATGCCGGTGCCATCGGGTTTACTGATTCCGGCGATGTCAATCTTATCGATGTACAGTCCGACTGGATTGCGCAACGTGATCGAATACCCATCTCGCGCCAGCCTATTCACCTCGGACCCGATGTGCGGATCGCTGGCTCGCTCCTCGACGCCGTAACGTGCGCAGCGGATTAGCGGCACCGGCATCGTAATCGGCTTACCGTGGCCATCCTTTCGCTGAATGGTTGCGGCGGCGGCGATATTCACCTCGGCTCCCAGCGTGTTGTTGATCTGAGTCAGATGCATGGCACCCATACTGGTGTTCCACACGCTTTTCGGGTTATACGAACCACCAGCTGGGAACAGATCTGACGTTCTTACGTCATTGCTCACGTATTTCTGGTATCGGGCAACCACAAGATTAGGGTCCTGCTCGGCCAGATAACTCCAATACTCCGGCCCTTCACAGGTGAACTCGATACTCACGATTTTGTTCGTCACCGGGTCGCGCGTGACATGCCACTCCAGGTATTCGTCCTGAGTCTGCCGGTCCTCTCCAGCCTGGAACGCTGCGAGCGTTCCTTCACCATACTGGACCTCGATGACACGAGGGAAGCCCTGCCAGATGATCGGCAGTTCGGTCCGGTCGCTTTGGTTCTTTACGTCAGTCAGTTCGTTGTAGAACTGAAGCGGCGAGGTATGGAGGAACTGTCTCACATAATCCTTACCGTCCTCCATAAACTGTGAGATGGTGTCGCTCCACCCCTTTCTCAGTTCCGGCGTTGTGAGATCCTCTGCCAGCTTCGCAGGTGCGTCGAATTGGGTTAGTGCCATCTCTGCTCCTTATATCCTTCCGAGAGCCTAGAACTGAGTCAATACGTACTTGAGCGCTTCGGCCGCGTTCACCAGTCCAAAACCCGTCGCCACATCGGGTCCTGGTCCAGCAGCGAAGTTGAAGCGAGGATGGCACCGGCCGGCTGTAACATCGATGGCTGTCTTGTTCAGTGCCTCTTTAATCTGCGCCGGGGTGAGCTTGCGTTTCGCCGACAGTAGCATGGCCGCAACTCCAGCGATTTGTGGAGCGGCGGCGGAAGTTCCCGAAAAGAGCGCCCATCCGTCGTTGGGAGGAGTACCGTCGCCCGGGTTTCCCTGCTCGTCCGTCCTGCTTTGCTCGACGTCAAGTTCACAACCAGGCGCCACTGGCAGCATGATGTACGCGGCGCGCGGAAGGAGGCCCACCAGACCGCACGCATCTGGCACATTGCGATTCGCGAAGAAGGGACTCTGGTATCCGCTAGCGTAATTGGAAGCCTGGAGAGCCATATTTGAGTCCATATAAACGCCACCTGCCGCAAACACCTCGGGAACCTGCGGCTCGATACTGAACTGCCCATTGCCGGCGGAGAAAACCACGAAGATGCCGGACTCCACGGCATGCTTGATCTCCAAAGCGATGGCCGCATCGTCCGGGGACAGTTGGTTTGAAGACGGTGGAAAGTCCAGGTCGCCACCCCAAGAATTTGTGAGAATGGCCGGCTTGAGCGCCTTCGCCTTCAGGAAGCCGCCAATTGCTGCGACTAACTGGCCCGAGTCGTCAGAGGCCCGTATCGGCTGCAACCGCGCCGCCGGGGCGGCCGCAAAGATATTCGCTGATTCGCCCGTGCCGTGCCCCACTGGGTCGCCATTTCGGTTTGTGCCGGCAACCACGGAGATCGGCGTCTGCACATCGTAATGATGCGCCGGAAAGAATGGATGTAAGTAGTGGCCTGTATCGACCATGGCCACAGTAACACCCTGTCCCTGAAAACCCTGCTGTTGCGCCGTGGGAACGCCGAGCCCCAGAGCCACGTCCTGTGGCACCCGTAAGTAGAAACCCTGCAGGTTCGGGGGAATCGGGCTCGGCCATATCCCACCAGCCCCCGCCGCAGATACAGATGCAGCCGCCGGGAGAGCGATGCTCCCCTGCGGAGAACGCGGCCGCTCGATGATGACCGCTTCAATCCCGGCTACGCCTGTGGACGGGCGACCGCATCCGATAGCCCGAGGCTGCCCGGCACCAACGATGTCGAGATGTGTCACATAGCGCCGAGTTGCACCTTCCGCATAAACCAGGATTTCCTTGGTAACGACTCGTCCTCCGGTTAATGCTTCGTAGGCCCCGGCGGGTCCAGCCACGGCAAGGCCGAGTGGGCTTTGGGCGATGATTTCCAGCCCATTTTCTTGCGCCACACGGATAGCCTGTTGTATGTCCGTTGCCTTCCCGTGGAAACCTTCCGATCTGGCGGGAATGGCCTCAACATCAAGCACTGAGACACCACCCTGCGAGTTAACCGATAGATAGGCATATATGCGTGCCGGTTTAGGTCCCGAAGTTTCGATTTCGCGGGGAATCAATCCTGCCATTGTGATCTCCTCTCTCAAACGAGCTTGTCTAATGAATGGATCGCAAGTATGGGACCGTAACCGATTCGACATACTGCCCCAAATCCGACGGCACCGGGAGGGAGCGGTCGGCCCTACTTTCTTTAGCGACGGCTGCTCCCATGCCGAAGATATTTTCAAACAGAGTCCCGTTGCCAGTTATCAACAGCCCCGCTTCCATAGGCAAGGTGCTGAACCCGCGATCTTCGAACCACGTACGCACCAGATCAAGATCCGCCTTATTCTTAAGTCTGGCGATAGCCTCTAAATAGTCACTCGACATTACTTCGGTCCTGGGCTCGCACGCTCTTACGGGCCGCTCAATCCCACGTGGTCATGTCCTTAGTAGCGTAAATACTTTCAAAAAGGGGACACGGTAGAATGCGAGCCGCTCCGAAATCGGCGGAGGGCGCTGGTCGCCATCCGCAATGTCATTCATCGCGCAGGCAACAGACCACCTGCGAGACTACACTCCCGTGGCGGCGTAACTCGTGAGAAACGAACCAGCCCGCTCTCACGGAACTGCCCCAGCACATCAGCCAGCAAGCTTTCGGCTGCCTCGCCCTGTGCCTCAAGAAAGCGAGCCATCTCGGAAACAGTAGTTCGCCCGTCGCACAACCGCAAAACAGCGGCCGCTACAACGGGCAACTCGCAATGTGCCACTTGGTTACGTTCTCGCAACTGGAAGGCCATGTTTGTGTTCTGGTAACAAGACGGATCAGCCAACCGCTTCGAGCGGAGCGCTGCGACGACGGAGTGCGGACGGAAGCTGAAATCCACAAGGCGCACCCCTGCCGCCAACGCCGGCAAGTCCGATTCTTCAATGCCAGCGAAGGCATCCGGTTGCCGCACAGCCAGAAACATCGCCTCGTAGAAGGCGGCCATCATGGTGGCTGCCTCGGACAACGCTTGTGACTCGTCCCGCACGAAGTGACACAAGTCATCGCCAAAACGAAGAGTGCCATAATATCGCCTCTCGTTCAGGCGGCTGCCGTTCCAAGCCAGCCACGAATTGAAAACTTCGGTGATAGGCTGCCGGCCTTGCGCAAACGCGATAAGTAGCCAGCGGCATCGCTTCAGTCCGTACATAATGAAATGCCGGAACTCCGCCACATAATTCCGCCCCACACCAGATGGCAGGCCCCAGAAATTGGGGAACAGGTCTAGGTGCTTTTCGATGAGCTGGCGGTCGAATTCGTTTTGCTCCCAGGTCTGATGAGACTGGTCGGAATAGAGGCCGTCGAAGAACAGGAGCTCGCGATTGGCCTTGAACACGGGCGTCCCGGAAAGTGCCGCCAGCAGTCCCACCTCTACGCTGGCCGTGTCGAATCGGGCCGAATCGAGTGCGAACTTCCCGGTCGCAGCAACGTCCTCGGCGGTTTCCTCAGGAAACCCCACGATCAACGAAACCGTGCATCTAACGCCCAATTCGGCGGCCGTTTCCACCGCCGCAGCCGATTCGGCGACATCCAACTCCTTATCGATGACCTTCTGCAGGCGTTGGGAACCTGTCTCCACACCGAAAAAGACCCGCACGCAGCCGGCTTCGCGCATAAGGTCGATCAGCTCGCGATCGACAAAATCGGTGCGAGCGCTGCAGCGCCACCGGTACGATTTGCCGTGCGCGATCATGCTCCGACAGAACTCCATCACCAGCCGCCGGTCCACCGTAAACATGTCGTGCACCAGATCAAACTCGGTGATGCCGTAGAGTCCGTTCAACCGGTCCATCTCTGCGATCACTCTTGCCGGCGAGCGCATGCGAAAGCGGCGGCGGAAGAAATCGTTGGTTGAGCAGAATGTGCACGCGAAGGGGCACCCACGTCCGATTTCGATGGGCAGATACTTCAGGCGGTCAATTGCATCATGAAGGTGGAACGCCGGCTCGGCGATCCGGTCCAGATCCAGGACCACGGGCGCGTTGGGATTGCGGACAATCCGCTCGCCTGCGCGCCAAGTCACGCCAGGCGTCCTGACCGGCACCCGGGAGCCGATTTCTTCAAATGCCGCTACCAGGATTTCGTCGGCTTCTCCCCGTACTACCGCGTCCACGAACGGAAACACCTCGAGCGTTCGGACGTCGACTGCCGAGGCCTGCGGCCCACCGAACACGATTCGCGTCTCAGGACGCAGCCGCTTGACCTCCCGCGCGACACGAATCGTCATGGGATAGCTGCTACAAATAGTGCCGAAGGCGAAAATATCGGCCTGCAAGCCCGCAATGGCGGGCGCCGCCAGCCTGCACAAATCGCCATCCAACTCGTCCGGCGCCTCGAAACACAGACGCCGGACTAGCCCGTTAAGATCGAAGACGGAGGTGGGGACGCCCGCACGGCCCAGCAGCGATGCCAAAGTGAGAATGCCAAGAGGAGGCTCATATAGGTTCTCCCCGGCAGCGTCCAGAGACGCCTGTAGTCCTTGGAGGTCTGGTTCCCACGTCGCCGGGGCAATCAGGGCGGTCGCAATCAACGCTACACCGCTTGACCCTTTTCGCAGCAATTCGTTTTGATTACCTCCGCAGCCGTATCCAAACCCTTGGCGGAGGCATTCGTGAAGAATTCCTGGTTATTCTTCTTGTGATTTTCTAGAACTCGCCGAAGTGTGGCAGTCAGCTCTGTACCGATGCTGTTCTTCAAGTCTTCCGGAATGTCTTTGACATCCTTCGCTGGAAACGTGTAAGTAATTTTCGCATTGAATTGCGCCATCTTCATATTCTCCTGGGTTGGTTTGATAGACTATATCCTTTTTTCTAAGCGTTAGGCAATAGCAAAGAGTGACAAAGGGCGTTACGGTCTTAGTTTTCCGGCCGAGCAGTCCAAACGTTGGCCAGAATGTCACCGGCGTTGAACAGGACACTCGCGGAGGAGACGGAGAGATTAAACGCCACACGGCTTAGGTGCGACGGGGACAATCTCACGTTGTGCATATGCAAAAGGGGCTGGGGATCACCGACAGGGTGCATCACGGAGTCGACTCTCTGTGCCCAGATGCACAGAAAATGATCACGGTTCGAGACGAAAACGATCTCACGGCCGTCCCGGGTCCAGCGTGGCCGGTCTATCCACCGGTCTCCCGAAGTGAGGGGGACCAGCGCGTCTGAGCCGGCGCTTCCCATTTCCTTAAGAAAAATCTGCGAATGGTCCGAGTCTCGGATGCCCAGCACGGCCATCCACTTGCCGTCGGGTGAAAGGGAAGCTTGGTCGAAAGTAAGTTCCCCGTTGTGGATGAGCGACGTCTCAGCACACGAATGAAGGTCTAGCAAGGCGATTCCGGCTCGGTTTGCTACCAGCAGTGCGCGTCCGCCGTCGGCCACCTCCAGCAACTCGCTGCTGCTTCTGCAAAGAAGTTCGGGCTTCCAGGAGGGCTCCCTCCTCAGATAGACGCTGCGGCCCCCCGGAGAAGGCGCCGAATAGGCAATGAAGTCGCCGACGACGGAAAGGATTCCCCGTGAGCCGGCCGGGATGTCGGTATTCAAAATTTCCTTACCACTGGACTCGCGCAGAACCATCCGGCGCGAGTTTCCCAATCGCCGGAAGTACAGAATGCGGCTCCCGTCTCCCGACGCAGAGGGAGACGAATTGGACTTGCCCCCAGTTTTGAGACAAACGGTTAAGACTCAAAATCCATTGAACGGAGAATTGAGTCATGGGATTGTCTCGTAGGCAGTTCACCAAGGAGTTCAATCTGGCCGCC
>Ga0335081_10000615_pt1 | contig 59416 bp, 62 predicted proteins | sample Lox_Sample_35_FD_206713 | JGI IMG/M metagenome (GOLD analysis project Ga0335081, IMG submission 206713) | Soil microbial communities from Loxahatchee National Wildlife Refuge, Florida, United States - Lox_Sample_3.5 | ecosystem: Environmental > Terrestrial > Soil > Wetlands | place: USA...
ATGTGGAACTCAGTATTGCAACGAATGCTCCAGCCAGGATTGCAATGAGCGTAGAAACATCAACCAAGGGCTCTCACGAAAGAGAAAGAGTGGGGTCGCCAGGATTTAAACCCATTTGGGTTCAAATTGATTCCGAAGAGAACCAAAAGTGCTCATCTTGGCGGAGGAAGGTTTTCGAGCACTGAAGACTGTGATTACCCACGTAAATGTGGCCAATCGAAGTGCGGGTTGCAAGTCGGACGGGAGTCGGTACAATGTAGGCTCTAACTTGGCTCTCGTCGCGCATTTTCAAATCCTCCGCAGTCAAAAAGCGTAAATCGCAGCTCGAGGACTCGAGGTTCCTATGCTTAAGCCATCAGTGTTGCTTCTCGCGGGGTAGTTCTGGCAATAATCGGATGGCATGCTGTTGGCTTGTCGAATGACCCCCCTTGGGTTTAACTGCACTGTGTCCTTGGCGAGCGAATATCTGGCGCTCAAGAATGCCGGGGCGCTCAGGCTCTGGACGGGCGTAGTGGTATTGTGTGCCGGGCTAGGGCTTGTCTTGGTGGGAATCTTCTTGCGAAGCAACAAGTGATGGTAGCCGCCAGGGCGCAATTCTGCTTTCTTCAACTACGAATGATTTGGAGGGGCCGGCCACTCCCCGTGGCACGGCATGCCTATGTCTGTCCGGGTAGGGCATGTGAGAACGGTCGCAGGAAGAACATGGTTAGAATCCAGTGTACTGGCTCTTTATTTCAGGCCTCATACCTGAGATTTCTTGGAGGGCGAATCTTTTGGAACAGTCGTGCCATTACTCTTAGCCTAATCTGCCTTGTCCAGATGGATTCTCAATTGACTCTCCCAGTGAAGGTCTTGAATCTCCACATGCTCTCCGAGTCCATCGGTTCAGCAGGGAGAGAATAGAGGGGCAAGCGTTCTAGAAAGATTCCCAACATTCGATACTACCGTCAGGATGAAGCTGTGACAGAAGCTGATTGTCTGAGGGACATAAGCTTGATCAGAAGCAACCTGGCAGACTCCGACTACCGTCTCGAAGGCTGTGCTGGGTGGAATTGTCTCGTCAAAGCTTGGCCCATGTACAGTTTGCGTTGCACTACTGACGACGAATTCGATAGGTCCATCATAGGGGAACTCGCCGACCAGCAACGCGGTCACTGTGATTGGAGTCGAACCCGCGTTCTTGCTAAAGAGTAAGATTGTCCAACCAGGATTTGGACCAGAAGTTCCATTTCCACAGGTCCAAGGTCCACCGGACGGTAGTGTGTAACTCGTAGATGTGCCTTGATCCCTCAACGGAGAGGCAGGCGTCTTATCCAAGCCTGTGAAGAGGACTAGGCCAATCACGAGTGCGATTACCAAAGCCGCGGCAATCAGCAACTTCGTATTTTTTGGCAACAACTCGTTCCCTTTCCGGTCCTCCACGAGCAAACCTCGTAGCCTCTAGCTCGCGAACCCACAGCCAGTCCGGTCAGTGGCGGGGATACACTAGTCTTCCTTTCAAATGTATCCTTGAGTCGCGTAAAGCTGGTTAACGTAAGCACTTGTATGGTAGTCAGGGAAGAAGCTAACTGTGGCATTGTTGTAGTTCGAACCGGTCCCACCTGCAGCACTCGCATAGACACCGCCACCAAGCCAGTAAAAGCCTGCGGAAGGCGACATCTTGTCTGTGATATAGACGTTCGTACCAGACGGATACTGTGTTGGCCCTCCGTTTATTACGTAGCTTATCGTCGTGAAGAATTGTTCCAAGTGGCCCTGACATCCCAGGCAGGACGCATACGTGACGTTGTAGAGTGCATACATGTATGCCGCCATGTCAGATCCTGCAAACAACTTGCCGCTGTAGGTCAATTCGTTCTCCAAATACAAGTATGTTTCCGTGAAGTCTATGTACTTGGAATAACCACCTTGAGAATCGAATTCTGAGAAGGCAATCACATTGGGACTGCAGTTGATTGCGCAATAAGAGGAGATGCTCGCATACACAGGCGCGTCACCATTCGAAAGACCTGCTTTCACACAGGCTTTGGTGGTCCAGATTATGAAGATCAGGTTGTGGTTTGTTGTAACGCACGTATTGTTTCCCGGATTGGTGTCCGCATAGCCGTAGGGCGGCGAAACTGAGACGCCCCCTGCGGCAAACACTTGTGATTCAGCGGAAAGTGACACCAACGCTAGAGCTACGAAGACCAGCACGAACGTCAAACTTGAGCGAACCTTACGCATTAACCGGTCACCTCTACATTCAACGGAATCACTGTGCCCGACCCGCCTTCTGGGCCACTGGAGGTGGACTCGGCTTGGAAGAAGATCGCTTGTAGTTTCGCAACACTGACTCCTGCCGAATTGGCTGAAATAATTATGGGAATGATCACTTTCTCAGTCGAGACACCGATGCTGTTGCCTAATGGCATGCTGATTGAGACTCCGGAGGGAAGCGTGCCATTTCGTGATTCTTCCATCACTGTTATCGGAGGTATCCCACTGCCCTGTTGGTCTACATAGACGTATAGATTCTCATTATGCTGAGGCACGACTGAGAAGACGATTCTCAGGGAATGACCCTGCGAAACGGTCAAGCTTTGGTTGAGCAATTGGACATTGGGCGAATAGCCTGTGATGGGTGATGGCGTTGGACCTGCTTGAGACGCCGACGCAGCATTGAGGGAAAAGCTGGCGAGGCAGCCCACTATGAGTAGGATTCCCACTATGCTCAAACCCATTGTCGTCGCTCGTAAATTCACAATCTCACCGCCTTGAATTGATGATTTGTATCAATATATATATCACGTTTACTTTGTACTACCCATGCAAAATCCAAGAAAGACAGTTGTCAGGGCTTTCAGACTTGACGCAAGTCTCCTTGAGAGGTTGCAAGTGGTCTCCCAGAGACACAGGCTAAGCGAAAACGCCTTTGTTGGGAGCCTAATTGACCGAAGGCTGAAGATAGACCCACTCATTCAAGCTTTTGATCATGTCAGTCTCGGGAAGGAAACTTTCGCGTCAATCTTGGGAAAAGTCGCGGCAGAGGATTTGGAGTGCATTGGGTTTAGCGACGGCAAGAGGAGCTACTCCTTAGCGAAGGAACTGTTGGAAAGTGGCGATGTAGACGTCACATTCAGACAGTACGTGACAGAGATCCTCGGTGAACAGGCAAGGTGGTTCAGAGCAGAAACTGGGTTTGCGAGGCCAGAGAGGATGACGCTGCAGCATGGATACGGCATGAGGTGGTCCATGTTCCTGAAAGGATTTCTATCCGGTGCATTCGAAGCAGTCTCCCATGATAAGGCACAGATAACCGCAACCGACGACTTCGTGAGGTTTTGTTTCCCAGGAAGAGTTCCTAGGTGATGAAGAAAGGTCTGTCCAGATTGAAGTGAGGTTTGTCAAAGTGAAGAAAGGTGTGTCAGTCGACAACGCCTTTCGGCATCGTGTGGTAAGACGGGCCCGGTGGGATTTGAACCCACGGCCTCTGCGAGCAGGTCTCTACAGCTTAGAAGGCTGCCACGCTATCCATACTGCGCTCACAGTAGGATCTGCGCCACGGGCCCATAGGCTGGCCGCGCTAGGATTCAACATAAGCTTTTGCAGTCTGCCGGCTCCCGTCCAAGGGGGTCAGCCGCCGAGACTGAACCCAACTAGAAGAGTTTTAATTTGGACCTTATCGAATCGGCCTCGTTGTCGGCAGCCCATCATCGGCTCTTCGGGACAAACGGGGTAAGGTTCGTCCCAGGGGTCTCACGGGACCTCGATTTCGTCATCAAGTTCGCAGAATCCGTGGGAACGTATTTCGAGGATGGTGAGGTGCTGCTGGGGATGGACGGACGCGTCTCGAGCCCTGCCCTCGCCAACGCAGCGGCCTCCGGCTTGATGAGTTCAGGCAGAGACATCGCCGAGGCCGGCCTGGTTCCAACGCCCGCGCTGCAATACGGCGTGAAGTCGCTGGGCCTGCGAGGGGGGCTCATGGTCACGGCTTCCCACAACCCTCCAGAATACAACGGACTCAAGGTAATGGGAGCGGACGGAGTCGAGATAGCGAGGCTGGACGAACAGATGGTAGAGAAGGTCTTCTTCGAGAACAAGGAGACGAAGGCTGATTGGAAGAGCATCGGCGTCTCCCGCGTCGAACCCTCCGTAGCGAAGAACTACATCAGGGGAGTGCTCTCAAACGTCGACTCAAAGACGATTTCACAGAGGAGGTTCACCGTCGTGATGGACCTCGGGAACGGCGCCCAGTGCGTGGCGGCTCCCTACATCGTCGAAGCGCTCGGCTGCAAACTGATTACGCTCAACTCGGTGGTCGACGGGAGCTTCCCGGGGAGAGGTCCGGAACCGACACCCGACACCCTGAACGACCTGTCCTTGGCGGTCAAGTCGGTCGGGGCCGACCTGGGGGTGGCCTACGACGGAGACGGGGACAGGAGCATATTCTGCGACGAGAGCGGCCGAGTCCTGTGGGGCGACCAGTCCGGCTGCCTGCTTGCAGACTACTTGCTCGAGAAGAAACCGAACAGCACCATCGTGACTTCCGTGAGTTCGACTCAGGCAACCGAGGTCGTAGCAAGCCGGAGGACATCAAAGGTCCTCAGGACAAGGGTGGGCAGCGTGGATGTCTCACGCACGATTCTTGAGAGGAAGGCCCTCTTGGGATTCGAAGAGAACGGCGGTTTCATCTTCTCTCCTCACATCCCTGTCAGGGACGGCGGGATGACCACGGCCCTGATGCTGGAATGTCTCGCGGCCAGGGGAATGGCCTTCTCAAAGGCCGTGGCGTTTTCCGTGCCGAAGTTCTTCCAGGCCAAGACCAAGGTGGGGATCGGCAAGAAGACCTCCGAGTCCGTAATGAAGGCCGTCGAGCGCCAGGCGAAGGGCGAGGTCGAGAGGGTGGACGGATTGAAGATCTGGCCAGACGACCGCTCCTGGGTCCTCGTCAGGCCCAGCGGCACAGAACCCATAATCAGAATCTTCGCGGAGGCAGAGACTCAGGAGAAGGTCGCGGCCATGCTGAAGAGGTTCTTGGGCGTCGTGAAGGCAGCGTCAGCCTAGGTGGGTCCAGCCCAGCCTAGGGATTCGGCGAGTTCGCCCGCTCTCGTTGAATTCGACAATTCCCTTCCTGTCCGTTACCGTGCCAATGGCAATCAGGTCGCTGCCGGCCGCCCGGGCAGCCTCCCTCGCGGCACGAAAACGGCTCCTTTTGACCGTACCGACGATTAGGTACTCCTCCCCTCCTCCGAGCACCAGCTTCTCGAGTCGAAGTCCGTTGCTCCTGGCGAACGATCTGACGGCCCCGTCAACGGGCAGCTTCTCGAGGGTGACTCCGACCCGACTCATCGTAGCGATGTCGTGGAGGCATATTGCAAGTCCGTCGCTCGAGTCCATCGAGGAACTGAGGTAGCTGCCAAGCGCGATTCCGGCATCCAGGTTCGGACTCGGAAGAAACACGCTCTCTATCGCGGTGCCTCGGAATCCTCGGCTGGCAGAGGCACCCCGCAGCAATATGGCGAGGCCTGAGGGCGGGTAGCCGAAGTTCCCCGTCGTGACCACGATTTCGCCTGGCCGAGCTCCGTCTCTCCCTACGATCTTGTCGGCGAACCCTAACATGACGCAGTCTACCACCAGATCGCTGGCCTCGCCTGTGTCGCCCCCGACCAGCCTGACCTCCCAAGTCTTCGAGGCTTCGCTGAAACCCGCCGCCAGCTGGGCGACGTCAGACTCCGCCGTGCCTCGTGGCAGCCCTATCGACACCAGGAACGAGTCAGGTTTCACCCCCTTGGCAGCGAAATCGCTCACGCACATGGCAACGGCCTTCCTGGCCGCCTGCCTGAATGTCATCCCTTGCGGGACGTCCGTCTTGCCGACCAGCATGTCCACCTTCACGACCGCCCTTCTTCCCGCAACAGGGATTGTTGCCACGTCGTCGCCAATCCGGGAATACCCGACGGGAAGCCTGCCTGCGGCCCTTGTCATCGTCCTGATAATCTCGATTTCATTGGGCGTTCTACTTGCTCAACTCCCGGAGCCGTCCGGCATAGGACGCGGCGAGTTCTCGTGCCCGCGTTTCTGTCTCGGCCTCAGCAGAGACGCGGACCAAGTCTTCAGTTCCTGATGGTCTGATTAGCACCCAGGTCTTCGCAGTGGGCCTAAGCTTCAATCCGTCAATGGTCTCCGCGTTCCTTTCGTTTCTCATGAGGGCCTTGACTGCTTTCATGGCGGCCTCTCGCCTGATTCGCAGGCCCAGCCTCACCTGATGGTAGCCCTTCACCTCTTCGTAGACCCTGTCGCCATCGTCCTTCAAAGCACGCACTATTGTCAACGCAGCAAGCATGGAGTCCCTGCACCAGTTGAAGGAACCATCAATCAGACCCCCGCTGCTTCCCTCCCCTCCGAGCCTCGCGGCCTTCTCGCGCATCATCCGGACAACGTTGGCCTCTCCGACCCTCGATCTGTACACGGTGCCGCCGAGCCTGCCGACCACATCTTCTACTCCCTGAGTCGTGTCGACGGAAACTACGACTCGCTTCTCCTTCGTCTCAGCAAGCAGGCGAGAGAGCGCCAGAGCGAACATGAAGTCCCCGCTCTTCTTCCTCCCTTTGGAATCAACTATGGCAAGCCTGTCACCGTCGCAGTCGAAGGCGAGGCCGACGGCGCACTTGTTCTCCCTGACAATCCGTTGAAGAACGCCCAACTCATCGGCGATCGGGTCGATCTTTCGGTTGAATATGCCGGGACAGTCGTTGAGGGTAAGGACCGCAGCCCCAAGTCTCTTGAAGATTCCAGGGGCGTGACTGATGGCCGCGCCACCCCCCAGGTCCAGGGCCACCGAGACTCCCTCGCAGGAGCCTTCCAGGAATCTCTCGACGAGCGCGTCGTCATAGCTGTGTCGCTGGACGCTCCTGATGGCTCCCTGGGAGAAGGGTCGGCTGTTCTGCTCGCTCTGGCTCACGACCTCTTCGAAGTCGTCCGCCCCAATCCCAATGCCGTTGACGATGAACTTGAGCCCGTTGAACTCAGGTTCGTTGTGAGACGCGGTGATCATTATCGCAGGCCTGCTGCGAGTCCGGCTTTCCCTGAACAGGGCCGGGGTGGAGATGATGCCGAAGTCGAGCACGCGGGATCCCATCCCCACGAGTGCGCCCATGACCGCCTTCCTGATCAGTTCCCCAGTGTGCCTGGTATCCCTCGCGAGCAGGAACTCTGTCGAACTCGTGAGCAGGGCGAAGTTCCTCGCGTAATCCGCCATTTGGGAAGCAGAGAAGTCTTCGTTGAGGACTCCTCTTATCCCGCTCGCCGAGACGATCAAGTCGATCCTACCGCCTTGTCAGGCAAAGAGCGACATAGAGTAAAGTCTTTTTGAGCTGGGTTCTTTTGATTCGCCCGAACGTCATTCGAACTCGTATTGCATGCGAGAGGGTTCAGAGTCGCCAGAGGCACAGGTGTGGGCGAGTACAGGCTGGCTGACGTCTTCGCCGGTCTGGAGTCTTCCTCCAGTCTGCTCAAGGTTTTTGGGACGAAGACCGAGATGTCGAAGATTCTCCGGCACCTGAAGCTGAGAGTCGAGGACACCAATTGGGGTCTCTGGCTGGACAAGAACACGGGAACGATCTGTATAGGATACAAGCACCTTTCGACGGCGAAGGTGGACTTCCTGTACCTCGATGTGATTCACGTGCTGGTTCACGTCCACCAGTTCCTTGAGGGCCGCGAACTCTACGATCAGGCGTTCGAGTACGTAGAGCGCCCCACCGAACTGGAGGCCTACAGATGCACGGTGGCCGAGGCCAGGAAGATTGGTATGAAGGAGGATGAGATACTTCGTTACCTGAGACTGGACGCTGTGGACGACTCAGAGCTCGGGAAGCTCATCGAGAAGATCGGCGTGAAGACCAGGCGCTGAGCACCCGGTTTTGCACCCGTGAACCCCGCTACAGTTTCTTCGAAGGTATCCCCGGCTTCACTAGATCCTTAAGATCGAGTATCCTGTCTATTTCCTCGGTGCTGAATCCGAGGTCCGACAGTGCCGCCCTTATCGACGCGCCGTGTGCAAGTTTCTTGCCGAGCACTGCAGCCTTGTCGTAGCCTATTCGTGGCGATATCACCGTGATCAAGGCAGGACTGCTTTCGGCGTAGCCTCTGGTCTTGGCGGACATCGGAACCACATGGCTAACTACCAGTGTTGAGACCTTGCTCAGGGCCTCCGAAAGCAATTTGGCCTGCAGCACCAGGTTGTATCCGACCAGCGGCACGCCCATCGCAAGCTCGAACTCGCCTAGGGCGACAGCCGCCTGATTCGCCGAATCCAATCCAGTCACTTCCGCGCACGCCAGGAGGGCGCTCTCAAGCGTGACCGGGTTAGTCTTGCCGGGCATTATGCTGCTCCCCGCGACCTCTTCCTGGGTCGGCAAGTCGATCTCTCCCAGACCAGTGATTGGGCCCGAGAACATAAGGCGCAAGTCCTGGCACAGACGATAGAGGTCGAGCGAGATTGTCCTGAACGCACCGCTCAGAGTCATGGCATCGGTCAAGAGCCTGGTGGCCCGGAATCGGTTCTTGGCGGTTGAGAACCCGAGCCCCGATTCGCGAGCTATCTCTTTCGCTACAAGTGCGCCGAACCTCGGGTCCGCGTTAAGCCCGGTCCCTACGGCTGTGCCGCCAATCGGTAGCTCGAGCAGGTACCTGAGCGCTTCTTGGACAAGCCTGGTGTCCCTCCGGAAGGCGTCTGAAAAGGCCCCGAATTCCTGTCCCATGGTCACCGGAAGCGCGTCGCGCAGGTGCGTCCTCCCCGCTTTGTACACGCTGGCCGTCTTTCTCGACAGATTCCCTAGGCTGATGGTCATGGCCCTCAGCTGCGGGATCACCTCTCTGTTCGTAACATACGCAGCCGCGACCCTAACGGCCGACGGGCCGACGTCGTTGGACGACTGACTCATGTTGACGTGGTCGTTGGGGTGAACCTTCGTCTTGAGCTGGTCGGAGGCCAATTCTGATATGAGTTCGTTTGCATTCATGTTGAGGCCTGTCCCAGAGCCGGTCTGGAAGACGTCCACAACCACCAGGCTGTCCCACTTGCCGGCCATCACTTCTTTGGACTTCGCCATAATGGTCTGGCCGACCTTCTGGTCGAGAAGGCCGAGGGAGACATTCGACTTCGCCGCTGCGTACTTCAGGACCCCGATTGCCCAGATTACTTCCCGGGGGAATCTCGTCCCCGTATCGAGGAAGACCCGCTTGGATCCCTCAACGTACTTCATTGTCTGGAGCGGAAGGAGCTCTGCTCTTAAATCCTTCAGCCCCCCGCACCCTCTCGATGCTTGACGGGATTCTAGAAGAGGTAAACTCGCAGCCTGACCTACTCGGCAGGTTGGCTCGAAGGACTCTGCCTAGGCTCCCCGCCGACTCGCTCCTGGTGGGTGCCGGAGACTCCTACATCGCGGCCCAGTGCGCGTCCCTTCTTTCTTCGTTCCACCAAGTCGCATTGGACCCCTATGTCCTTATCGCCTCCCCTGACCTGTGCCGCGGACGCACAGTGGCCTTCCTGTCCGTGTCGGGCCGGACCCGATCGAATATCGCTGCAGCGCGGAAGGTGAAGGGCGTCGCTCTCAGGTCCCTCTGCGTGACGGCCAACGCCGACAGCCCGCTGGCAGAAACCACCGGGGCCGTGGTGCCGATTCCCTATGAGTACCGACCCAGGGTCCCCGGCACGCTTTCTTTCACCCTCATGCTCGCATGTGCTCTCAAGCTGGCGTCGGTCCACTGCGACTGCGGCTTCCAGAGACTCTTCGAACGGGCGAAGACAGACTCCTCGGCGCTCGGGTTCTCAGCCAGCGGGACGACGTTCTTCCTGGGCAACCATTCGGCCTTCCCCGCCGCGCTCTACGCCGCGTCGAAAACATACGAGTTCTTTGGCGGGAGCGCACAGGCAGAGCTGCTGGAAGAGTTCAGTCACCTTGAGCTCTTCTCCCTCAAGAAACGCGACTCTGTGAACATCTTCCGCCACGCCGATCCGTCTGCCGTCGGGAGGAGGCTGACGAGATCGCTGACGACTAGAGGGTTCAAGGCGACCCAGATTCAGAGCGGGAGCGCCGACGCTGTCGAAGGGGCATTCCACGCGGTCTTTGCGGCGCAACACGCCGTGCTCTCGCAGATGCGAGCGCGAGGCCTCACAGCCCCATACTTCATGAGGTCGAGTGAGAAACTGGGTGCGAGCGACGATATAATCTACTGATGCCCGCCGCAGCCGCACGCTTCGGCGTGGACGTTCGGATTCTCTATCTTGAAACCCGTGCGCTGAATGCTTTCGAAGTAATCGATTTTGGAACCGCGAATGAGGTCGGTGTTCGTCTTGTCGACCATTATCTTGAGGCCGCCTACCTCTTCAACGAAGTCGAGAGGGCTCGCAGCCTTCTCGAGGCTGAGCGCGTACCTGTACCCCCCGCTGCACGCGCAGCCTCCTCCTTGGTAGACCTCGATCTTCAGAAATTGGTCTGCGGCACCCTCCCTCTGGAGCACTTCTGCTAGCTTCACTCGCGCCACAGGAGTAATGTTGACCAGCGGTTGCAGCTTCACGATTTTCCAACTGCTCCGTCCGCTATTTATTAATTTCCTCTGGCTGATCCCTAACCGCCCTCCTCGTCCTAAGCGCGGCGACAAGGAACAGAATCAGCACTGTGACACCCGCCAGGACGGCCAGCAATGAGAGCGCCGGACCATTGGCTCCACTCCCAAACACCATCGGAAAAGGACCGATTAGCACGAACCCACCGCTCCAGAACCCCCCTCCGACCGAAGGCAGTGAGAGGAGGGCGAGGCCCACGAAGACAGCGATTAACCCTACAAGAAAGAGCCCCGGTCTCATCTGTCAAATCACATAGTAGAGGAGACCTACAACGAGAAGGACGATCGCTAGGACGACGGCCACGCTGGCCCATTTTGCGTCGGACCCGAAGACTATCGGAATCGGCCCTACCATTACCACCCCGCCGAACTTCGTTTTGCCCCGGCCGATTCGTCCGTCAGGCGAAAACAGTGAGACCGCGACTACCACGATGCCGACGAGAAGAATCACCAGCCCGGCCGCCTCGAGGTCCGTCAACTTTGCCTTCATTCGCTCCCGCAGCGATAAATCTTTTACCGAGGAGCAGAATCGGACCATGGAACGAAGTTGGCTGAATACCGTTGGTGCGAAAGATGCATGGCGCGCACGGAGCACGTGGCGGTAGTCGATACCAGGGACTACAACCCGCGCGGCAGAGGGATGTACAAGTGCAAGGAGTGCGGGCGGGTCAAATCCATGCGGCACCTCCGACCCAGCTCGGAGATTGGGTACTAGAAGTTACCAACGTGACCCAACTTTAACATAAAGGAATCAATAGCTGATTATATAATCGGTAGTTCTTAGCAAATCCGATGAGTCAACCACAAGAAGCTGAGAAGACTCAGTCGAAGGTTTTCGTGAGAGAGAGCACCGGGCTCGTGAAGAACGTCTCGTTCGTCGATAGTATCTCGCTCAACATGAGCAACATGTCGATTGGTCCGCTGTTCGCAACCCTCGCCGGGTCCACAGTGGCGACGATGGTGATAGTGCCGTCGGTGATGGGGCTCAACCTTGTGGCGGCCTCGATCATCGCGTTCATACTTGGGATTCCGCAGGTGGTCGTCTACACCATGATGTCAAGGCGCTTCCCGAGGACAGGCGGGGACTACGTCTGGCTCTCAAGGACCTTTGGTGGGTTCTGGGGAAGCACTCTGTCGTTCTGGGGGTACACGGCGGAGACGACAGCTTACCTCGCCCTTGTCATAATACTGCTCGACTTTGCCATCGGGTCCGTTGGGCTATCTCTGTTCGGGACGGGCGCCACGTTCTACTTCAATTTCTTCGACACCCCCGCGACGCAATTCGAGGTGGGAGCCGTCCTCTTCACCATCCTCATCGCCATAAACATCCTGAAGCCGAGGGCGGGGTTCGCCCTGGTCTCCGTTCTCACGGTGTTCGGCATAGCTACCTTGCTGATTGCGATTGGCGTGCTTCTCTCGGCCGGTTCGAACGGGGTGATGTCCTACGTGAACAGCCTGGGCGTGAACGGCGCTAACATCACGAAGACCGCCTCGGGCCTCTCCCTGTCGATCAACGGCACGGCGGCATATCACTCCTCGGGGGCGCCGTTCGACATCAACCTCGGCAACACCATCTTCATCATGCCAGTTATCTTCGCGTTCGTCTACCCGTGGCTGAACGCCGCACCCGCGGTCGCTTCTGAAATCAAAGGCAAGAGCGCTCTCAAGTGGAACGTGCCAATCTCCGCGGTCACAGCCTTCGTGGTGCTCACCGCCGCGCTTGGCACCCTCTACTACGTGGCGGGCATGCCGTTCATCAACGCAATCTTCTCCAACCCGGCCTACGCCAGCACTGGTCTGAACTTCTTCACACTGGCCATGGGCGTCGCCAACAACACCGCCCTCGCCTGGCTCATAGGCATCGGATGGATTCTGATGCAGTACGGGACGATTGCCTACGCGGTGATCGTCATCTCCAGGTACCTGCTGGCCCAGTCCTTCGACAGGTTCCTGCCATCCAAGGTATCCTACGTGAGTTCTCGGTTCGGCTCGCCGGTGGTGGCCAACCTCATCACCTACGTCGCGGTGATGATCCTCCTGGCTCTGGCGACCTACTTCTACGCCAGCTACAGCGCGCTTTTCGGCGCCATCTTCGCGTCGATGGTCTACTTCATCTTCGTCGGGCTCTGCGCAACCACCCACGCATTGAGGAAGGAGAAAGGCGGAGCCAAGGCGCTCCTCGCGACGGCTGGCATCCTCGACGCCATAGTATTCGCCTTCCTGTCGTACCAGTACTTGGCCAACGCTTCGTTCACCGGAATCAACACACTCACCGAGTCGTTTCTGATCTTCACCATCGTTCTCGGTGCGGTGATCTATCTCGCCTCGAAGTGGTACAACTCCAAGAGAGGCATCGACATCTCGATGGCCTACAAGGAGCTCCCGCCAGAGTAGCGATGAGAACAGCCGCGACTCCGAGAGACCCCATCCTCGTCGACGACTGGCACGTGCTAGCTCGCTCCGACTCGCTGCGGGAGGGTGAGATCCAGAAGGCCCGTCTACTGGGAGAGGATGTAATACTCTGGAGATTCGGTGGCAGGGTGAATGTCTGGGAGGACCTGTGCGTCCACCGCGGCTCGAGGCTATCCTTGGGAAGGCTTGATCGCGCCCAACTCGTATGCGCGTACCACGGCTGGGCCTACGACGAGGATGGCCAGTGCGTCCGGTTCCCGGCGCACCCGGACCAGAAGCCCCCTTCGACGGCGCACGTGAAGACCTTCAGAGCGAGAGAGCGGTATGGCTACATCTGGGCGTCTCTGGGAGCGCCAACCGAGGAAACCCCAGGATTCCGGGAATGGGAAGACCAGTCGTACAGGAAGGTGTTCTGCGGCCCGTATGCCTACCACGCAGTTGCGACTCGGGCGGTCGAAAACTTCCTGGATGTGGCGCACTTCCCATTCGTGCACGGTGGGCTCCTGGGCGATGAAGCGCACGCGGAGATACTGGACTATGAGATCGAGACCAGATCCGATGGAATTGAGGCCAGAAACGTCACCGTCTGGCAGCCAGACCCAGACGGAACCGGCAGGGGCAAGTCCGTCAACTACACCTACCGCGTGATTCGCCCCCTTACCGCCTACTTCACGAAGCACACAGACGAAGGTGACTTCGCGATCCAGCTCAACGTCACCCCAGTTGACGAGCTGAGCTGCATGGGCTGGATGTGCATAGCCATGAACTACGCCCCAGACGTGGCTGACGAGGAAATCAGATCTTACCAAGACAGGATCACGGGACAGGACATCCCCGTGGTGGAATCCCAGAGGCCAGAAAGGCTTCCACTCGATCTACAAGCTGAGCTCCACCTGCGCTCCGACAGGATCGCCGTGGCCTACCGCAAGTGGCTGAGGGGAATCGGACTGACCTTTGGCACCGCCTAGAGGCTCAGACAGTCATTCTGAGGAGTACCAGCAACCCCACGAACTCGAAGGCCCCGATGGCCGAGAGAAATGGCAGCGCCTCCGAGCCGAAGACCGGCGCCATGGAGACGTATGCGAAGACCGTAAAGAGGTTCTGAAGCAGGAGGAAGCAGGCGAAGAGGGCTAGGCCGACAGAGTAGCTCGCCTTTGTGCGCAATGAAATCCTCGCGTAGAAGTATATCAGGACCAGCAGGATTACCGAGTTAACGAACGCGAAGACTGTTGCAAGGTCCATCAGCGGCTCCACAGATATCGAGCTTGCAACACGAACCCAGAGCGTATAACTGTTTTTCAATATCTCTTAATACGAACAAACAGGCGCTCGCAGTCAAATGGCGGAGGACCCAGAACTTCGGAGGCTGCTCTGGTATCTTCTGGGCGGGACTCGGGGAGGTGAAAGCAGAGCCAGGATTATCATCGCTCTCAAAGATCGCCCGAGCAATCTGAACCAGCTCGCCAAGCAGCTAGGGGTCCAGTACAGGCTGGTGCAGCACCACATCGAAGTCCTGAAGCGGAACTCGTTGGTGACGTCGGCTGGCGAGCACTACGGCATGACCTACTTCCTCCATCCTTGGCTCGAATCGCACTTCGATACCTTCTTGGAAGTCGCCAGGAAGCTGAGGTTCACGGCATGAGAATTGCGGAGAGATTTGTAACTGAAGTATAACTGAACTTGAAATCTGGCTAAATACGCTCCCCCGTTGGTAGGGGTGTGAACTCCAAGATCGGAATCTCCACGGCCGTATTCGCAGTTTCTGTCGTAATCCTACTGGTGCTCTCGGCTGCCGGCTTCGGGCTGTATCTTTCGAAGCCCTCAACAGCGCAGACCGTGACACAGACCGTCACACAGACTACGGACGTCATGTCAGGGACCACCACGACCGGCATGGCCCAGGCCACCGCAATCCAGTTCAAACCTGCGGCGGGTCAGATGTTCCACGACGGCTGGGTCGTCATAGGGCAGACCGACTCTGGCGCCTACGCCCTCTCCATCCATGCCGAAGGGCTCGAATCGGCATCCGCGGGAGACTACATAGTCGAGGGCCAGCAGTCCTCCGGCTCGATGGCGGTTGTCCCACTGACTGCGAACACGACGGCTTCGGAGTTCGACGCCGGGGCCAACGGGGTGGGCAGCTTCTTCATCACGCTGTCCCAGAGTCCTTTCTCTGCCTACGAGGGGATCCAAATCCTCTACCTTCCAGGGATGCAGATGACCAACGCAACTCTGGTCGCGACAGCCGAACTCTCGATGGGTTAGGGAGTGGGGCCAAGCGCCGGTTTTAAATGCCACGAAGCGGGTCGGGTCATAGGTCTTGAAGTCGGCGCGTAACCTTTCCGTCTTTGCCGGCGGCTTCATCGCCGGAATCGTCGCGCTGGCCTTCAACTTCCTGATTCGACTCGGAGGGCTCGCGGCCTTTCCTCCAGAAGCAGGCCTGTCAGCTTTCCTTAGGGTTGTGCCAGCTTCCATAGAGGAGCCGATGGTTCAGCAGCTCGGAGACGTCGCCGGGGAACTCGGACTCCTCATCGCGATTCTCCTGGCCGCGGCTGTCTACGGCGTTCTAGCGGTAGCGTTCGACAGGCTTCTTTCGAGGCGCCTCCTATCCCGGACAGGCTCGGTCTTCGAGTCGACTCTGGCCTTCTCGCTCGTGCCATGGCTGATGTTCGGCCTTGTCCTCTTCCCTCTGGTGGGCGATTCCTGGTTCGGGGTGTCGTCAGATGTCGCCTCTTCGTCGAATGTCTGGCTGCTCCCGCTCACGCTTCTGCTGGTTCAGGCAGTTTTCGCGCTGGTCTTCTCCTCCAGGTACTCACCGCTCGTCTCGAGCCTTCCCGCCTTGCGCTCCATGGTCCCGCCCCAGGCCGGCAGGTCACGAAGGGAATTCATCGAAAAAGGAACGGTAGCGGCATTAGGGCTCATCCTCGGCGTCATCGGACTCTCGAGCCTCGTGCTCGCCTCCTCGTCGGAGATCCAGCCCAAGGGGGGCAGTGCTCCAGTCGACCTGCAGGACGCGCCCGCCATCTTCAGTGACCAAAGGCTAGAGGCGCTCGTGGGCTCCGAGGTGACGCCCAGCGCCAGTTTCTACCGGGTCGCCATAGACTTCGTCGACCCGAACGTCGACGCGTCCAGCTGGAGCCTCAAGGTGGGCGGCCTCGTCAACACACCGAAGTCCTATACCTTGGAACAGGTCCAAGGCCTTCCGCAAGCAACGCAGTACACCACGCTCGAATGCGTGAGCAACGTCGTCAACGGGAACCTTATCAGCAACGCCAAGTGGACCGGCTTCAGGATCTCAGACCTTCTTCAGGATGTGGGCGGGCTCCAGTCAGGGGCGGCGTACGTCGTATTCTATTCGGTGGACGGCTACAGCGTCGCTGTTCCGGTTGCAAAGGCAATGATGCAGGACAGCATGCTCGCGTACAACATGAATGACCTCCCATTGCCTGTGAGCCATGGTTACCCGCTCCGGGGTTTGATCCCGGGACTGTACGGCATGATGAGCGCCAAGTGGGTCAAGGAAGTGCAGGTGGTGGGAGCCGACTACGAAGGCTACTGGCAGACCAGAGGCTGGACAAACCAGGCCACCATAAACACGGAGACTTTCATAACCACTCCGGCCTACGGGAGTCAGGTGAGTCTCTCTGGGAACAACAACGCGCCCTTGGTCGCGGGTTACGCATTCGCCGGGGATAGGGGAGTGACGAAAGTGGAACTGAGCTTCGACGGAGGGAAGTCATGGCAAGAGGCAGAGCTCAAGAACCCAATCTCGAACATCACCTGGGCGCTATGGGCCTACGAATGGCATCCGCAGAAGGGAGACTACACGATCTGGGCTAGGGCTACCGACGGCACCGGCCAGACCCAGACCCCCAACGTGACGCAGACCTTCCCGAACGGGGCCACGGGCTACCCCGAGGTTTCGGTCACGGTGGTCGACTAGCCTCCCTGCGGTATCAACAAGGATAACAACTGCCGTACGGGCCACCCCTTGCTATGGAATTCGAGGAGGTAGTGTTCCACAGGAGGATGGTCAGGCACTTCACCCCTGACCCGGTCTCGCGTGCAACCGTGGAGAGAATGATCGCGCTGTCGCAACACGCCCCCAGCGCCGGCTTCAGCCAAGGGACCGCATTCGTCGTGCTCGCCGACGCTGAAACAAGGATGAAGGTCGCAGCCCTCCAGGGCGAGGAGGAGTACGTGAAGTCCGGCTTCCACCATTGGATTTCCGAGGCGCCCGTGAGCGTCGTAGCCTGCGTGAGCGAGAAGATATACCACGACAGATACCGCGAGCGCGACAAGCTGAACCCTGACGGCTCGGAGATTGACTGGCCGACGCCGTACTGGTTCTTCGACGTTGGCTGTGCGTGCATGATAATCCTACTCGCGGCAGTGGACGAAGGATTGGCCGCCGCCTTCAGTGGCGTCTCGGACGTCGCGGGTGTGAAGAAGCTCCTCGGCATCCCCGACGAGTTCCACCCAGTAGGTGTCATCTCGATAGGGCATCCGGCAGAAGACGTGAAGTCCCCCTCCCTGAGGCGCGGGAGAAGGCCGCTGAGCCAGGTCCTTCACCACGACCGTTGGTGAGCCATTCTCTACCCTCTCCAAGTTCTCCCAGTGGCTGGTCCAGCTGGCCAGACCAGAGGCGGAGCAGGGTAAGCAACACCGGATTCCCGCCGTCGAGTTGGAGCGTGAATGTCCGTCTGCCGAGGACTTTCGACGGACGGCTGACAAGCGGCCTGACAAGACTGCGCGGCCAACGAGTCGACCTGCGGTTGGGCGATTGGCTGGATGCTCGTGCCGTAGGAGATTTGACATTGTTTGAAAACGATGTCTACATCAAGCTGAGAACCATAAGGCATCGGCGAGTGCCATTGGGAATAAGATAGCCGGCGCCGCGCTTTGATCGCGGGACCCCACGCTTACGAGGCGTGTGCTCTACCAGGCTGAGCTACGCCGGCGCCAACGTGACCCGCGTCGGTTGGGCGTTAAATCCTTGCTCCTCGGAAGGGTTTTTAGAATTGAGGAAGGCAGGCGGCGAACGGCGCGGGGGTCGCCCAGCCTGGTCAACGGCGTAGGACTGAGGCTCCTATCCCTTAGGGGTTCGAGGGTTCGAATCCCTCCCCCCGCACCATCATTGAAGCACCTGAGCGGAGCCGGCGATTGGGCTATCTCTTGTGCAGACTCTCTGCCGCGAGGAAAGTCAGACCCTCCCTTGTCAGAGCCTCGGCGGTGTTGTTGAGCGCCACATGCTTGTCGAGGTAGTTGGCGGCTAGCTTGGGCATCAGTCCCTTCTCGACGATGTCCTTCTTCGGAATGAAGTAATCGAGGATGTCTGATGGATGACTCCTTCTCCTTTCCACTTCGGGAGTTCCGCCCTCGTGCTTCGCGCCTATGTTCTTGACGTGGCCAGCGAGTTTCACGAGCTCTGCGGTGCGGTCGTATGGCTGTCTAACTATGCTCCTGTAGGCCTCAGTGATGTGGTGCTCTAGGCGAACCACGTCCTCAAACCCGAATGCGTTTCGAGTGAAGGCAGCCAGCTCTATGGTCTTGCTGTCGACCGAGTTCGACAGGTTGAACCCGATCAGCGGACTCGACCCGTCATCACGGCTGAAGAGCTTGGCAGTCATCAGCGCCCAGAGGACGGAATAGGGGTTGTCGACCCCAAGGAAGACGGAGATCTTGAAAGCGATGTCAACGCCAAGCTTGTGAAGCCAGTAGCCCAGAAGCACCGTGCCCGCGTTAAGGTTCAGAACTTGAGGAAGACCGCAATCGGTGTAGTATGTGAGGAGTTCCTCCACCCACTTGAGCGAGTACTCGTTCGGGACACCCACGCCGCCGAAGTAGCCAGTGATGGTGTCGGGTCCTCCAAGGTGTACGTTGATCGGCATGCCGTCGGGACCGGGCAACGTCCCTTTGGTGTCCAGTGTCTGGACGTACGATGCGCCCATGATGCGCATGGCCGCCGCGAAGGCCAGCATGTCGCCGTCATCCGCCTGCTCCTTCATCGATCGGACGCGGATGTACCGTGCGGGCATCAGCTCCTTTCTGGCGATCGATCTCTTCGCTTCGTCGACAAGCCACGGAAAGAAGTTGAAGGCGCTGATCTCCAAAGTGACCGCGAAGGAGTCATCGAATTTCATCGAGTCCGCCTTCTTCCCTAGAACCGTCCTTCTGTATTCCGGGACGCTGACGAACGCCCCTTGGTCGCGTTTGGTCGCAAGCCACTCAAGTCCAGGGACAAAGGGCGACTTCTTCTTCCTCAACCTGCTCATGAGGTTCTCAACCTTGCCCGTCTCCCTGGCCATTCGGTTGATCTCCTCGACCCCTCCGAACCCGTCGACTACCTCCAGGAGGCCATTAACCATCGGGTTGTCCTTCCTGAGCAGGAAGTCATTGACCTCCTTCAGTTTCACCTCACTGATCTTCAGTCTGTCTCTCATGCCGACCAAACAATCTCACTCCGGATCTCGGTGAGATTCGAATCGCCAATGAGATTTAAGGTATCTTCAAGCCCCACTCGAGCTGGGCAAGATCACCTCGAAGGGAGAGCCATAGGTATGCTCGGATCCAGGGCCTCCCGTACTCCTCATAGAACGACATAAGGGCAACCCGTCTTCCCCGTCGGCCGGATTGAGCCGGCCTGGTGTCCCATCGGTTGTCGAGGTCGGCAAGCCCGAGAAGGGGACCGGGGTAGAGTCAAGGAAGGAAGTGGGCCATCTCACCCAGGCGCTTCAGGAGGCCCTGAAAGCCGCTGACCCGCGTCTGATTCTGAGTCGGGCCTTGAAACTGGATGGTGACTCGCTGCGGGTGGGTCAGGTTGCGCTCGATCTGGCTGGATTCCGCCGGATCCTTGTGCTCGGCGGGGGAAAGGCCTCTGGGAATATGGCGGCCGGGCTTGAGCAGGTCCTGGGTGACAGGATCGGTGGTGGTGTGGTAATCGTCCCGGCATACCAGATGCCTCGGCCAGTCTGTCGGCGAATCACAGTCCATCCCGCCACGCACCCCATCCCGAGCAAGTCCGGAGTCGCTGGGGTGCAGAAGATGCTGAGGCTGATAGGGGCCCCGAAGGAAAGTGACCTTGCGGTCTGTCTGATCTCAGGAGGCGGCTCCGCGCTGATGCCCTTCCCTCTGGGGAGCCTTTCCCTGCGTGACGTTCAGTCCACGACCGATATCTTGTTGAAGTCTGGCGCAGAGATAGCAGAAACGAACACGGTCAGGAAGCACCTTTCTGGCATCTCGGGAGGGCGGCTCGCTCAGGCGCTGTATCCTGCAACGGTTCTCTCGCTCATAATCTCCGACGTGGTGGGTGACCCTCTGGACGCCATAGCGTCAGGCCCGACCGCTCCAGACCCCACTACCTTCGAAGATGCGGAAGCCGTCCTAAGAAAGTACGATCTCTGGAGAAGGATACCGCCGCGCGTCAGGGGGACCGTCTCGCGGGGAGTGGTGGGCAAGGTCGCCGAGACCCCCAAGAAGGGGTCGAGGGTCTTCGAGCGGGTCCACAACGTGATCGTTGGGAGCAACCGAATCTCCTGCCTTGCGGCCGCAAAGTCCCTTCGGAAGAACGGGTACACCGCCATGGTCACTTCGACGAGCACAAGAGGTGAGGCGAGAGACGTGGGCAGGCTATTTGCTGGAATGCTCCTCGAAATGGCGGAATACCACACCCCGGCAGGGCCACCTGCCTGCATAATAGCCGGTGGCGAGACAACCGTCACGGTCAGCGGCCGAGGCGTGGGTGGCAGGAATCAGGAACTGGTACTGGCGGCGGCGCTGGAAATAGACGGATCGAAACATGCGCTGATAGCCTCAATGGGCACGGACGGAGTTGACGGTCCCACGACGGCAGCGGGGGCTGTGGCCGACGGCGAGTTGGTCCGCAGGGCAAGAAACTCAGGGGAAGACGCAAGATACTACCTCAAGAGAAACGACTCGAACAGTTTCTTTAGGGAGTTCGGAGGCCTCCTGTTGACTGGCCCGACCGGGACCAACGTCAACGACATAATAATCGCGATGGTTGTCTAGGCCCGAGCAAGGAAGCAACGCGCCGATTGGCGGTCAGAACCGCGGCACCGCGACCCTTCCAAGAGCTATGGTGCTATGCCTGCCCAGTAGGCATCCACGTCGTCCTGAATTCGCTTCAGAACTTCTGCGTTTTCCTTCGGTCTGAATAGGTGGTCGTACCTCCTTTGCTTCTGCAGGTAGTCGCGGACTGGGATTCTCTTCCTTGGCACGTACGTGTGAGTCACGACGCCGTCGATCGCCTCCTTCAAGGGCCATAGCCCGCTCTCGACGGCCAGCCTGTCCACTTTCACGGTTTCGCTGGGAGATGACCCCCAGCCGGTTGGGCAGACGCTCATGGCGACGAAGAGCCTCGGTCCCGCGATCTTCGTTGCCTTTTCGAATTTCTTGAGGAAGTCCACGGGCCGCGACACCGCCAGAGTCGCCGCATACGGAGGCTTGTGCGCCCTCCAGATTTCGAACAAGTCCTTCTTCCTGAGATCGTTGCCGAATGTAGTGCCCTTGGCTTGGGTGGTCGAAGTCCAGGAGCCATAGGGAGTCGAGGAGGAATACTGGAATCCCGTGTTCCCGTTCGCTTCGTTGTCGTAGCAGAGGTAGTAGAAGTCCAGCCCGCGGTGAATGGCGCCCGAGGTTGACTGGAGTCCTATGTCGTAGGCCGCACCGTCCCCCGTCAGGACCAGGACCTTGCTGCCCGGGTCCTCAAGCCTTCCCTTGGCCACTCTTGATTGGATTCCGTCGACCAGGCCCTGCGCAACGGCCGGCGCGCTCGCGAAGGGCGAGAAGAGCATGGAGTTGGTTATGGCGGCATAGGGGTAGAGCGACAGAGGACCAAAGCACCCAGGCACGTGAACGACTATGGTCCGCGCACCCAGGGCCTTGAGGGCCAGCCGAAGGCTGATCTCTCCTCCGCAGCCCGGGCAGAGCGGAGATCCTGGTCGGAGGTTGTCCGGCCTGGGCACGTCCTTCAGAGTCCTGTAGGCTGAACTAGGCCCCTGCATTGGCGAACCCCCCCTCGTCCTCGGACAGCCCGGCGGTCCCCATGGACTGCTTCATCTTCTGCCAGTCTTCCTCCGCGTACAACATGGTAACACCCTCTGTTTCTCTGGCGCCCTTTAGTCCCTGATCGCACTTCGCCAGCATGAATTCGACTTCCCGTCGGCCTAGACTCGTGCCCCCCAATCCTCCGACGAATGGCACTATCACCTCGGGGCGCTCCCGCGCGTGGTAGAGCGCTTCTGTCACCTCTGGATAGATGACTCCGCCCCTTCCCGGGCCGAGGTTCTGCTCGTAGACCGCGGCCGCTTTGGCCGACCTCAGGGCCTGCGCCAGCTCCCGTCTTGGGAAGGGCCTGAGCATCTTCAGGGATACCATTCCGACCCGCCGTCCCTTGGCCCTGAGGGCTCGAACCTCAGATCTCAACACCGTGCTGTAAGAATTTGAGACCACGAACACGTAATCGGCGTCTTCCGTCATGAAGGTCTCCACGGGATTGTGACGCCTCCCGAAGACTCGGAGGAAGTCGTCCGACGCCTCGAGAAAGACGTCCTTGGACTTCATCGACGCGGCATGGATCTGGTACTTGAAGTAGCCGTAGGCGTAGCCCTCGGTGATAGTTGGCCCGACGGCCAGCGGGCTGCTTTCGAGCCCCAGCAGGGGCGACGGGTGCTCGTAGGGCGGGAGGAACTGGCCGACCGTCTCGGCGTCGGGTACCTGGACGGGCTCCCGGGCGAAAGAGAGCACGAAACCATCCATGTTGACTATCACCGGAAGCATGACTCGCCGGTCCTCGGCTATCCTGTAGCCGAGCAGGATGAAGTCCAGCACCTCCTGGCAGTTCTCCGCATGCAGCTGTATGAAACCGGAGTCCCTGGCCGCCAGCACGTCTCCGTGCTCCACCTGGAGCACCATGGGCATTCCGACTCCTCTCGCGGCGTTGACCAGCACCATCGGGGCCCTCCAGCCAGCCACCGCATAGAGGGACTCGAGCCCGTAGATCAAGCCCTGGCTCGAGCTCGCGGTGAATGCCCTGGTCCCCGTCAAAGACGCTGCTCCCGCGGCCGCGAACATAGAGTGCTCGGACTCGAAGTTCACGAACCTCGCTTTCAGGGAGCCTTGGCGCACCCAAGATGCCAGCGTCTCGACTATCTCAGTCTGGGGCGTAATCGGATAGGCAACGATGTAGTCGACGTCCGAAACGCGGGCCCCCCAAGCCGCCGAGGCATTCCCAGTCAGCATCCTTCTCGAAGCCACGTCACCGCGCCACCTCCTCTGTGATTGCCCGCATTGGGCATTCAACTTTGCAGATCATGCAGCCTTTGCAATTGTCTTGGTCGATGTGCGGGGTAAGGTCGGCGTCAATGGTGATGCAAGAGTCGGGGCAGTAGACAAAACACACCATGCACTTCGTGCAGCGGGAGTAATCTATCACCGGGCTGCTCGTCCTCCACAGCCCCATCTTCTTCAGGTAGGTGTTGCCAGTCGATCTTATCTCGGCGGTGGACCGGCCGGGGCTGTCGTACCCCAGCTCCACCAGGCCCGACTGTGTATGCTCTCTCCTTACCCGCGACTCGAGAGTCGCCAACCCGGGCGTCGCATCGAAGCACTCCTTCACAAGCTCAAGGTTCCTGCTCGTCAGATCGTCGGTCAGCCCTATGGCTCCGGCTTCGAGCCTCACGGCTTCCTGAACGCTCTCGACGCTAGCGATTCCGAGCGCCTTGCACGTCGCCGCAGCTATCCCGGCGCTGATGTTCTCCCTTCCCAACACCCGCCGCGCCATACCCGTGACGTCCAGGTTGACCGAGTTGCGGACTCCCGGCGCAGCCAGTCCCCTCAGCGTATTGAAAATCACAATGCAGTCGCCTGGCAGTCCACCAAGCGGGTCCACCGATGGAATCTCTGCAAGGCTAGGATCTAGAAGCACGACGGCGTCGGGGGCGGCGATGTAGCCTCGCTCCTCAATTGGCTCGGTGGAGACGCGGACGAAGGAAGCCACGGGTGCTCCCCTCCTTTCTGGACCGTACATCGGCGAATCCTGCGCATAGTACCCCTGGAGGAAGGCGGCGGTGCTGATCATGCTCCCTGCTGTCTTTGCCCCCTGTCCGCCCCGTCCATGAAGTCTTATGGCTAGCAAGACTGAGGCTTTCCGAGCCCGAACTCCGTATTACGATTCCTCCTAACAGCTTAGGCAGGGGCGCAGAGGAGGTACCGCGCTGAGACCGTCATTAGCCCACAGGTTAGGCCGCGAGCTTGACTCGGTGCAACCTGTCCCAGTTGCGGAGTATCGTGGGGATGTCGTAACCGCAGACCTCCACTATGCCTGGATAGGGATCCGTCGTGGGAGCCACTCTCGCCCCCACGAAGTCCCCGGAAAGGAAGAAGAAGTAGGCTCTCTTCCTCGTGGTAACAGAGAACATCGCACCGTTCTTGTCGACGAGTATCTTGAACATCGTTCTCTCGTTGAGGATCCTCAACCGGCCCTAGCCTTCCTCTCGCCTGAGCCTCACCCACGGCCGGGGATTGACGAACCCCCGAAGGAACTTCAGGTAGAAGACCGGTGCGTACGCCATGTTCTTGATGCTCTTGCTGTTGATGCTCATGAGCACAATGACCTTTAGCGCAAACGCCAGCTGCCCCAGCTCGACGCCGCAGGCCAATCTTGTGTTGGCACCCTCCCATTCGGGCTTGTACCTCCTGAATTGCGACCTGTGGACGATGGCGTCGGCAAGGTAGACCGTCTTGAGGCGAAGCGCATCGAGCCTCTCTTGTATGTAGAACGTCTCCCTGGCATCGATCTGATCCGGGATTACTCTTCCTTGGAAGTCATCAGAGCGAACCACGAGCAGACTGGCCGGGAGCCCGTAGGCGAGCCTGTGGCCCACAGCCATGCCAACAACGGCCCCATTGCCCTTCTGTTCCAAGTCCGCAACTGCGCTTCGGAAGAATCCGAGATTCACAATCTCGACATCACTGTCCACGAATGCGAGGAAGCGGGTCCCTACGCTGTCAAACGCCATCTGCCTTGCACGCCCGAGCCCTGTCCTTTCCGACAGTACGGTGGCGCCGTGCTTCCTCGCTATTTCGACAGTGCCATCCGTGCTCTCATGGTCGATGACTATCACCCGCCCTCCCTCGACGGCCTTCTCTATCGAAGACAGGCAGTCATCCAGCGTGACTGCGGAGTTGTACGTGCAGACGAAGACGCTCAGGTCATTGGACACGCTCGTACACTCCCAGAAAATGGTCGCCAAGCCTGTTCCAGGGATACTGCCCTTCCAGTCCGACCTCGATTCTCTTCACGAGATCCAGAAGAGGCCGCGGAGGCAAATAGTCTACCAAATTTGAAGGAGGGAGGAGTATCTCCACCCCGTAGACCTTCTGGAGCTTGAAACGGCGGGAGACCATTCGGTTAAGCGACCCGACTGAATACGAAGTAGTGGTGACGCAGAACCTGGACCTGCCCACTGGGACGGGATTCCGGAGTCTGGCGAAGCTCATCGACGGTCGCAGCCTGATCGCGTACCCGACGAGTTCGTAAAGGCAGTACTTGTTCCACACGCCTAGGAGGAGCTTCCCTCCCGGTCTCATCATGGAGTGGAGGCCCTCGACTAGAGCTTCCAATCTGGGTTCGGTGTTGATCGCGCCGTATGTAGAATAGGCCCCATCGATCGGACCGTAGCCGAGCTTCGCAATTCGGTCACGAAGTTCGTACGGTCTCGCATGAATGGGCACGACGAGATCGTCGAGCCCAGCGATTTCGGCCTTCTCTTGAAGCACGTGCAGCATTTTCGAGGATATGTCCGATGCCAGCACCCTGACACCGAGCCCAGCCAGGCTGAGTGTTTCCGTGCCAGTCCCGCACCCCACCTCCAGGACCGTTTCTCCGGGCTTGAACAGCTTCTTCATCAGGGAGACGGATCTGTTTCGGAGCCAGACGTTCATGGGGTTCCCGAAGATGTGCTGGTCGTATGTGTCAGCGACCCCATCGAAGGCGGCCTCGAGATCGGCGTACACTAGCTCGTTGTAGTCCTCTGCTGCTGTCTGAGAGAGCGGCATTATCTCGACGTAGATGCGCTGCCCCCAGTACCTCTTCCTCACCTCGTCCCTGCCGTACTTCCTCGTGAATATCCCCAGGAGCGGGTCTTTGAGTCCCCGTATGTCCTTGATCTCGCACGTCCCATCGACTTGCATCCCCTCGCCGAAGATCTTCACCTTGGGGTTCGCCCTCAGGTTGGCGACCCAATCCTGATGTCCGATGTTTTGGGGGAACACCACGATCTTTCCGTCGACGGTTATGAAGCGAACTAGTGTGTCGTGGGGCCGTCCGGTTCTCCGCCCGGTTGTTTCTAGCCTGACGTACTGTCCCGCCGAGAAGGGGGATTGCTGCGAGATGCCCCATGCGCCTGCCTATGGGCTCCCAAGCAGGTCCAGCTTGGAGCAAATCTCCGTGAAGGTACCGAAGTTAGACTCGAGCAGGGGACTCAGGGAGTAAGACATGCCGTACTTCTCACCTTGGGAAATCACGAGAGCATTCCTCTTCAGAATGTCGACATGGTGGGTGACTGTCCTGTAGTCCAAGCCGAGCTTGTTCGAGAGCTGGTTCAGATTGCTTGGCCGCTCTCTAAGCTCGAACAGTATTCTCGCCCTATTCTCTCCGCCCCTTGCGCCCCCCAGCAGGAACCAGAGGACGCGCCTAAGCTCGGAGTCGTAGGGCACGACGCGATGCCACGGCCTTCCATTTATATTATTTCGGAACCTATTCTGGTCAGATTCTGGTGAGATTCTGAAGAACTCTTAAACGAGGTCGCTCTCTTTCTTCGTTCAAATGGAGTTGCTCTTCGACGTTGCAGTACTGTTCGCAGGAGTCAACTCTGTGCTCCTAGTCGTGATGTCCTTTGTATACGGAAGAACTGCCCTTCGAACGAGAGCGGCCTATCCAGTCGGTTTGCTGATCTTCTGCCTTCTCCTGCTTATGCAAAGCCTGGGAACCGCCGTTGGCTACCTGATGAACGCCGCCTTCCTAGGCGACGAGGCCTATCCCTTCATGTCGATTGTCGGCGGCTTCGAGCTCGCCAGTCTTCTAGCGCTATTGCGAATCACTATCTAGTTAGTGGTGGTTTTGAGCGTCCGACAGACACCCGCGGTAGGCTTCACGGTCGGAGTCTGCGCCTCCGACTCGGCACGAAACCTGGGTGGCCTCATACAGACCATACAGGACGAAACGCCCCCTCCCGGACTCGCGTTGGCGCGAATAGTTGTCGTAGCCAGCGGCTGCCCGCCGTCTGTCCTTTCCGAGGTCGAAGGTCTGGCGAGGGAGGACCACCGGGTCCTCGTTCTTGGAGAGGAGCAGCGGAAGGGGAAGATCGAAGCGATAAACCAGATCATCCGCCACAATGAAGGGGTCTACCTGGTTCTCGTCAACTCCGACGCGACTCCGGCACGGGGTTCGATTTCGACTTTGCTCCAAGAAATCCATTCTGGCGGGGACATCGGTTCCGTCTCTGCCCTGCCCGTCCTCCCGTCGAGAGACTCCACGACACAGAAGGTGTTGGAGCTCATGTGGACCGCCCACAACGTTTCGGCGGCTGAGCTCAACCACGCAGGCCTCAGCAACCACAACTGCGACGAACTGATGGTCGTCAGGTCGAACCTGCTCTCGGAATTGCCCACGGACGTTGTGAACGACGGGGCGTACATCGGTGGCATGGTGTACTCGAAGGGATATCGCATAATCTTCGCCAAAGGCTCCCGCGTGGGGATTGACACGCCGACTCGGATATCCGATCTGGTCCAACAACGGAGGCGTATCCTCTTCGGCCACGCGCAGGTGTGGCGCAACCTGGGCAGGGCCCCGAGGACGGTGGAATCCCTCATGCTAACGAACCCGAGGCTTGCCATGCGCCTACTGGGAAAGGTATTGGCTTCGAGGCCTGACCTCGTGGCAGTGCTCCCGCTGGCGCTTGTCACAGAGGCCACTTCCGGGGTCCTCTCAATACTGGACAGAGCGCTATCCCCTCGGAGGCATGTGGTCTGGACGAGATACGGTGGACCAAGTAATGCTCAGTGACGACAGCATAGACAGAATAGACGTCCTCTTCGACGTGGCCAAGCTGAATGACGCCGCGCTGTCGCTCGGCGACCTGAGTCTGCTCCTCAGCTCGGGGGCGACCCCTTCGGAGCTCGAAGAGGCGTTCGAGAGGTATCCGACTCTGAAGTCGAAGTACCAGCTTCGCTCAGGGTTCGTATTCGAGCGGGGGGGCGACGCTGTGGTTTCTAATGAGCTGGAGAAGAGGACTCTGGCCACGAGGAACATCACGCTGGCGTCGAGCCTCTCGAGCAGTCTCAGGCGGGGGAGCTCCATGGTCATCGCGGTGAGCGGGTCGACGTCGTACGGGTCTGTCAAGCGATCGGACGACCTCGATTTCTTTTGCGTCACGAGGGAAGACTCGGCCTGGATCTTCTTCACGAGAGCGCTACTCCTGCTTCGGGCTCTGCGCCTCGCCTCGCCGAAGTACTCGTCGGCCTCGGTGAGCTGTGTCATGGATTTCAGATTCGCAGAGATCATGTTCGAAAGGGAACAGGATGCCCTGTTCGCCAGGGATGGACTCAGGGCGATAGTCCTGGACGGCTCCGCGGCATACACTGAACTGCTCCGGAGAGCCCAGTGGATGACCAAGTACTTCCCTCAGATGTATGCAAACAGAGTAGGTCCGACGGGGCAAACAATCCCGCGAGACAGGCCATCACCCCTCGTTCGGCTCTTGAATCGATTCCTCTTCGCAACCGTAGGCAGATATGTGAGGGTCAGGTCTCTGCTGGAGAACAGGAGGCTGGCCAGGACAGGCAACGAGGGACGGGCGTTCGTGACCGTGCTGGGACAGGACCACTGCATCTTCGAGTCCTCTCGATATCGGCAAATGAGACAGATATACGCAGGGATGGCCGCCCCAGCGGTCGGATCCTCTCCCCGGCCAAGTCAGTGAGGCTTCTCTTCCTCACCAGTGCGGTCGGCGGGAGTCCTTCCCCTTCTCCTGGTGTTGAGCTCCTGACGCAGGAGGACGAGATAGAGCAGAGTCGGAAGGGCCGCACCCACCACGATGAAGGGGAGTGACGTGCTGGAGAAGTGTGCAAGCTTCAACTGTTCGACCAGCGATGGCCCCGTGGAGAACTCATCCGGGAGAATGGCCGGGGAAACGAAGTAGAAGATGTTGTATGAAAGCGCGACGTAGGCCACGGGGAGCGCTGTGAAGAGCCAGGAGGCGATCTTCTTCCTCTGAAGAATCAAGAACGGAAGGATCCAGTAGAGGTACTGCGGGTTGACGTAGTTGTAGGTGAGATAGAACACCAGGACGGACACCACGAGCCATTTCGTGACATCTCCATCCCTCTTCCAGTACATCCAGCCCAGAATCAGTACGTAGATTGGGATTCCGACGATTAGGAAGATAGGTACCGCGGGGGCACCCAAAGCTGCCAGAGTCTGCTGCCAAGTAAGGCCGTTGACGCTGAACTGGCCTGAGAAGGATGGAATCCCACGTGCGTAGAGGAAGACCGAAACGGTCTGGAAGAAGTTCCCGAAGGCGGCATAGAGCCCCAGAGTCGCCACCAGGGACGGAGCCACTGCCACCAGAGGTCTGAAGGAGTCGCGACCGACCTTCCGCAGACTGTCGACCAAAAAGAGCGGTATCAGCAGAACCGGCCACACCTTGACCGCCGCGCCGAGCGAGGCCAGAAAGTAGGCATGGTATGGCTTCCCTCGACCGTAATAGAAGACGGCGGCGACAGCCAGGAGGGTGGCGATCGGATCAAGTTGGCCCCAGATTGCCGCCACTAAGATTACCAGGGGATTCGTGATCCAGAATATCGCCGAGGACCTGCTTCCGGTCATCTTCGGAAGCAGGATTCCTGTCGCCAGGGCGGAAAGAATCATTGGAAGCTTGAGGAGAAAGACGAGCGCCGGCAGTGACTTCGGGACGTAGGCGAGCCAAACATTGTACGTGGATGTGAGGTAGCCGGGCCAGGTGAGCGATGAAACGCTCGGCATGGGCGCGCCAGTCAGACCCCGGTACGCTAGAAAGGACACAGCGCTGTAGAGAGAGTAAAGAGGCGGGTAAGCCCATTTCAGCGCTCCGGGAAAGACGGGAGGGCTGCCCGCGTAGAAAGGATTCACGTGCTGGAGCAACCTGATGCCTGAACTCAGCAGAAAGTAGACGTCATAGCGCTGCCCTGTGAACGGGGCGATAACCAGATAGACCGCAGCTGCCAGAACGATGAAGGCCCTGTAGGGCGCTCTTCTCCCCACCAAATAGAACGCGACGCCTAGAAGCGCCACGATAACGTACGCGCCGACGTCGCTAGCCACCGCCTGCGAGCTCGTCGCTATGGAGAAGCTCGCGGGGGCTGAGGAGCAGCCGGGTGCGCCTACGCGCAGCGTATTCTCACCGAGGTGGGCCCACATCGTGGTAAGGCTCACCGTCGTCTCCGTGAAGCCGACCGAGTTCGCCGTGACGTTCTCTACGACCGTCCAGTTCGAGCCGCTGAAGTACTGCACCTGCAGAATCTCCCCAGACAGGGAGCTGGAGTAGTTGAGGTCGAGGACTTCGCCGAAGGTGTCCTGCGCCCCTGAAGGCGGGAGGGCACCGGGGTAGTTGACGGTGGGCGGGCTGACTGCCAGGCTGATGTGGCAGACCTGAGCGTTGGCCACCGGGACGCCGAGAGTGACCGCCACCGTCAATGCGACCAAGAGAACCACTCCTGGCTGGCTCGGATGCCTCAAGTCGCGTTGCTCGGCCTCTCCTATTCTGATAGCCTTTTCTTATCCGTCAGCTCGGAGCTCGATATTCACTCGCGCTTCTTCCCTGTCTTCTTGAGGGCAGCTTCGTAGGCTATCAGGGACTGTTCCTGCCCGTGTTCGACAGCTTCGGGTCGGATCCGTCTCAGATGCGCCATCGCCTCGTCGGCCCGCATTCCACGATCCTTGATCAGGTACGCTGCAAGAGCACACATGGTCCTTCCCCTCCCCGCCTGGCAGTGGACGAGAACGGGCTTCCCGGCGTCGACTTGCGCTTCTATGTAGTCGGCTGCCTGGTCCAGACTGGGTAGCTCTGGAGGCATGTGGTCTCTCATGGCGATGTGCTTCGTCTCCATGCTCAGACCGTCCAGCCACTTCGCAGGCAGGGGCGACTCCGTCAGCGTGAGGACGCTCCTGACGCCCTTTCGGCTGAGCCATCTAAGCTGAGCTCTTGACGCGGGATAGCCTGACGCCGCTAGCTTGTCCTTCTCGACCCAGACGAAGCCGGTAGGAACGTCCGAAACCGTGGCTCTGATCCTTCGCAGCAGGATTCCACCGGTCGCCAAGGAGATTACCCGGGCGAAATCTCAGTCGGGAAGCAACTAAGCGTATCTATTCGATGCCTTCGACCACTTCTAGCTTGCCGTACTTTCCGACGCTGAGGCGGACCTCTCCCCTGAAGCTGTTGGTGTAGCCGTTCGTAATCCTTACCCTCGATCCCCGCTTGACCTGGTCAATCTGGTCGTCCCAGAGGGAAAGCTTGATTTGGCCAGAGTCATCCTTGAGAGTGCAGTCGGCCACTCTCGCCTGATCACCAGTTCTTAGGTTGACGGACCTGGGTTCCGATATCTCGACGATCTCTCCTTCGGCGTCGACTCTCCTCATGCCGTCTCTAAGGTCCTTGATGTTCATGTCTTTCTTGCGGGTGGGCTGGAGGGCGTATTTAAAATTGAGGCACACGCTCGACTGGACTCGCAATCCTTTTAGTAGAAAACTGGGACGGCAGTGCAAGTTTGCTTCCGGGCGCGTCGGATAGCGGCTGGCTCGCACTGTCATTCCTTGTCCCACTGGGTGTCGTTTTCGGGCTCATGCCCGGCTACCTCGGCTTCCTCAGACGCAGGGGGAGAGTGGTTGACGACGTGCATAAAGTTCCAGCGACGAAGGTTCCCTCGCCGACTGGCCCTGTGCTACTGGCGGGGCTGGTGGTTGGGGAGGTCGTCGCCTTTCTTTACTCTCAATCCCTCATCGCTCCTGCGATTATCGGGACGATTCTGATAGCGTTCGTCGTGGGGATGATCGACGACCTCTTCGTGCTCGGGGGTAAGGCGAAGCCGCTCCTTCTGCTGTTACCGGCGGTGCCATTGGTCTTGGCGCAATTCATCCAGCCCGGCGTCTATCACGCCGCAATCTACTTCCCGTTCTTGGGTGAAACCAGCGAACACTTCTTCATATACACCATCCTGGTCGTCGCGGCAATCCCGGTTGTCTCAAACGCCTACAACATGATGGACTCCTTCAACGGTGAAGTCTCTGGATTCGTACTCCTCACCTCGATCGCCGTCATCTTCGGCATACTCCTCCGCTCGGGTTCGATCCTGAGCTACTCTCCATCCCACCTCGCAGTAGCTCTCCCGCTGACCGGCGTCGCCCTGGCTTTCTACTACTACAACAGGTACCCGTCCCGGGCCTTCGACGGCGACAGCGGAAGTTTGGTGTTCGGCACGATGTTCGCGGCCCTGGCCGTCACCGGCGGAGTCGAGATTGCCGCGGTCGTAGCCATTATCCCCGCCATACTGAACTCCTTCTACATCCTCTCGAGTCTCCGCGGTTTCGTGGAAAGGAGAAAGATTGGGGCCAGGCCCACCTATATGGCCGACGACGGGAAACTGTATGCGTCCCAGGAGAAGCTCGCGCCGATAACTCTCGTGAGGATGATTCTCCTGGAGGGTCCACTTACCGAGAGACAGCTGGTCAAACGAATTCTCATCCTGACGGGCGTCGCCTGTCTTCTTTCAGCCGCGACCTCGATTCTCACATGGGTGATTTGACTTGAAGTTGGGATCCTTGCTCGGAATAACGGTAATCGCCTGGGCGCTCATTTTGATTGAGGCCTATCTGCTGTTTGACGTGATCATCCCCTTCGCTCCCCCCATCCATAGCCTCGGGAGCCTCACCGCGTTGGCGCTTCTGAAGGTGGTGCTCACCCTCGGTCTAGGAATACTCTGGTTCGTGATTATAGTGTCGCTTACAGAGACCTACGTCATGTCCAGGCTGAGGCGCCACCCTCCCACCTCTTCCGCTTAGCATCGAACTCCTTCCTAGTGTACTTTATCCTCGCGGGAACGCCCATCACAACCTTTCCCGCCGGTACATCTTTGGTGACCACCGCGCCCATCGCCACGACGGCTCCCTTCCCGATCGTTACGCCGGGTCTGATGACCGCCCTACCACCTACGACCGCGTCGTCCTCTATGGTCACGCCTATCATTCGCTCGCTAGGGGGATAGGGGTCGTTCGTAAGAACAGCCGCAGGCCCTATGAATACGTTCTTTCCTATCTTGGAAAGCGGAGGGATGTAGGCAAGACCCTCGATCTTCGTGCCGCTCCCGACCTTGACTCCGTAGTCGACGTGCGCGAGGGAGCCGATCTTGACATTATCGCCGATTTCGGCCCCGGAGCCGACGTAGGCGAAGTGCCAGATTCTCACGTTCTTGCCCAGCTTCGCATCAGGCGCAACGAAATTCGTTGGTTTCTTCATGGTCCTCATCTCCTGAGATAAATCGGAGCGCCTGTCGAACTGGACGCCAGCGCTGCCTCGGCCACCATTGTGGCCCTCAACCCGTCTTCACCCGTCACCAGTGGTCTCCTGCCCTCCTGGACCGCAGAGACGAACTCCCTGAGCTCTAACATCAAGGGTTCCTGCGTAACTCTGCTCGGTATTGTCGTCCCCTTCTCCTCGTGTACTCGAGTCTGCTGGGTGACGAAGTCGACGTCGACCACTCCGTTCAGGAAGACGGCCGTCAGAGTCCTCACCCTGTTGGGCGTGACCCAGTTGGTGGTCAAGAAGGCCGTCTTCTGTCCAGAGAAGCCGAGCATGATTGCCGCGAAGTCTTCTTTCTCGAGCGGGGCAATTATGTGGCCCACTCTTGCGAAGACGCTCCTTGGCTCTTCGTCGAACAGCCAACAGGCCGTGTCTATGTCGTGCACGGACGCGTCCTGGACCACCCCCACATCTTGAACGTTGGCGCCCCTTCTGTTCTCCCTGTGGAATTCCAGGAGAATCAGACTGCCTAGCCTGTTCTCCGCAATGAGCCGCTTGAGGTCGCTTATCGGGGGATTGAACCTCTCGATGAACCCGACGGTCAAGGCCCTATCCGCATCCTTGGCCTCTTGGATGAGCTTCTCGGCGTCCTCGGTGCTGGTTGCCATGGGTTTCTCGACGAATGTGTGCAACCCTCTCGAAAGGGCCTTGGACGCAACGGAGTAGTGGGTCGACGCAGGCGTGCAGATTGTTACCCCGTCGAGCTTCTCTTTCTCGATCATGACTTCAAGAGCCCGATATCCCGGAACGCGGTACTTCTTGGTGTAAGCACCGAGACGCGCCTCGTCCAGTTCGCAGATGGCCGCCAGACACCCCAACTCGTCCAGGACTCTGAGGTGGTTCTTCCCCCACCCGCCCGTGCCTATAACGCCTATTCTCATGTCGCCGCGGGTCGCGTCGCGTCCCGACAGGATATAGGGTTTATTCGGCTCACTCTTTCTTCAAGCTGGGAGTAGCAAGGACGACAGTGATTTCCGCGTCCCGGTGGCCCCTCCTGAACTGCTTTAGGAATTCGTAATCGCCCTTGGAACACGCTATCACGACGTTGTGTTTCAATGAGTCCACGACCTCCGCTCCGCCAAGGCTGGGATTCCTGACGACGTCCACGTCCGTCACATAGTCCCGCAGCCTCTGCTGTATCCCATCCGCCATTTGAAGACGATCGGCCCTCATTTCGTACCTGTCAAGGTTCCACAGCAGGCTGATCTTGGTGCGGCTGGCCTTCAGGTCTCTCTCCTTCAGCAGTTCCCTCGTCTCGTCGACGACGTACCTTACGAAGTTCTCAAGGCTCTTCACGGTGGCCCCGGCCAGGTATGAGACTGACTCTCCCGCGTCCTCGCTTGCCTGGATTGCCTTGAGGTCGTAAAGATAACTCGCGAAGTCGTGGATGAATATCTCGCGTTCGGTGCGGAGGCTTACATGGGCCTCTCTGGCCCTCTTGGCCAGCTCAATCTGAGTGACAGATTTCATGGCGTCCTCGAGCACCGATGAAGCGTACTCCATCTCGGCCGACAGCACGTTCTGGGAGTTCTGAATGTATCCCAGATCTGCCAGGACGCTTCCAACCCTAGCGTCGGCGTTGGAGACCACCAAGGGTGTCGAGCCGCCGGGGCTAAGCGGCATGTATGAGTACGCCAGGCCGTCGCCCAGCCTGAGTCCCGTCTGCTTCTCCACGAGCATGATGTACTCCGAGTTTCCTCCGGGTCCCGTCGGGAGCGCGTTCACAAGAGCGACCCCCCTGGACAGGTACCTCGACAGCTCCCTCAACTTGGTGCTGGCCTCCACCAGAGAGTCGTCAGAGGGCCTGCGGAGCTTCGGCGTGAAGAAGACGACCTGGGCTTCTCCCAGCACCTTCTCGAGGGGCTTGAAGCTCAGCAGCGGCTCCTGGCTCATGAGCTCATCGAGGACCGGGTTCTTGCGAACGAATGCCGGAGATATGTCCAGGGCCATCTGCAACGTCTCGTCGACGATAGTAAGGTCCGCCCTGTCCACCATTTGCTTCGAGAGCTGATAACCTTCGGTGGTCAGACCGTAGATGGCTACTCTAGGTTTGGACACGGATGGTGCCGTTTAGGCGTCGAGGGATTCCGCTATTATACTTTGGTAGCTTCTGGGGCTCTTGAAACCCCGGACCCCGCTAAAAGCTTGTAAGAGGGAGCGATGGCGGAAGGTGGCTCGAGAATGAAGGTATGGGTGGACGTCCTAACTCCGAAACAGGTACTGTTCTTTGCTCCGCTCGTCACAGAACTGACCCGCACGGGCAGTGAAGTCCTCGCTACGTCGCGGGAGTACCGCGAGACGGAGGCGGTCGCAGGGCTCCAGGGGCTCGAACTGAAATTCGTTGGCAAGCGAGGAGGGAGGGATCCAAGGTCACAACTGGAGGCTGCGACCGAAAGGCAGAGGGACCTGATTCCGATCGTCGGCGACTTCCGGCCGAACCTCTCGGTGTCTGTGGCATCAGCGGTCTGCGCCAGAGTGTCTTTCGGGCTCGGGGTCAGACATCTGGCGGTGAACGACTCGCCCCATTCGGTGATTGCGGGGAAGCTGGCCCTCCCGCTGAGCTATCATCTGTTCTGCCCGTGGATAATCCCCTATGACAGTTGGGCCCCATTCGGTCTGAAAAGGAGCCTGATAACACGCTACAGAGCGCTTGACCCGGCCGCATGGCTCAAGAGAGAGCCGCGGGTCGGCCCGATTCCAAAACTGAGCTCGAAGAAGAAGACGATAACCGTGCGGCTAGAGGAGAGCTTCGCCCCCTACATGGCCGGCACTGACTCCAGATGGAGCGACCAGGTCCTCGAAGCGGTGGCTTCCGGCTTCCCGGATTTGAACCTCGTCGCCTTGTGCAGATATGGAGAGCAGTTGGATCACGTCGTGCAGAAGTTCGGAACTCGGTACGTGGTGCCCTCGGAAGTGGTCGATGGCCGAAGACTCTTGGAATTGAGCGACGCCTTCGTAGGAATGGGAGGGACAATGACAACGGAATCGGCGTTGATGGGAGTTCCGACAGTCTCGACGTTCCAGGGGGACCTGTATACGGAGGCCTATCTGAAGACCGTCGGACTGCTGACCAAGACGAGGGAAACCAAGGCGCTGGTCAGGCTCCTATCAAGGTTCATCGGCTCCGGCGCGAAGAATTCACTCCGTCCCAGGGCGAAACGGGTCCTGGACTCGATGGAAGATCCCATAGGAAGGGTCGCTCGTTTCATGATGGGCGCCTAGACCTGGGACGCCTGGCTACGTTTTTAACACAACCCGGGCAGCCAATGCCAGCCCCTAGAAGCCCGGTGGTGTAGCGGCCAAGCATGCTGGCCTTTGGAGCCGGCGACCCTGGTTCGAATCCAGGCCGGGCTATCACCAACACTTTCAAGGCGGTCCACCTCGAGGCTCTAATCTCCTCCCTCGACTTATACGTCCAGCCGAGGTTGCCACCGGCGTTGATGTCCGTCACCCACAACTTCTTCTCCGTCGGCCTCTGCCTGTACCTTGCCTCTCTTGCTCCAGCGTTCACGCTCTCACACCTTCTTCTGGCGGGTTGGGTGGCGCTCTCGACGGGTTTCGTGATAGACGCACTAGGTCATTCTCGTCGCGGAGGCCGGAGTGTCCGCTCTTGGACAACCCACTCGGTTGTGACGGCCCCTCTTTGGGGCGCCTCGATTGGACTTGTAACCGTTCTGGCGCTTTCGGTATTCCTCCATGGTTTCCAAGAGGGTCCTCTGCTGGGATTCGCCGCCCTCCTCGGGGTTGCTTCGGGTTATTCCCACCTGCTGCTGGACTCCATGACCGAAGGGGGCGTGTACGGTCTCCGGCGCAGGGTGGCCCTGGCCCACCACGGCAACCGCAATCCGGTCCTGAATCTCGCCTTTCTGCTCCTCGGAGTCGTCCTTGGGCTGGCGGGGCTTGGCCTGCTTCCACTCATCCGCCCATGATTGCAGGCGCCGTCGAGGGAAACTACTTCATCGTGCAGGAATTCCGGGTGCTATCCTACGTTGACACCGAGCAAGAGAACGTCGTTGGCGACCTGCCGCCTCCCTACTCCGAGCTCTTCTCAGCGGCTTTCGTCTCGGACTCGAGCGCCGGCTTGGGCTCGACGGGGGTCTTCTGTTCAGACAGGTCCTTTTCCATCCTCACAATGTAGGGAGACCTGGCAGTAGCCTTGGTCCCCCTCATGGCCGACGCCAGGGCGGCGACGGCTGAAATTGCGACGCCGATGTAGAACGCTTCCTGGAGCGCGGTCATGAACGGGGGCGCGATCGCGGTCGGGAAGAAGGTCGTGCCGGTCAGGTACGACTGGACCTGGGCGCTCAGAGGGTGGGCCTGCAGGAGAGGAGCGAGCTGGGGCGAACTGAGGATCGAGCCTATCGGGTTGTAGCCAAGAAAGGCGGCGAAGACAGCCCCGGTGGGTGGAATCTGGTTGAACGCCTGGGCGAGTTGAGGGGCACCGGCGTTCATGGCCGCCGAGCTCAGGGCGCCGGGCAGGTTGCCTGCGAGCGTTGAGAGGACGATGGTGAAGAAGATGGCGATGCTGACCGTCTGACCGGTGTTCTGCAGCGTGGCCCTCATGCCCGAGGCCACGCCTCGGTGCTCTGGCGGGACGGAGTTCATGATGGCCACCGTGTTCGGTGACGCGAAGAGACCGCCGCCGATTCCCATGGCGAACAAGATCAGGGCGAACTCCCAGAACTGGAAGTTGTAGGGGAGGGTCGAGAGAAGCAGGAACGTCACTCCGGTAATGACCATGCCAAGGGTGGCCAGTCCTCTCGCCCCGTGTCTGTCAGAGAGCCGTCCGCTCAGAGGGCCCATGACTACGAAGCCGAGGAGCATGGGGGTGATGTAGATGCCCGACCAGAAGGGTGTGGACTCGAAGCTGTAGCCGTGAAGCGGCAGCCATATGCCCTGCAGGAGTATTATGAGCATGATCTGCACCCCGCCTCTCCCTACGGAGGAAAGCAAGTTTGCAACGTTCCCGGCTGAGAACGCTTGGATCTTGAAGAGGCCGAGGTTGAACATTGGGTACTTGATCCTGCTCTCGATGAAGGGGAATGCCGCGAGAAGAGCGCAGCCCGCGAGCAGCGCGCCGGCGACCCACGGGTTTCCCCACCCCATCGGCGAGCTCCCGTAGGGCTCGAGCCCGTAGCTCACCGCCAGCAATATGAGGGTCAAGCCTACGCCGAAAGTCGCGTTCCCCCAGACGTCGAGCTTCTGGTTCCTGTCTATCTTCCCTCGTTCCTCCAGTCTCATGTACGACCAGATGGTCCCGGCTATTCCCACGGGCACGGAAACGAGGAAGATATACCTCCAGTTGTAGGTGGCCAGAACGCCGCCCATGATCAACCCGATGAGCGACCCCGCCAGGATCGACACCATGTTGATCCCCAGGGCCTGGCCCCGCTCGTTCTCGGGGAACGCGTCGGTGATTATGGCTGCCCCGTTGGCGAAGAGGAACGCCCCGCCCACGCCCTGTACGATTCTGAAGACAATCAGTTCAAGGGCTCCCAGGTCGCCCGTGTTCGGGGTCAGGTAGGCGAGGAGAGAGCCTCCGGTGAATATGGCGAACCCGAGGTTGTAAAGCTTGACTCTCCCAAACATGTCAGAGATTCGTCCGAACGTCACCAGCAGGGTGGACGTGGCGACGCTGTACCCGAAGAGGAGCCACAGGAGATATTCGAAGGAGTTCAGGGGGTCAATTTGGATGCCCCTGAATATCGCGGGGAGAGAGATCAGAACTATAGTCCCGTCAAGGGAAGCCATCAACGAGCCGATGGTCGTGTTGGACAGGGCAATCCACTTGTACTCCAATCTCGACTACGGCTCCGAATTGGACGGCCACCCTCGCCTCTCCCTTAAGAAACTAACCCCGAACTCGTAAACCTTTGACGGGTGACCCGCGTGGTGTCTCCCAGCAAAGTCTAAAGAGAGGGCAGCCACGCAAACGGCAGCCTTGTCGCTCCCCCAGCGCCTTACAGAACCCACGGGCAGGGAGGCGGAGCTTTGCCGGACTCTTCCTAACGGGAAAGTCCAATGCACGGCCTGCGCGCGGCTCTGCCAGATAGGGGAGGGTCAGGTGGGTCTTTGCGGGGTGAGGGGCGTGGTGGGCGGGAAGCTCTACCTTTTGGTGTATGGGAAGATAATAGCGGGCCACGTCGATCCCATCGAGAAGAAGCCGGTTGTGCATTACAAGCCGGGGTCCAAGATATTCTCGATTGCCACCACGGGCTGCAACTGGCTCTGCCAGTACTGCCAGAACGCCGACATCAGTCAGAGAAGAAGGGTCGAAGGGGTCGACGCATCCCCAGAGGACGTGGTCTCCAAGGCGGTCGCCTATGGATGCGAGGGCCTGGCATACACCTACAACCAACCGACGATATTCATGGAGTACGCCAGGGACGTCGGAAGGCTCGCGCGCGCCAAGGGAATCTTCAACCTTTTCGTATCGAACGGCTTTGACACCCCGGAGACAGTCAGCATGATGGACGAGTTTCTTGACTGCATAACGGTCGACTTCAAGGGGAGCGGCGAGACGGAGTTCGTCAGGCGATACATCGGAATTCCAGACGCTCAACCCATATTCCAGACGCTTCTGGAGATCAAGAAGAAGACGAGGACGCACATAGAGATCACCGACCTAATCGTCCCAGAGCTTGGAGACGACCTTGGCTCCGCCGAGAAGCTCTGCGGGTGGATCATGGACAATCTGGGGCCTGACACGCCGATTCACTTCCTACGGTTCCATCCAGACTACAAGATGATGGGCCTAGGCAATACCCCCGTAAAGACGCTGGAGAAGCACGTCGAGGTCGGGAAGAAGGCTGGCCTGAACTACGTGTACATCGGCAACGTTCCGGGACACCCTGCCGAGAGCACCTACTGCCCCGGCTGCTCACGCGTGCTCATCAGGAGGTTCGGCTACGAGATTCGCGAATACAACCTTGACAGTCGCAACCGGTGCAGCTTCTGCGGCTACAAGACCCCCATAGTCGGTCCGCTCAGCAAGTCCTCCGGTGAAGACAGGTTCATTCCGGTAATCAGTTAGTTACAACGATCTTCCTACTGAGAAACTTCTCGGCATCGAGGAGGGCCTTGCACCCGTCGGCCGCCGCCGTTATGGCCTGCCTGTACCTGTAGTCGTGTGCGTCGCCCGCGACGAATACCCCTGGAACGTTGGTTTCGGTCTCGTTCTTCACCAGTATGTACCCCGCCTTGTCCAGCTCCAGCTGGCCCTCGAATACCTTGGTGTTCGGCTCGTAACCGATTGCCACGAAGAGGCCGTCAACTGGCAGGTCTCCTTCGTTTCCGGTGCTGAGCTCCCTGACTCTAACGCGTTCCACTTTGGTCTTTCCGAGCACTTCGGTCACGACGGTGTTCCAGACGAAACTGATCTTCGGGTTCGAGAAAGCCTCCTTCTGGAGCGCTGCGCTTGCCCTCAGCCTCGCCCGTCGGTGGATCACCACGATCGAGCTGGCGAACTTGGAGAGGAATGTAGCCTCTTCCATGGCCGTGTCGCCGCCCCCGACGACGGCCACCTTCTTGCCTTTGAAGAAGAACCCGTCGCAGACGGCGCAGTTCGACACCCCTTTTCCCATCAGCCTGCGCTCGGAGTCAAGGTTGAGCCTCTTCGGGTTCGCCCCCGTGGCAACGATTACAGACTGAGCCTTTACAGAACCTGTGGCGGTCTTGATCTCAAACGGGTACGTCTTCAAGTTGACGCCCAATACATCCTCCTGAACGAGGCTGGCGCCAAGTCTCTGAGCCTGGGCCCTCATCCGCTCCATGAGGTCGGGGCCAAGAACGGCGTCCGGAAAGCCTGGGAAGTTCTCCACCTCGCTTGTGACCATCAATTGCCCTCCGTATGCAGTCCCCGTGAAAACCAGAGGATCAAGGTCGGCCCTGGACCCGTATATGGCCGCGGTGAGTCCCGCGGGGCCAGACCCTATTATGACTAGCTTCCTTGCCTGCTCAGCCAAACCTGCCCTTTTCTGGCCTCCCCCCTTCATAAGCTTGGCGGCGCACAGACCATGCGACGGGAGAGTCGATTCTAGAGGAGTTTGGCCTCTCTCTGCGCGGTGTTGAGCTCGTCGGAGAGCTGGTTGAGGGCGCGGTCTAGCCTTCTTCTGTAGTTGGGCAGCAGCCTATCGAAAACCTCCTTCCTCGTGCGCCGGGTGTAGTATTGTTCGTACAGGTTCAGCATGTCTCTCGCAGCCCTGTCCACCTCCCGTTCCGTTTCGTGCATCTGGTTCAGCAGGTCGAAGAACTTCTTCGTGGTGGATTTCTGCTTGAGTTCGTTGAGTCTCTGGAGCGCCCTACCCCTGAACACGTCCAGCCTCGACCTACGCTCGTCAAAGTATGCCTTGTTCAGCAGGTTCGGGTCGGCCGCCGTTATCTCGTCGAAGAGGCTGTTGATTAGGCTGGTCTTCTCTTCGAACGCCTTTATCATGGCCGAGGCTCTGTCAGTCGCCGTCTCCTCCGTCGCTTCCTCCTCAACGGTGCGCTCACCGACGACGAAGAGTCCCACCAGCGATATCACGAACAGGATGGATGCTACAGGCACTCCGCCGTCGAGCGCCCAGCCGACACTGAGGGAGTATGATATCTGCGCCTGTCCGGTCTGGAACGGGCTGACGCTTCCCAGCTGCCGCGGAGGCGCCTGCGCCACACTCAGTCCAGGGGGCAGGGTCATCGTTATCGCATAGGATTCGACGTAGGCAGCAATGGGAGGGGTCTGCGGGATGTCAATCTTCACCACCCCGCCCGAGATGCTGTAGTACTTGCTGGCCAGCGGATAGTTGTACGTGATGCTGTAGTTCTGACCCGCTTCGATTGGAAGACCCACAGAGGTATCGTTGAGTGAGATGGCGTAGTGAGTGAGCGTAACGACCGCCGAGTTGAGCAGTGGAGGCTGCGCGTAGGGCTCGACGGTCACCTTCGAGCCCGCCAACGTCAATGGGCTGATCGTCAGATTCGAGAGTTGCGTAGTGCCCAGATTGGCGAACTTCAACGAGTCCTGAACGACGGGCTGGCCATTCGAGGACACCGTGATGACGCGGCTCGCGGAGTAGACCACGAGCGGGTGGAGATCCTGAATCCCGCTCTCCTTCACGAGGATGGCCTGAGAAATCGCCTGAGACGGAGAGGATGGAGAGTATGTGCTGTTCGCGGATGTGAAGAGTATGTTGCGACTGTAGGTGTAGTTGAAGTCGACCACGCTGCTCGGCAGTATGTAGGTGTCACCTGGCAAGCAAATGCACTTGGGTCTCTGCGTCAGTTGAGTAGCACGAGGCAGAGAGAGAACAAGCTTCAGTTTAGAGAGCTGCAGGTTCACGTAGGGCTCGGACGGCACGAGTACCCTAAGAGCCGTGGAGTTGAACCGCGTCGCTGCGTTCGGAACCACTCCCCAGAGCGTGAACGAAGCGCTGCCGCCCGCCGGCAGAGACTGGCCTCCTGCGGAGACTACGAACACCTGCTGACCGGCGTTGGTGCCTAGCGCGACGGAGTAGCCTGCACCGGTCACATTGTAGTCGGAAATCAACGACGTGATGTTCCCGAATCCGATCTGAATGTCCGGCACGTTGATGCTGGAGGCCCCGGAGTTGTTGTAGGTCACCAGCTCGCTCACTATGGCATAGCCGTACCTGTTGACCGTGTAGTGGCTGACGATGCTAACCTGAGGCAGAGTCTGGGCGCGGACGGGGGCCCCGCCGGGCGAGAGCATCAGGATCAGGAACGCGGCGGCCATCACTGCTACTAGCTTTCTCAATAGGTTGGACGCGGGGCCCCTAGATTATTATTTTAAGCGTTCTTTTGCCCCTCCTGTGGCGGAAAAGTTGTCCAAACACCACCCTCTGCTGCCCAACCTCGACGACAAGATCGTGTCACAGATGCTCGACAAGATCGGGGCCGGCTCCATGGACCAGCTGTTCGCCGACATCCCCAACGAAGTGCGCTTGAATCGACCCCTGAAGATACCCGAGGGCCAATCCGAGTACCTTGTGAAGAGGGAGGTCCAATCAAGGCTGGCCACGGCCGGCCCGAACCTCTGCTTCCTGGGAGGCGGAGTCTGGCCGCACTACGTGCCTGCCGCCGTGGAGTCGGTCACGGCCAGACAGGAATTCTACACGAGCTACACGCCCTATCAGCCGGAAGTTAGCCAGGGAATGCTCCAGGCGCTCTACGAATACCAGAGTCTGATGTGCGACCTCCTTGGTATGGAGGCCTGCAACAGCTCCCTCTACGACTGGGCCTCCGCCGCGGCCGAGGCTGCCAGGATGGCCGTAAGAGTAACCGGGAGAAAGAAGCTTCTGGTTGGGGGGAACATCGGACCTGAGCGCGCCGCCGTAATCAGGTCCTACGTGGAACCCCTGGGACTCTCGATCGAGACGGCCCCCTTCGCCCGCGCAACCGGCAGGCTCGACCTCACAAAGACGGCGGGGATGCTCTCGGAGGACTTTGCGGGGTTCTACTTCGAGAACCCCAACTACTTCGGCGTCCTGGAAGAGGAGGTTGAAGAGCTCGTGTCTGCGGCACACAAAGTCGGTGCCCTGGCCATCGCGGGCGTCGACCCCATCTCCCTCTCACTGGTGAAGGAGCCGGGGTCCTACGGCGCTGACATTGCGGTGGGTGAAGGCCAGCCACTGGGCATCGCGATGAACTTCGGTGGTCCGCATCTCGGGATATTCTCCGTGAAGGATCTGAAACTTGCCCGTAGCATGCCGGGGCGCCTCATAGGCATCACGACCACCACGGTCGACCCTAGCCAGAAGGCCTTCGCTATGGTCCTTCAGACGAGGGAGCAGCACATCAGGAGAGAGGCCGCAACGTCAAACGTCTGCACCAACCAGTCGCTGATGGCCGTCGCGGCGGCCAGCTACCTCGCCCTCTTGGGCAAGAACGGATTCCGCAAGCTCGGGGAAGCGATAATCTCCAACTCTCACTACGCTACCGCGCGCCTTTCGAAGATCGCCGGGGTCGAGTCACCTCTGTTCGGCGGGGCTTTCTTCAAGGAATTCGCCGTTGGATACGGGACCAAGGCCGCCGACTCGATATTCACGGCCCTGTCACGGAAGGGGATCCAGGCGGGGTATCCCATCCACAAGGGCTTCGGTCTCGGCACGGAAGCTGGGCTCTTCTGCGTGACGGAAATCCACACGGCCGCCGACATCGAGCTCCTCGCCAAGGCATTGGAGGGTTCGCTGTAGCTTGTCGAAGAAGTTCAGACAGGCCTTCTGGGACGAACCCCTGCTCAAGGAGATGAGCAGGCCGGGCCGCGTAGGTTTCATCCCGCCGCTGGACCCAGCGGTGTCTGATCAGGTGGGTGACCCTGTCTCCTACGTGCCCGCGAACATGAGGCGCGATGCTACCCGCCTTCCTGAGCTCTCCGAACTCCAGGTTCTCCGTCACTTCAATCGGCTCTCCCAGATGAACTTCTCGGTCGAGACGGTGATGTATCCACTGGGAAGCTGCACCATGAAGTACAATCCGAAAGTCTCTGAAGTCGTCGCATCGTCAGAAGGAATGAAGAACGCACACCCACTGCAGTCTGAGGAGACCGTCCAGGGGCTGCTCTCAATCTTCTACGAACTGGGAGAGATGCTCAGCGAGATTACAGGCATGAGCAGGTTCTCCCTCTCCACCGCCGCGGGGGCTCAGGGTGAGTTCGCCGGCGTGCTCATGATCAGAAAGTACCTTCGGGACCACGGGCAGGACTTCAGGGACCGGATTCTTGTCCCCGACTCCGCCCACGGGACGAATCCTGCGAGCGCGGCAATGGCGGGTTTCAAGGTGGTCAAGGTCCCATCTGACTCCTCTGGCTTGGTTCGTGCCAAGGCCGTGCGGGAGCTGGCTGACGACAGGACCGCAGGCATGATGTTCACCGTTCCGAACACATTGGGGCTCTTCGAGAGCGACGTAGCCGAAGTGTGCAAGGCGGTTCACGAAGCAGGCGGGCTGATGTACTACGACGGTGCGAACATGAACGCACTGCTAGGGAAGGCGCGGCCCGGCGACATGGGCTTTGACGTCGTCCACCTGAACCTCCACAAGACGTTCGCAACGCCGCACGGGGGCGGCGGTCCGGGTGCCGGACCTGTCGGGGCCGGCAAGGCGCTTTCGGACTACTTGCCTGTTCCTGTGGTGTCGAAGGCGGGCGGACGCTACCACCTGGACTCGGACCTGGCCCACTCGATTGGGCCGCTGAAGGGTTTCGTGGGGAACTCCGCAGTTCTCTTAAGGGCCTACGTATACATCCGCCTCTTGGGCTCTTCGGGCCTCTCAGACGTCTCTTCGCTGGCTGTGCTCGCGGCCAACTACCTCTGGAAGTCCCTCGACCCGGATTCGTACCCGGCAGCCCACGGCGGCGAGCTCTGGCGGAAGCACGAGGCCGTCGTCTCGGTCAAGAGCGACCTCCCCGGCGGCGCGATGAAGGTAGCCAAGGCCGTCCTCGATCGGGGCATGCACGCTCCCACCGTGTACTTCCCCTTGATAGTGAACGAGGCGCTCATGATAGAGCCCACGGAGTCTGAGACGTTGGAGTCGTTGGACGAGTACGCCGCGGCGCTCAACGAGATCGAGAGGTCGCTGCGCGAAGGTAAGCTGGGAGACGTGCCTGAGCACGCCAGCGTCAGAAAGGTTGACGAGGTGAAGGCCTCGCACCCTCTGACACTGAGGGTGCACTGGTAGGAGCGCTAAGGTCATATACGCAGCCGACGGCTCTCGCGCCATCGTTGGAAACTGAGCTGACCAAGAGGGTGGCTGAGAGTCTGAACGAACTCGTCGACGAGGAGACTACCCGAAGCTTCAGGGAGCTAAACATCGTCACGGAGGTTGCGGAGACCGGCGACGGGTCGGTGGAGGTCAGGTTCCGGCCGCTTTCGCCCTACAGTCCACTCGCTGTGGACATGGGGCGCAACATCAAGAGGACCGCCCTCACGGTCGAGGGCGTGAAGTCCGTAAAAGTCGAATGTGCGGGCCACATGATGGACGATTTGGTCAACAAACTCGTCAACAAGGATGATAGCGGACAAAAGATCCGAGAGTAAAAACAATTACAGCGAGTTCAACGAGGCCTGGTCAACATTCTGTGTACTAATTGTTTATAGTTTTGGCAACTGTGTTCGTAAATCCCCAGCTATTTAAACGGCAGTTGCCCGACCATGTTCGAACTAAACCCTGCTGGTGGAATTGTCGCCGTCGGAATTGGAAGCGCGGGCACCAGAATAACTTCGCTGCTTAGCAGGGAGTCCCTGTTCGTCGACAGATTCGCCTACGTGTCGTGCGACGCCGACGATCTCGAGAACGCCGGTTCTGGGGACAAGATTATCGTAGACTGCCCGGTGGACCAGAAGCTTAGCCCCTCATTGGTGAGGGGGCTCGCCATCAAATCGTACTCCAAGATTAGGGGCGCGCTCACGGGGGCGAAGGTGGTCTTCGTCATCGCAGGATTGGGAGGGGCGACGGGGTCAGGGCTTGCGCCGACGGTCGCATCAATAGCACAAGAATGCGGCGCCACGACCGTCGCCGTAGCGGTGATGCCCTTCGACTTCGAGAAGAAGTTGCGCTTCTATGCCGGGGTGGCGCTGAGGAGGCTCAGGACGGTCGCCAGGGGGGTAATCGTGATTGACAACGACACGATGCTGAGGTCTTCGCCCAACGACTCCACCCTTACCGACGTGTATGGCTCGGCAAACAGGGAGGCAGTAAAGGCTCTCGCATCTCTGCTTTCCAAGCCCTCTGATTCATCAGTGCCTCTGGGACTGAACAAGGTCCTCGGCACCGTCCTCCAGGGCGGTTACTCTCTTCTAGGCATGTCCAGTTCAGACACTTCAGACAAGGCAGAGGAGGCCGTAGCCGGCGCGGTCGTCTCGATTAGCAAGATTGCAGAGGCAAAGGAAGCAGGAAGAGCGGTCGTGATTCTGACCGGAGACTCCTCGGTCTCCGCGAGCGGAGTGGGCCTGGCGGTGAAGAGGCTCGGGTCCATGATGGACAATCAGGCCGTAGACGTCGAGTACTGTGTCAGCTACTCGGGCACGTCGCGGCTCCAGGTAAGCCTGCTCGCCTCAGGATTCAAATCCACGAAGTACGACAGCTACGACCCCATCGCCCAAGTGCTTGGCGACAGGACCATAGACGACGAGATGGACTACTCTCTCTCGGAAGGTCTGGAGCGGCTCCAGTCCTGCGAGTAGCTAGCCCATCAGTTTCTCAGCAGCCAGCAGGTCCGTGTCCTCGACTTTCCGGAATAGAGGCTTCGGCTCGCCGAGCCTATGTCCAGCCTCCAGGTTGAGCGCCTTGGCACTGTCCCAGGCAACGCCTTCGAGATGACTCAGACCTAGTTGAGACCAGGTCTCTTTCGCCGCGAACGGTAGGAACGGTTGCACCACGATCGCGAGGCTGGCCACGAAGTTGCAAGAATAGAAGATTACGGTGGGCTCGTCGGGACCCTTCTTCCAGGGGGCTCGGTGTTGGAAGTACTGGTTGCATTTCGAGGCGAAGTCGAGGATGCGTCTGAGCGCCCTATCATAGTGCCCCTGATCGATCAGCGAAGCGACCTCCTCCACGGCGGCCCCGAGCTCTCTCACGAGCGCTTCCTCCTCCTCTCCCGGCCTCCCTGGTTCCGGGACCAGGCCTCCGTGATTGTTCTTGGCGAAGGTCAAGGTCCGGTGTACGAAGTTGCCGATGTTGGCGACCAGCTCGTTGTTGATTTTGTCCCTGAATTCCTCCCAGCTGAAGTCGGCGTCCGACTGGTCGTAGGGGACAATCCTCGTCAAGTAGTATCGGAGGTAGTCCGCGGGGAAGAGGCCTAGGAAGTCCCGCACTGTTATCATCCAGTGCCTGCTTCGCGAGATCTTCTTCCGTTGTAGGAGCAGGTGCCCCCGAGTGGGGATGAAGTCCGGCAGCTTGTATCTGCCCTCGCCCATCCTCATGCTGGGAAGAAACAGATAGTGGTGGTAGATGATGTCCTTGCCGATGAAGTGGTATATGGTCGAGCTGTTCCAAAACGTCCGGCCCTCTTCGCCATTCTTCCCGACGGCCTTCATCGCGGTCGCGATGTAGCAGAGGTGGTTATCGAACCAGCCGTAGAGCACCTTGCCGTCAGCCTCATCGAGCGGAATGGGCACGCCCCAGGATATGTCTCTGGTGATGTCCCAGTCTTGGAGTCCGTCCCTGATCCAGCCCAGGACGTAGTTCTTGGCTTCGGGCTGGAGGTTCTTGTTCTCCTTGAGCCACTTCTCGAGCTTCTGCGAGAACGCGGACAGCCTGAAGAAGTAGTGGTTCGATCGCCTCATTACCGGGACACGCCCGCAGATTGAGCAGTGCGGGTCTAGGATTTGCCCGGGCTGAAGGGTCCTCCCGCAGTTCTCGCACGCGTCGGAGTACTGGTCCTCCGCGCCGCAGTAGGGGCACTTGCCTTTCACGTACCTGTCTGGAAGGAACTTCCCATCAGTCTCGCAGTAGAACTGGTCGACGTCTGACACGAAAATGTAGCCGTTTTCGTTCAGTTTCGTGAAGAACTCCTGTACCAGCGAGACGTTTTCGGGCGAGCTCGTTCTGTCGAAGAGGTCGTAATCGATGCCCAGCCCTGCCAGGTCGTCTCTGAACCTTCGGTTCCAGATGGCTACGTATTCGCTCGGCTTCACCCCCTGCTTCTCGGCGGCGAGTAGGATCGGGGTGCCGAAATCGTCGGAGGCGCATATCTGGATGACCCGCCTCCCCTTCGATTTCAGATAGCGGTAAAGTATGTCGGGGGGGAGGTTCGTGCTCGCGATGTGACCGAGGTGGATGTCAGCGTATGCGTAGGGAAGCGCCGCCGTGATTATGACGCTATCTTGGCTGAACTCTCCCACCATTCGAAAATCCGCTCACCCGATTATAATAGGCTTCCTTGGACGGACGCTTGTTACAGGGCCCAGCTCTTCGAGTATTCGATCTGCTCTCTCGTCGGTCCGTCGATTCGGATTCCCAGGGACGAGAGCATCGCGTTGGCGATCTCCGTCTCGGTCTCGATCGGCACCCCGTACACCTTCTTCTCCATCCGCCCGTGGTTCTCCTTGATGTATAGTGCCGCCATGAACTGGTTGGCGAAGGACATCTGCATGACCTCAGGAGGGTGCCCCTCGGCCGCAACCAAGTTTGTGATCCTCCCTTTCCCGATGAGATAGATTCTCCTTCCGCTCGGAAGAGTAACCTCGTCCACATGCGGTCTGACCTCCTTGACCCCCTTCGCCTTCGCAAGCAGCGTCTTCACATCGATCTCCACGTCGAAATGGCCCGTGTTGGATACTATGGCTCCATCGTTCATCTTTTCGATCGCAGAGTACGGGATAACGTTCTTCTGGCCCGTCGCGGTGATGAAGAGCTCGCCGGTCTTTGCGGCATCGCCTATGTTCGCTACTTCGAACCCGTCCAGGTGAGCTTCGATGGCCTTGATCGGGTCCACTTCGACGACCGTCACTCTGGCATCCATTCCACGCGCCCGCTTGGCAACGCCCTTGCCAACCCAGCCGTAGCCCACGACCACGACGCGCTTTCCTGCGAGTAGCAGCGCTGTGGCCCTGAGAATTCCGTCGATCGTGCTCTGCCCGGTTCCGTACCGGTTGTCGAACAGGAACTTGGTCTGCGCGTTGTTGACCGCGATGACAGGGTAGTTGAGCTTGCCATCAGCCTCTAGGGCCTTCAGTCTCACGACCCCGGTGGTTGTCTCCTCAGAACCTCCCACTATCCCCTTCGCGCGGGACCTGATGGCGGCCACATTGAGGTCTGCGCCGTCGTCAATGAGCTGGGACGGTCCGGTCGCGAGAACCTGTTTGATGCACCAGGCGTACTCTTTGCCGGTCTCGCCCCTCCAAGCCCACACGTCGGTCCTCGTGGCGAGGTAGCTGGCGATGTCATCCTGGGTGGAGAGCGGGTTGGCTGCGGAGAGCTTCACGTCGGCTCCCGCCCTCAGGAGCGCGTCGACCAGCACCGATGTCTCCTTGGTCACGTGTAGGCAGACGCCTATCTTCACACCCTCGAGCGGCTTCGACTTCGAGTACTTCTCTGACAGAACGTTCAGAGCGCTCATGTGGTTCTTGGCCCAGAGGTAGTTCTTCTCTCCGCTATCCGCGAGTTTGGCGTCCGCTATCTTTGTCATGGCTGTGCGCCTACGTCCTCCCGCGCTCTTGATTAACAGTTTCTTCGGCAGTTTGTCTGCCTCGAGACGGGCCGGGCCTACTCGGACTCGTACCTCACGAGCGACGTCACCTCGTAGCCTCTCAGCTTCTCCCTGCCCTTCAGGAACGAGAGCTCGGCGACGAACGCGAACCCCACCACTTCCCCGCCCAACTTCTCCACGAGGACTCGGGCGGCTCGTGCCGTTCCCCCTGTGGCCAGAAGGTCGTCCACAATCAACACCCTCTCGCCCCTTGAGACGGAGTCCCTATGCACTTCAAGACCCTCCTTTCCGTACTCCAGCTCGTATTTCACGCGGACCGTCTCGGCCGGGAGCTTGCCCAGTTTCCTGGCCGGCACGAAACCTATGCCAAGCCTGTAGGCCAGCGGGGAGCCGACGATGAAGCCCCGGGCCTCTATTCCTACGATCTTTTCGGGCCTGGCCCCCTTCCACCGCCGGAGCAGGGCGTCTGTCGTCCGCCTGAGCATCGCCGGATCCTTCCACAGGGTCGTCAGGTCCCTGAAGACCACGCCCTTCTTTGGATAGTCCGGAATGTTCCTTATGACCCGCCTAAGGTCTTCTTCGAGCTTTGCCATCAGGCTGCCACTCTCGCATGGTCGAGAGAATGACTACAATCGCAGCCCTTCTTCTCAGGGAGGGTCTTCGCCAACTCCAAGACCAGCGCCCTGAGCTTCTGAATGTTCCTATTGAACACTTTCACCACATCCTTCTGGGAGACCGGTTTGACGCTCGGGTCGCCTTCCAGGCCAGCATCGTAGTCGGTGACCAATGAGATATTGAGATAGCAGAACCCCAGCTCCCTCGCGAGGGCGACCTCTGGGTACTGTGTCATGTTGATGACATCCCACCCTTGAGAGCCGAAGAACCTGCTCTCGGCGGCGGTGGAGAATCTGGGGCCTTGGACGACCACGACCGTTCCTGACTCATGGGCACGCGCCCCCATTCGCTTGGCGGCCTCGATCCCTGCCTCCCTCATCTCCGGGCAGTACGGGTTCGCCGTGCTGACGTGCGTTGTCCGCGGCCCGTCATAGAACGTGTCCTTCCTGCCAGATGTGAAGTTGACAAACTGATCGCAGAAGACCAGGTCTCCAGGTCTCACCTCCGCTTTGAGGCTCCCTACGGCGCACGGCCCTATGACTCGAGTCACTCCCAGCTGCCTGAATGCGTCCATATTGGCCCTGTATGGAACCACATGAGGAGGATACTCGTGCTGGAGTCCGTGCCTCGGCAGAAATGCCACGGGTCTGCCCGCGACATCTGCGACGGTCACGGGTCCGCTAGGCACTCCATATCTCGTCTTCATCCTCAGGGACCTCGCTTCAGAGAAGAGCCTGTAGAACCCGGATCCTCCGAGGACCCCTATCTCGGCCCGCGCTTTCACATCCTTGGCTGCAGCCCTTTTCCATTTAATCCTTTGAACGCTCGTGGCTCCCCCGGACGCCCGTCCTCTTCTGCGTCAGGGCGGCGGCGGCCCGTAGGCTCAAGCAGGCTTGCCTTCCCGACGAACCTGCGGACGGACGGGTGGCTCCAGGGGAACTATCCCAGGCTCCGAGAGCCCGCGAAGAGTTGAAATACCCTCGACCGCAATTTGTGCCATGGCGCGCTCGTACGAGGAACTGCTCGAAAGGGCCCGTTCCAGCCTGGACAAGGATGCGAAGAGGTCCGGGGCGTTGCGCCTTGAACTACCAGAGCCTGATGTCATATGGGTCGGCAACAAGACCATCTTTAGGAACTACGCCGAGTTCCCGAAGCGCCTGAGGAGGGAGCCGAGCAGGGTGCTCATGTACTTGGCCAAGGAGCTGGCGACGGCCGCCTCCCTCGACGGGGAGAGGGCCATCTTCATCGGGAGGAAGGACAAGGAATCCTTCTCGCAACTTCTGCAAAGGTACATGAAAGACGGCGTGCTCTGCACAGTGTGCGGAAGCCCAGATACCCATCTGGAGAAGGACAGGAGGATGTGGTTCATGGTCTGCGAGGCGTGCGGTGCGCGCTCTGCAGCGAAGGTAGCGTGAAGTGCCCACTCCCGGTTTCGTGGTTAGGCTGGCAGAGTACCAGGGCAACAGGCTAGTGAACATCTGCGACGAGGAGCTGGTCGGAAAGACGGTCAGCGAGGGCAAACTCCAGGTCCATCTGTCGAGAGAATTCTACTCCGGCGAAAGTGTGGACATGGGCGAGGCTTTGAGACTGATCCGGACCTCCGCGATAGTCAACTTGGCGGGCAGGAGAGTGGTGACCTTGGCTCTCGAGAACCAGATCGGCGCCAGTCAGGCGATCCGAGAGATTGAAGGCGTGCCGTTCCTGATGATCTACAAGTTCCTGCGCTGAGACTCCTCGGCGAACTTCTTGAGAAGCTCCTTCTGAGTCCCCGTGATTTCCCGAGGCACCACCACTTCGATCCTCACGTATTCGTCGCCCTTCCCCCATCCCCCGATTCGTGGTAGCCCCCTCCCTTTCACCTTGAACACAGATCCAGGCTGGGTTCCCGGCGGGACCGAGAGCTTCACGTCGCCGTACAGGGTCGGGACCTTCAGCTCGGTGCCCAGGATGGCTTCGATGGCCCCCATCTTGGCCTCGAACACGATGTCGCTGTCTTGACGCTTGAAGAGCTGGTGGGGCCTCACGTTCACTACGACGTAGAGGTCGCCCGGCGGGGAGCCGTTCTCGCCAGCGTTCCCCTCTCCCCTGAGCCTCAGGGTGTGCCCATCGTCGATCCCCGCAGGCACTCCCACCTTGATCTTCCTGGTCCTCTCGACCACGCCCCTCCCCCTACAGTCCTTGCACGGCGAGTCGATGACGTGGCCCCTGCCTCCACACTTCGAGCAAGCGGTTATCCTCACGAGCCTCGCGAATCCAGAGGACTGGACCTTCTGAACCTGCCCCGTCCCTCCACAGACATCGCAGGACCGCACAGCGGTTCCCGGCTTGGCGCCGCTGCCGTGGCAGGTCTCGCAGGCCTCGGTCCTTGGGACTTCAATCTCCTTGGTCGTCTCAGAGGTCACATCTTCGAGGTTGAGCTGCAACCGATAGCTGAGGTCTTCGCCGCGCCTGGGCCGATCCCTCGGCACCCCGCCGAAGAACTGGGCGAAGATGTCGTCGAAGCCACCGTATCCCATGTCACGAAAGACGTCCCCGAAATTCGCCCCTCTGAACAGGTCCTCGGAGCTGTATGTCCTATGAATGCTCTCCTTGCCGAAGCTGTCGTATTGCCGTCGCTTCTCATCGTCTGACAGCACAGCGTACGCTTCTGATATCTCCTTGAACCTCTCCTCCGCTTCGGGCGACTTGTTCCTGTCCGGATGGTACTGGAGAGCGAGCTTCCTGTACGCGTCCTTTATCTGATCCTTCGTCGCGTTCTTCGGCACGCCCAGGACATCGTAGTATTCCTTCTCAGACACGGGTCCTCACAGGTTACTTCTCTTCATCTACGACCTTGTAGTTCGCGTCAGTCACGTTTTCCGCCGTCGCTTCCCCGGCCGGCGGAGACTCCTGCCCGGGCGCCTGCTGCTTCGCGGCCGATTGGTAGACGGCCGTTCCCACTTCCTGAAGGACGCGTTTCAGAGCCTCGTTCTTGTCCCTTATCGCCTTCAAGTCCTTGCCGTCCAGGGCCTTCCTCAGCTCCTGCGCCGCGGCATCCACCTTGTCAAGCTCGGGCTTGCCCACCTTTCCTTCGAGGTCGCGCTTGGTCCTCTCCGACGTGTACAGAATCGAATCCGCCTCGTTCCTGAGCTCGGCTTCTTCCTTCTTGCGCCTGTCCTGCTCCGAGAAGGACTCGGCTTCCTTGATCAGGCGTTCCTTCTCTTCCTTCGACAGCTTCGTGGACGCGGTTATGGTGATCTTGTTTTCCTTGCCCGTTCCAATGTCCTTCGCGCCCACGGTCAGGATTCCGTTGGCGTCTATGTCGAAGGTGACCTCTATCTGGGGGACGCCTCTGGGTGAAGGCGGAAGGCCAGTTAGGTTGAACATTCCAAGCGAGACGTTGTCGCCGGCCATGGCCCTCTCCCCCTGGACCACATGGATTGTAACCGCGGTCTGGAAATCGGCGGCGGTGGTGAACGTCTTGCTCCTCTTCGTCGGGATGGTCGAATTCTTCTCGATCAGTTTCTCGACGATTCCCCCGAGCGTCTCGACGCCGAGCGAAAGCGGGGTGACGTCAAGCAGGAGAATGTCCTTGATTTCTCCCGCCAAGACCGCTCCCTGGATTGCCGCACCGATTGCGACCGCTTCCATCGGGTCCACCCCTCTTTCGGCGGGCTTCCCCGCCACGTCCTCCACGAACTTCCTTACGAGCGGCATCCTGGTCATGCCTCCGATCAGGACAACCTTGTCGATGTCTGCGGGCGCCATCTTCGCCTCGTTGATGACTCGCCTAATGGTGTCCTCAGTCTTCGAGACGATGGGGCGCGAGATTTCCTCCAGCTTAGTCCTCGTGAGCGTGTAGTGGAGGTTCTTCGGCCCGCTGGCATCGGTTGCCATGAACGGGAGGTCGATATCGGTGGACGTAAGGTTCGAGAGCTCTATCTTGGCCTTCTCCGCGGCCTCCTTCAGTCTGGCCATCGCCGTGCGGTCGTTCCGCACATCGATGCCTGTCCTGCCTCCGAAGTCCTGCATGAGCAGCTCGATAATGGCATTGTCGACGTCGGTTCCGCCGGTTTGGGTGTCCCCACTTGTGGCAATCACCTGAAACACCCCCTTTCCGAACTCCATTATCGTCGCGTCATGCGTCCCGCCACCGAAGCTGAAGACAAGTATCTTCATCTCCTTCTCCGACTTGTCCAGTCCGTAGGCAAGAGAAGCGGCCGTGGGCTCGTTGATGATTCTGACGACGTCAAGCCCCGCGATTTCGCCGGCGTCCTTCGTCGCCTGCCTCTGGTTGTCGTTGAAGTGAGCGGGCACCGTGATTACCACCTTCTTCACCGGATAGCCAAGGAAGACCTCCGCGTCGTGCTTGATCTTCTGAAGGATGTAGGCGCTTATCTGCTCGGGGGAGTACTCCTTCCCACGGACGGTGGCCTTGTAGTCCGTCCCCATCTTGCGTTTTATCTCGAAAACCGTCCCTTCCGGATTCGTGACCGCCTGGCGCTTGGCTGGCTCCCCAATGAGGAGCTGACCGTCCTGCGTGAAAGCGACAACCGAAGGGAACATCTTGCCTGCGGGCGTGGCGCCCTCCGCGCTGGGTATCACGACCGGCCTGCCCCCCTCTACCACCGAGGCCGCCGAGTTCGTGGTGCCTAGGTCTATTCCTACGATCTTCTCTCTCGGGCTGCTACTCATCTAATCCTACCTCGCTCACATGCGCGCTGGAGGACACCAATTTGACCTTTACCATGCTCGGTCGCAGGACCTGGTTCTTGAACATGAACCCCTTCCTTACCTCTTCAGCCACGACGACCTCCCCTTCCCCGTCGCCGGGCAGGCTTTCGACTGCCTCGTGGAGCCTGGGGTCGAAGGGCTTCCCGACTGATTCGATGACCTGAAGGCCCTCTTTCTCAAGAGTGGAGCTCAGGCTGCCATAGACCATCTTGATGCCGTCAAGCAGGGCGGCTGCATCACCGCCGGCCTCGACATTCTTGATGGCGAGTTCGAGCTCGTCAAGGACTGTTAGCAGCTTGGCAACTACCCTGGACTTCACCACGTCTTCGATGTCCTTCGTTTCCTTGTCCGTCCTCCTCCGATAGTTCTCGAAGTCCGATTGGAGGTACTTCAGACTGGTCGCCAACTCTCCGTTCTTCTTCTCCGCCTCTTCAAGACGGCTCTTCATCTCGAGCACTTCTTTCATTGCCCCGATCTCGGGCCCCGCTTTCTCCTCTTCACCTGGTGAGTCGCTCAATTGCACAACACTGTCACAGAACTTACCACGCGATTCTCGTCCACACTATAAGTTTTTTACCGCAGGCGCCCCCTAATGCAGGAAACCCTTTCATTGTACCGGTCCCTGGTGGGGCCGTGGATGCGGAAGACGAAACTAGGAAGCTGAGCGAAAGGATTCTGCGTTCCGAGAGAGACAGCAGGTATCTGCGGAGGGACTCCGACCAGCGGAAGGTGATGGAAGAGGTGTTTGACCGCTCGACCCTACTTTCGATCGAAGAGCTCATCCGAGGGGGCCGTCTGAAGAAACTCAACGGCGTTGTGAACTCCGGGAAAGAGGCGAGGGTGTACTATGGACTCTCACCTAGGGAAGACCCGGTCGCGGTCAAGATCTACATGATGTCGAGCTCAGATTTCAAGAAGAGGGTAGGCTACATCGCCGGCGACAGGAGGTTCGGGAAGCTCCCCTCCAACTCGCGCGAGGCCATCGCGCTCTGGGTCAGGAAGGAGTTCAAGAATCTCCAGCTCGCCGCCTGGGCGGGGATCAGAGTCCCCCGACCGCTGTCGTTCTTCAAGAACATCATCATCATGGAATACATAGGCGAGCCTCCCAGACCGGCCCCCACCTTCGCCGAGGCCGAGGTCGACCAAGAGGACTGCGACTGGACCCTCCGGACCGTTCAGAAGCTCTACAAGTCGGCGGGTCTCGTACACGCGGACCTCTCAGAATACAACATATTCAAGCACGGGAGCGAGCAAGTCCTGTTCGACATGGGATCTGCGGTACTCGTTTCGCACCCACAGGCAGAGGAGTTCCTGGAGAGGGACATCCGCAACATGGTTAGGTTCTTTAGGAAGCGCGGGCTCGCTCCTGGAGACGCGGGCGCGTGGCTGGGGAAGATAGTGAAATGAGCTTTGAGCAAGTAATCAGATTGCCGGCCGAGAGGATCGGGGTCATCATCGGAAGGGGTGGCTCCACAAAGAAGCGCTTGGAGGAAGAGCTCGGGGTCGAGTTGGTTGTGGACAGCAGAGAAGGATCGGTGACCGTGAGGTCTGGAGACGCAGAGAAGTCGGACCCTATGACCGCCGTAAGGGTCGTCGAGGCCATAGGGAGGGGCTTTTCCCCTGAGCGAGCGGGCCGGCTGATCAACCAGGAGACCGCCCTCGAGCTGATCGATCTACGCGACTACGCGGGCAAGAGCGCCAATTCGATTGACAGGATCAGGGGGCGGGTCATCGGGCTGAAGGGGAAGTCGAGGAGGGTGATAGAGGAGCTGACCCACTGCTATCTCTCAGTCTACGGTCGATCGGTTGCAATCATAGGGGAGCCTGCCGAAGTCCAGCTTGCGTCCGAAGCCGTCAGGATGCTTGCCACGGGAAGCCAACACCGTACAGTCTACAATACCCTCCAGAAGGCAAGGACGAAACGGAAGATGGAGCGGATGTTCCTTTGGGAGGGGTCGTCGCCCGAAACTATTGCCGAAAAACTGCAGAAACTTGAGGGCTAGTATAAATCCGATTCAGGTTGATATGCTGGAGCGAGTCATTTCAGGAGAGAGTTCGTTGTTGAAGAATCCAGGTGATGCCACATGGGAGCGGGGAGGGGGCCTAATCTGAGCGGCAAGAGCGCCGTCTTTTCAGAGATCTCGCCGTCGGAGTTCTTCTATCGGAACCGCGACCTCGCAGGCTTCAGCAATCCGGCGCGCGCCCTTTACATGGCGGTCCGGGAGCTCGTGGAAAACTCCTTCGACGCGTGCGAGCTGTTCGGTAACCTCCCGGACATCTATGTCAGGATCATCTCGGACAACCCTGCCTTGGAGAGCGCGGACCCTGCCCCGTACAAGCTGACGGTGACGGACAACGGTCCGGGCGTTGACCCTCAGCACGTTCCCAGCGCCTTCGGCAAGGTCTTCTACGGCTCCAAGTACGCGCTGCGCCAGTCGAGAGGCATGTTCGGGCTCGGCGGCACCATGGCGATTCTCTACGGCCAGATTACGACCAACGCCCCGGTCAGAATCATCACCTCCACCGACGGCAAGACGAAGCACAGTTTTGAGATGCTGATTGACATCGCGGAGAACAGGCCGGTTGTGCTCAGAAGAGAGACGAGCAAGGCAAACGGCACCACAGGCACCCGCGTCGAGCTGACGCTCGAGGGCGACTACCTTCGTGCCTCTCCGAAGATCAGCGACTACTTCAAACAGACCGCCATGATGGCCAGCTACGCAAACCTGACTTTCGTCGATCCTGGGGGCCAGGTCACCTTCTTCGAGCGGGTCACGGACAAGATGCCCGCCGCCCCCAAGGAGACGCTGCCGCACCCCTACGGAATTGACGTGGAGGCGTTCAAGAGGATAGTCAAGCTGTCAGGAAAGGAGGACATGAAGACCTTCATGGTTACCCACTTCCACCGGGTCGGCGAGAAGATCGCCACCAGGTTCTTGGAGTTCGCGGGCATCGACCCCGAAACCAAGCCGAAGGACCTTTCGAACCAGGAGATCGTCGCGGTCGTCGACGCACTTCAGAGGTTCCCCGACTTCCTGCAGCCCGACGCGTCCGTCCTCTCGCCGGTGGGTGAAGAGATTCTCCTGGCGGGCATCAACAAAGAGCTTCAGCCCGAGTTCTCCGCCCTGGTCTCCAGGCCGCCGTCGTCCTATTCGGGGTTCCCGTTCCTCGTGGAGGTGGGGATGGCCTACGGCGGGAAGGTCCTCCAACCCGGAGTAAAGCTCTTCAGATTCGCCAACCGCATCCCGTTGCTGTACGACGAGAGCAGCGACGTCAGCTTCAAGGTGCT
>Ga0335081_10000616_pt1 | contig 59384 bp, 50 predicted proteins | sample Lox_Sample_35_FD_206713 | JGI IMG/M metagenome (GOLD analysis project Ga0335081, IMG submission 206713) | Soil microbial communities from Loxahatchee National Wildlife Refuge, Florida, United States - Lox_Sample_3.5 | ecosystem: Environmental > Terrestrial > Soil > Wetlands | place: USA...
CATAACCTCAAGAACGATGACTCGCTGATGGCTTTCTGCCGTGGTGTGGAGCTTGTCCAGCGCTTCCGTTGCCGTATCGACCGCAGTTTGAAAACCGAAGGTCACATAGGTGGCCATGAGATCGTTGTCGATGGTTTTCGGTACACCTACCACCGGGACGCCCAGTTTGTGGATCCCGTACCCGATTTTGAGCGAGCCGTCGCCGCCGATGACAACAAGCACATCGAGGCCCAGCTCCTTGATATTACTCAGAACCATAGGCGACATGTCCTCGATGATCTCTTTGCCGCCCACAACGGTTTTGTGCGCAAAGGGATTGCCCCGGTTCGTCGTGCCGAGTATGGTGCCGCCGACAAAAAGAATGCCGCGCGTGTTCCACGATGTCAGCTGCCGGGTCTTCGTGGGCATAAGAAGCCCCTCGAAACCGTCGACAATGCCGGTCACGTCCCATCCATACTTGAAAATCGCCGTCTTGACTACAGCCCGGATGACAGCATTGAGCCCCGGCGCATCTCCGCCGCCCGACAGAACGCCTATTCGCATGATATCCTCCGGAAGTAATCCTGAAAAGAGTTTTAATCAGGGATGAACATGGATAAGACAGAGCAGAACGCACGACCAACGTCAGAATGCCTGACGATCATCCCTGTTTCTGCCGCATGACCCTTGACCAAATCCATCATATCCCCAGTAGCTTTTGCCCGCCATCCGCTGCGATCCGGAGCACGATATCACGCGGAAGCCCCGCCTGTTCAAAGAATGACAATTCGGCAGCGTACGCTTTTTCGTACTCCCTGTCAGGCAGTATGCAATCAGTTCCGATTGCCAAGGGGATACCCATGGCATGCGCGCGACTGATCATTTCCAAGTGGGTTCGTATAAGGCCGTTGATATATGCCTTTGCCTCGGCTGAAACCGCGCCGGAATCGGAAGCCCGGGCAAGGGCACCGACAGTCGGCGTCCAGAACGTTCCCGCTTTTGCCATGGCATCGAGCGCTTTTTTCGTCATGAAAAATCCATGCTCAATCGAACGAACGCCTGTTCTTGCTGCGGAAATGACGGCGCTTTCTCCGTTTGCATGCGCCATGACCGAAAGCCCAAGCTGGGCGGCTTCATCGACTATATACTCAATTTCTTCGGCAGTAAAGCTCCCTGGTGTTATGCTGCCAGGATGGCGCAGGCTTACAATACCCGAGGCCATGATTTTTATTATACCAGCACCGGCTTTTTTGAGCCTGTCAATTTCCGACTTTATTTCATTCCGCGTCCCGACCGGAGTCCCAAAATGTGAACCGTAACCGCCCTCCTTCAAAAGCGCACGACCTGCTGAAACGACCAGGGGTGTTTCCCCCCTTCTCCCGGTCCCCCTGATAGCCAGACCCGCCCCCGTCCGCGTTCCCGCGTCGCGCACCGCCGCAACGCCCGCGGCTGTGATTGCTTCAAGATCGCGCGCATCCTCGATGTGAACATGCGCATCGACAAATCCGTTGTGGTAACCAATATTCATTAGCAGGCACACGAATAAGAGACAAATTGAGCTTTTCCTGCAGATCAATAGTCGGCAATGAAGGCTGGAGGAGCGAGCCGATGCGCCTCAAACAGATTCATAGTTTGCCTTGCTGTATTCCTCGCGGGCGATATTGTTCGTATAAACTATCCGGAATCAGTTTTAATTCATGGGTGAACCGGTCGTTCCGTTCTCTGTATTGATTAAATTCTGCAATCAACTGGTCCCTTTTCCCTTCGTCCTGAATCGGCTCGAGATCCATATTCTGACCTATGGAAAACAATGTATCCTGATCGATGAAATACATTCCGGAAATGAAATCAATCAGATTGGTTTTTGTGTGTTTGAGAGGGTATGTATGCACATTCCTGAAGGAAGGATCCGTATCCAGTCCCGTACCGACCCAGGAAACGGTGGACGGAGTATCTATATGGTAATTCTTCTTCAGGAAGGCCAAAAGAGACGGCGTAATGTCCAATTGAGATGAGATTGACTGGATAAACGCTGTGCGCTTAAGCATGGGCGAGAAGATGATCAGCGGAACATGGAACCTGTCTATTTTGGTGGACATCGGTATTTCGGGCAATCGATGATCTCCGGTAATGATAAATATGGTATTGCTATAGGCAGGAAGTTTTGCATACTGCTCAAAAAAGAAACGCAACGCCTCATCTGTATATACTATTGTTGAATATATCTTTTCGTAAGTGCGATGGCGTTCCTTCTGAGCTTCGTCAAACCCCAATTGGTTCATTCGCTCCTCGAAGAGTTTAAGGTATTTCTCCTGATCGGGGATGGAATATGAAGTATGCATACTTATGGTTTGCACGAATGAAACATAGGGCTGCTTCGAATCTTGACTATCCATTTTCAGCGCTTTCCGCATCAGTTCCCGGTCGGGATAGCCCCAGTCTGTGCCCGGGCTTTTCGAATAATTTTTATCATAGTCATTTATGCCAATCATTACATCGACGCCCTGTTTCTGCAGAAATAATCGCTCGTTATCAAAATCCAAATCACTGCCATAATAAAATTTAATGCGGTAGCCATTATGTTTCAAGATGCTCATTAAAGAAAGATGTTTGGGCATTCGTTGTCCCAGGTCACTGAAGCCTTTATCTGCGAATGGCAATGAGGCTAAAATGGACGGAAGCGCTGCAAAGGTACGTCCCTGTGAAGAAAGAAAATTCTCCCAGTATAAACTTTTGCCAGCCAAATCATCGAGAAACGGCGTAAAGCTCCCCAGATACGCATTGGGTCCGCTGAAAGCCTTGCCTAAACCTTCCACCAGAATAAAAACTATATTGGGCGGCCTGTTAGGAACAATATTGAAGTATTCACCAAGTACATCAGGAGTTTCGTCGGTCCTCAAAAATGGATAGTCAGAATTTATATATTTCAATGCCGACGCATTGTCAGGCCGCCTTTCATCTCTGTGAGGAGCTTGAGCATTGATAATCCCTTTTGTTGAACGGGAAAAATAGGCATAGGATTCTTCGACAAAATAAACCATTTTGTTTAAAGCCAGATTATAGGATAATTCTGTTTCAAACGATGTTCTTACGGGCAAGACGGATACCGTGCAAATCAGTAAGACTCCCGTTCCTAATAAGACAAATGCAGATACCGGTTTAAACAATTTGCGGGAGTATATAAATGAAAAACAAGCCCAGAATACTATTACCGGCATGACAAATAGGAATATTGAAATTACATCAAAAGTGACACCGCTTCGAACGGTTTCCTTAATTTCCTTCATGGAGTATCCGAAAAGATCTGCACCGAGCGGAACCAACGCCGTGGCAAAATATTTAATGAGCATCGCGTACAGGATTATAACAATCGATCCCCCGACAAAATATATCCAGTAACGGGACTTCATGGTTCGGGCGCTCAGGTAAACAATAACAAATGGAATAAACAGGAAGGGAAGCATTGTCGAGAAGGACACTATATCGTACAGGAGCGCCTGCATGATAACATTCCAGAAATCGCGCGGAGGATTATTGGTCATGGCAATGTAGATGAATTCCATGATGCGCAACGCTAAGAACGCAATCAGTAGCGCTAATGAACAATTACCAAACAGGGCAGCGCAGTTTTTCAGCTTATCGAGGAATGAGTGGTCAGGTTCCTTCTGGATTGTATAATTCATGATATGAATCCTTTCCGTATCAGGAAAAACTGGTTTCCGTTATCCTGCTCACAATTATTCATCGGATATCTGCCAACCTTCACTCCGCAATTGACTCAGATACTTTCATCCAGGATCCTGCTCTGCGGCATTTTCATCACCAACGGGTTAAAATATTGGCCGAGATATCTCGCTCAATAAAGGGATAAGTATTGTTGTCAGTGTAACTGGTTGAAATTTTGAAACCCCAGCGCGGAGTAATATACTTCTGGAATACAGCTCCATACGATTTATTCCTCGTTGTTTTAACAATCGTCGTTCCCGCAAGGAATTCACCACCCTGGCCAAATCCGCCGTTAATTTCGATGTAATCATCACCATTTCCAGCAAAGAAATATCGTGCGAGAACATGATGAGATATGCTCAGCGAGGCTGAGGGAATAAAGATTGTCCGCCAGCGGAAATACCAGTTGCCGGTGTATTTCCCAAGACCAAGGCTGTACATATCGACGTTGGTTGTCGTATAATCCATGTGGTCATAGCTGGCGGAAGGCTCCCATCCCTTTCCTACTCCCTGGAATATTTCTATACGATAGTACTCACCAGGGAAGAGGATGGCATGCGGTGAGTACTGATAAGTAATGTTCGCATACGACCGCGGCCAGAGATCCACATACGCGTCGAGTGCCAAGGCATAATCGTCGGATCCAAATCGCAGGGAATCCGAATATTCAAACGCGAGTGATCCCTGTTGCCAGTAATGACGAAGAGAAGCACTGTAATAGTGCCAATCGCTGCGGATCGGCGAAAATTCGCTGAAGCCGTAGGACAGATTTAACAACCATTTATATATATCAGGCGCTTCTGATTCCGGAACCTGTCTGCTTCGGAGAAGAGAAGTAAGATATTGGTTAATCTCGGAGTCAGGCGCTCCGTGTGACAGGGCCGCTTCAAAATCGGCGCGGGCCGCGTCGAGTTCGTTCGCCGCCCGATGGGCTTTTGCGCGCGCAATGTACGCGCGGGGGTTATCGGGATTCACCGCTATCCATTTGCTGTATGCGCCTACAGCATCGCCGGGCCGATCGCTCCAGAAATACACATCCCCGAGAGCAGACCACGCATCACCGTAGTCCGGGAACCGAGTCGTAACCGCTTTTATGTCCGCCTCGGCTTCATTCCAGCGGCCCTCCCACGCATAGGTCCGCCCTCGCCCAAGAAGCAGATCAGAATTATTCGGTCGCGTTGCCAGTAATTCCGTATAAAGCTGAATTGCTTCATCATAATGATTCGAAAAAGAGAGGGCTCGCGCAAGTTTGAACTTTGCCTCATACGATTCGGGATGAGCTTCAGCCTCCGCACGATAGTACTGTGCTGCAGCGTTATAATCGCCTCTTGACATGGCTGTGTCACCATCAGCTATTGTGGCAACAAGAGCTAATACACAAAAAATCATCATTCCATGAACCCTTCCCTTTTAAGGTGCTTTTTCTACACTGCTTCTGCCGAGATGCAGAGGATAGAACATTAACTATTTTTTTGATTTCCTGCAAGACTCATTAACCTGCAATTCCCTGTATCTTGCTGCTGACGGTCATCTTTGCACCAGGTAAAAGCCCACGGGGACCCCCTGAGAAATAACAAGATTGTCGTCCGCGACGAAACCGAGGAGCATGCGGCCTCTTTTTGTGGTGGAGCGCCCGCTTGAATACGTTGTGGCCCCCCGGTAATATGCTTGTGGGAGGCATCAAGGCCGAAGCCCGCTATGCTCGTTACCTACCGCCTTTCTTATCCCGGGGCCCTTTGTCCTGAACATATTCCCATCCAGTCCTGCCGATCAGATAATTAAGCACCGCCTGCAGCCTCCAGAACGAGTTGATCTGGCGATATCCGAAATTCTCGAATACGCCGTAAAGAAGAAGACGGAACATGTGCCTCCATCGGGGATACCGCCGGTAGGTGATTTCTTCGAGAAAAATCCCGGCGGTCGAAAGAAACACGCCGTAGAAAATGGCCAGGGTGAAGAACAGCAGAAGGAATCTTACGCTGAGGAGCCCCATGAAATAGGAAAGAAGCACCACAACATAGCCGACCACCTCAACAATCGGGCCGACGACTTCAAAAAAAACATAATACGGCATCACGACCATTCCGATCGTGCCGTAACGGGGGTTGAAGATCATCCGTCGGTTCTGGCTGATGCTCTGGATCAGCCCTAGATGCCAACGCCGCCGCTGACGCGCGAGCATCTTCATGTTTTCGGGAGCCTCGGTCCAGCAGATTGGGTCCGAGATGAACCGTATCCGGTAGGGCTTCTTCTGATGACGTTTGAGCCGGTGAAGCCTAACGATCATCTCCATGTCTTCGGACACGTTGCCGACCATGAATCCGCCAGCCTCAATAACCGTCTGCTTATGGAACAGCGAAAAGGTGCCGGAGAGAATGAGCAGAGAATTCAACGCATCCCACCCGACCCTGCCGAACAGAAATCCGCGGAGATACTCGACGATCTGAAACAAGATGAGTCTGCTGCGAGGGAGATCGACATTTTTGATGGTGATTTCGTCCTCCAGTTCCACGCCGTTCAGGACGCGGACAACGCCGCCGCAGGCAATGACCGGCTTGCCGCTTTCTATCACCGGGGTCATGATCCTGATCAGCGCGTCTTTTTCGAGAAGAGAGTCTGCGTCGACAGAGCAGAAATAAGGGCACTTTGATGCATTGATGCCGCAATTAAGAGCATCGGCCTTGCCTCCGCGGACCTTGTCGATCACCAGCAGGTTCGGGGTGTCCCTGCTGGCGTAAAATCCATGCACCGGCTCAGTCTTCAGGAACGTTCTGTATACCCGATCGATCTTTTTAAGTTGAAAAGCACTAATGAGCAACCTCAGCGTTTCATCCTGCGATCCGTCATTAATGACAATAACTTCAAACAGGGGGTAATCTCCCGCCAATGCGGCGCGCACGCTTCTCAGCACGATTTGTTCTTCATTGTGAACAGGGATGAGTATGGAGACCGGCGGTGTTTCCGGCGATGCATGAAAATCCCTGATAGGGGCAAATTTGATCCTTTGTATGTGCCGAAGAATGGCGAACAACGAAAGGGCAAGGAGGAATGCCAGTATGGTATTCACCACGCCGAAATAGGCACCAACAAAATAATTGAACCACAGGATGAAAGTGATGGTGGCCGTTTTCATCGTCCCGCACCAGCCGCAAGGATCTTATTTATTTCCTCTTTGATTCGGCCGCTGCCATCGGCCAGAGAACATTCGAGAAGAGGAGTAGAGAACTGCAGGGAATGCATGATCCGGAGGATTGCAGCGGATTTTGTCCTCAGGGTTTCGTCGTTGCCGCCCAAGTGCTCAATAAGTTGGTCGACGAATCGCGATTTTTCAATTTCCTCACAGATGCTTTCCTTCGCATAAATATCCTCCGTCACGAGCGCATCAAGAAACACATCCATGGCACAGGTGCCGAGCTGCGCAAGACTGAGCGCGGCCGCACTCCTCACCTGCCAGTTTTTATCGAACAAGAGCTTGCCGATTGATTTTGCCACTCCGGCACAATCGAGCTTATTTACGGACTTGATGGCCTGGAGCCTTACAAACCATACGGGGTCATCAAGGAGGGGGAGGATCAAAGCAGGCAATGAAGCGGGAAGGGGTGCTTCAGCGCGTCCGATTACTTTCAGCGCCTTGCTCCTTACCTCGGGGTTTGTGCTTCCCAGATGTTCGGATGCCAGGGAGAGAGAACGGAAATCGGATGGGAGGTGAGAAAGCGTTTCCAGAACGCACGACATGATCCAAGGGTCGGAATCCTGGATGTGGTACTCGACAAGGCAGACAACAGCGTCCTTACCGAAATTCAACAGCGCTGTTTCCATGGCCTTGCGTGTAACCTGCCCCTGTCCGAGAAGGACAGGCAACCGCTCCACGATGGCCATCAACCCTTCCTTGTCACCGATGCGGCTCAGTGCACGCACCGTCACGGTCAGAATCTCCGGATCTGTTTCATCGAGCCTCAGGAGCAGTTTCGGGAGGGACGATTGGGACCCCATCCTTCCGAGTTTATCAATGGCGGAAGCCCTGACCAACCGGTTTCTGTTGGCAAGTCTGTTCTCATAATACGCCACGTAGCCGAGCCGTTGAAAAAACACTTTCAGTTTATCGCCGGACACACCACTATTCATCAGATCCAGGAGAACTTCCTCGACAGCCTGCCATTCAAGAGATCCCGTAGCTGCGGCAAAATCCGGTTCATTGCCTGCCATCCCGTCCTTGTCGAGCAATCGATGGGCCTGTTCCCGGTACTTCTCTCGAAGGGCGTCCAACTTCCGGTATCTGCGTTCGTTTAGCGCCCGCCGTACAACGCTCGCAATCAAGAGAACGACGATCAAAAACAGCAGGGCTGCAATAGCAGCAACAATTATGATGATCGTCAGGTTGTCATGCATAAACAGTCAAGCGGTTACACGAGCACCGGTTTACGAGGGACGCAGAATTAGACCATTCTCCCTGAAGCTGAAGTGGCATCATCTCCGGTAATAATACGGTTGCGCATTCGGATTCAAAGCATATCGACAGCCCGGACAACCCGCCGAGTCAGCAGAATATCATCCTCGCCTGGTTTGGTCTTTCCTCTCAAATGATTCTGAATGGTGATGACCGCTGCCGTCGACTCTCGGATTGCGTGATTTGAAAGTATCTGGGTCAGACGATTGACCCGTGAGACTGCCAAGAGAAACAATCTCACCCTGGATGCTCTTATGCTGCGTCTCGAGCAGGTCGTACTAGAGCAGTTCCTTCTTGATATTTTCATCCCGGGCCGGCGTTAGATGGCAGCCTCTTTGCTGGAGCTGAACGAAGCGCCTGCCAAGTTCGGCTTCTGGCAGCTCGATCGCGTTTAATCTCTGTTGCCTTGGCGAGGCCCGATGTCCCTGACGGTGCGGTGTTTCTTGATGCCGGCCCACTAGAGTTCTAGCAGATTGCCGAATTGCTCCGGAATGTCCCTAGCGAGGTCCATGAACGTTCCGCTCACGCGGCCATTGCGGATAATAATGGCGGAGAGCGGAACTTCGGCTAGCGATGCCGCCCCCTGCAGAACGATCCACTCGCCGCCAGACCAGGCTTTGACACGGATAACCCGCTTATCTGCCGTAGGCAACATTCGCTGTTTAACCGTAGAATCCCATTGTTGTGAATTATAGTGTGGACCCGTGACGCTGTCAAACGAAAAAGGGGGGCCGAAGACAGAACCCTGGCCGCCTTGCGATTCCCTGCAATGTGTGTTCATGTCAGATCCTTACGAAAGCATCTTTAGGTGCATTGCAGACAGGGCAACTCCAATCATCGGGAAGATCCTCGAACTTTGTTCCTTCTTTTGCATCATCATAAATATACCCGCACACCATGCATCGCCACATATCCGTCTCCTCCGTAGGGATCGAAAAGGCAAATCCTTCAATCTGCCCGCGTTGAACTATCCTCTTTGCTGCGACTACCTGCCTATGAAGAATTTTATGCTGTGGGATTAGAAATTAGACTGCGAATGGCAGGATGCCGCGGAATCACCGTCAAACTTTTTGTGGTATTCTTTGGTTTTTTCCGCGAATTGTTTTCCGAATTCGAAGCACTTCAATTCATCCTCTGCGGACGGCCGGTACATTACTTCAATACCTGGTTCCACCGTATCGAGTCCCATTCTCTTGAATTCGGCATAAGCTTCCTTCACCGCGCCGCCACCCCAGCCGAAACTTCCGAAGGCACCCGCCAGCCGGTTTTTGGGCCTAAGTCCTCGGAGGTGCGTGAGAAACTCGGCAACACTGGGGAACATGATGTTATTCAGCGTCGGCGTGCCTACCAGCATGGCCCGGGATTCCCATACCCTCTTAATCGCCCGGCTCATCGGAGTGGCGCGCAGTTTCATGACCTCCGCATCGACGCCGACCGACCGTATGCCCTGCATGATCGGCATAGTCATGTGTTCCGTGCTTTGCCACATCGTATCGTAAACGACGACGACCCTCAGGTCGGCTTTATCGTTCGCCATATCAAGGTACATTTGAAGTATCTTTCCAGGGTCCTGTCTCCATATCACGCCGTGATCAGGTGCGATCATGGATATTTCGATACCCAGTTTCTTGATTTCGGCGAGCTTCGCCTTCACGAGCGTACCGAACGGCATGAGAATATTCGCGTAGTAATCCCTTACCGCATGCTCAAGTCCAATCATGGAAAATTGATCACAGTACTCATCGTCAAACCGCGCCGAGGATGCAAGATGCTGGCCGAAGGCGTCCTGGCTGAAGAGAAGCTTATCTTCCTTCACATAGCTCATCATTGAATCGGGCCAGTGGAGCATCGGGGTCTCGAGAAAGGTGATCGTTTTGGCGCCCGTACTCAAGGTGTCCCCGGTTTTGACGATCTTAAAGTTCCAACGCGACGTATTAAAGAAGCGATCGAGCCCCTTCTTCCCGCGGGCGGTAATATAGATTGTGGCTTGCGGCGTGAGTTCCATGATGCGATCGATGCTCGACATGTGGTCGTTCTCGATGTGGTTGATGATGATGTTTTTGATTTTTCCCGGGTCTACGAGGCTGCGGATTGATTCCAGGGTATACTCGCTGAAATCGTGCTTCACCGTATCAACGAGTGTAACATGCTGGTCAAGAATCAGGTAGTTGTTGTAAGACGTCCCGTTCGGGGTGATGTAGCCGTGAAAATCCCGAACCGCCCAGTCGATTGCTCCCACCCAATGAATCCCTGGTTTAATTTCTAATGCTCGCATGAAAAAGCCTCCTGCAATTTTTTTCACTGATCAGATGATAATGTCGCGGCATCGGGCCGGCGGGATTACGACGTTTTCCTTCTTTTCCTGCATGATGAGCAATGCCCGTAAAATTCGATGTGGTTTCCCAAGATGGTAAAGTCCTCCTGCATCGAATTCGGGAGATCAACATGGATTTTTTCCGGGACATCGATTATCTTACCACAAGACATGCAGATCAGATGGTGGTGACCGCTGGTGTCGGGATCGTAACGCTTTCGTTCGGGATCGATGGTAAGTTCTCTGAGCACCCCGGCCTTCATAAGCGTATGGATGGTATTGTAAACGGTGGCAAATGACATGGATTGATACTTAGCCGATACCGCCCGAAATATTTCTTCCGCTGACGGGTGCGACGTATTCCCCTCTAGATACTCAAGAATCGCCAGCCGCTGCGGGGTCCGTTTAAAACGAACACCGGCGCCTTTTGTCCGCTCTTGTTTTGTTTGAATGGCATTCATCTCATTTAGAATCATTATAATCTGATTTAATCGCTATTGTCAAGGAGTTTGTCGCTGCTCCCCATTAAACATAAAAGGCAGACCTCCATGAGGGCTGCCTTTTAGCAAGGAACGCGATAGGGCACAAGCCGATTATAATTTGCCACCGTGCTTCTCGGCAACCTGAATGCGGATTATTGCCCTGAGCAGCTCGATGCGGGCTTTTTCATAATCTTTCTTGTCGAGCTTTTCACTCAGCGCCTTCTCGGCGCGCTCCTTGGCGAGTCGCGCTTCGGAAATATCGATCTCTGACGCTCGATCAGCTCCCTCAGCCAGGATGGCGACGCGATCTGGTCCAACCTCAGCATAGCCCCACTCCACTGCCAGGTGGTGCCACTCAGTTTTTTCCCGGTATGAAAGCATCCCGACCTTGAGTGTTGTCAGGAATGGCGTATGGCCGGGCAGCACTCCGAACTCACCCTCGCTGCCCGGTGCGATCACCTCGTCCACGTGCTCCGACCGCAATACTTGGCGGCTTGGCGCAACGATCTCGAGGAGCATTTTCCCTTTTTCTGCGACCATGTTTTTTTTCCAATCCTCAGCGCTCAATTTCGTTTAGTGTTGCCCGAGTTCACGCTCTCGTTCAGCAGTTAACGTTTGTATCCGAGTTGTTCCGCTTTCACGAAAACATCCTCGACGGGGCCGACCATGTAAAATGCCTGCTCAGGGATGTCATCCATCCTGCCCTCGACAACTTCCTTGAACCCTTTGATGGTCTCCTTAAGGGGGACATATTTACCCGGCGTGCCAGTGAAGGCTTCCGCCACCTGGAAGGGCTGCGACAGGAAGCGCTGGATCTTTCTTGCGCGCGACACGGCAAGTTTGTCCTCGTCGGAGAGTTCATCCATACCAAGGATGGCGATGATGTCCTGAAGTTCCTTGTACCTCTGGAGAACAAGCTGCACCCTGCGCGCGACGTCGTAGTGCTCTTCACCGATCACATGAGGATCCATGAGACGAGATGTTGAATCGAGCGGGTCGACAGCGGGATAGATGCCGAGTTCCGAGATCTGGCGCGAAAGCACCGTCGTCGCGTCAAGGTGCGCGAAAGCTGTTGCTGGGGCCGGATCGGTCAGGTCGTCCGCGGGAACGTAGATGGCCTGCACCGAGGTGATCGAGCCCTTCTTCGTGGAGGTGATGCGCTCCTGCAGAGTGCCCATTTCCGTACCGAGAGTAGGCTGATAGCCCACGGCCGACGGCATACGGCCAAGAAGTGCTGACACTTCAGAGCCGGCCTGAGTAAAACGGAATATGTTGTCAACGAAGAGAAGCACGTCCTGGCCCATGGTGTCGCGGAAATACTCCGCAACGGTAAGGGCGGACAGCGCGACGCGTAGGCGCGCTCCCGGCGGCTCGTTCATCTGTCCGTAAACCAGCGCCGTTCTGTTGATAACGCCGGACTCCTTCATCTCGGTCCAGAGATCGTTTCCTTCACGAGTCCGTTCTCCCACGCCCGCGAACACGGAGTAACCTCCATGTTGTTTGGCCACGTTGTTGATGAGCTCCATGATGATCACGGTTTTCCCCACACCCGCGCCGCCGAAGAGGCCCGTCTTGCCGCCTTTGGTGTACGGCGCCAAGAGGTCAATGACTTTGATGCCTGTTTCGAAGAGCTGCTTTGTAGGATCGAGTTCTTCCAGCATCGGAGCTGACCGGTGGATGGGCAGAGTGTCCTTGGTCGCGATCGGTCCGATCTCGTCCACAGGCTCGCCGATGACGTTCATGATGCGGCCGAGCACTTCCTTGCCGACCGGCATGGAAATGGCCTTGCCGGTGTCGGTTACCTTCATACCGCGCATAAGACCGTCTGTCGACGACATGGCCACCGTACGCACCCGGTTTTCGCCCAGATGGAGCGCAACTTCAAGTGTCAGATGCGTCTCCGGCGTGCCGACGTTCTTGTCTTCGGCCTGATCAATCCTGAGCGCGTTCATCAGATGGGGAAGGTTTCCGACGGGGAACTCGCAGTCCACCACAGCGCCCATCACCTGTACTATTTTCCCTGTGCTCATTGTAACCCCCTGTTGCGGCATGGCAGGCATGCCGATTGAAAAATTTTCGTTGTAAAATGGAGATTGAAAAATAGAACGTCAAATTTCAACGCGCACTATTCAATTTCCAAAAAATTCCTATTTTAACGCTTCCGCGCCTCCGACTATTTCGGAGATTTCCTTTGTGATTGCAGCCTGGCGCTGCTTGTTGAACTTCAGCGTTAAGCTCTCGATCATGTCCTTGGCGTTCCGAGTGGCGGAGTCCATTGCGGTCATACGAGCACCCATCTCACTCGCCTGGCTTTCCAGCATCGCCCGGTAGACCTGTACCTCAATGTGTTTCGGCAGGATGGAGCCCAAAATCGCCTCTGCTGACGGTTCATAGAGATAATCGACAGCGGCCATGAAAGGATCCGCCTCAGCAGGCGGTTCCACGGGCAGAAGTTTCTCGAGCGTCACTTTCTGCTGTATAACGCTCTTGAACTCGTTATAAAGAAGATAGACTTCGTCGGTTTCGCCTGCGGAAAAACGCTCGACAATGTTTTTTCCAACATCAGCGGCCTTGTCATAGTCGATCATGCCAAGGTCAGACCAAACCTTGCCCAGCGTGAAGGCGGAACGTTTCCGGAAGAAATCGCGGCCCTTTCTGCCGACTACATTGACCTTAACGTCCTTGCCTTCAGCCTTAAACTGTCTGATTGCTTCGACGGCTTTACGCAGGATATTGGTGTTGTATGCGCCGCAGAGACCCCGGTCAGAGGTGAGCACCATAAGCTTTACCCGCTTGGGTTCCCGTTTGGCAAGTAGGACGTGCTGCGCCCGTTCGACCCGGCCCGCGAGGTTCGCGATCACCGCGAGCATCTTGCGCGAGTAGGGACGCGCTGCGATCACGCGTTCCTGGGCGCGGCGGAGCTTTGCCGCAGCCACCATTTTCATGGCCTTTGTGATCTGCTGGGTCTTCTTGACACTTGTTATTTTTCTTTTAATGTCTCTTAAGCTGGGCATGTATGACCTACTTTAGGTTCGAGTTTCGGGTCCCCTCATTTCATTCGCCTTAGACCGAAGACTACGCCGTAAATGTTTTCTTGAACTCCTCGATGGAACTTTTCAAACGGGCCTTGAGGTCGTCATCGAGCTGTTTTTTGGTTTTGACATCGTTGAGGAGCGCCTGGTTTTTGCTGGTTACGAACCGCAAGAGTTCGGCCTCAAACTTCTTCACCGCGTTCACCTGGATATCATCCAGATAACCGCTGGTACCGGCAAATATCACTAGGATTTGCTGTTCCACCGGCAGCGGCTTGTACTGGTCCTGTTTCAGGAGCTCGACCATGCGCTGACCACGGTTCAACTGAGCGAGGGTCGCCTTGTCGAGGTCACTACCGAACTGAGCAAAGGCCGCAAGCTCGCGGTACTGGGCCAAGTCGAGACGGAGTGTGCCGGCCACCTGCTTCATGGCCTTGATCTGGGCGCTACCGCCCACACGCGACACGGAAATACCCACGTTAATGGCTGGCCGCACGCCTGCGTAAAAAAGGTCGGATTCGAGGAAGATCTGACCATCAGTGATGGAAATCACGTTCGTCGGGATATAGGCGGACACGTCGCCTGCCTGGGTCTCGATGATCGGCAATGCCGTGAGTGATCCACCGCCGAGCTTATCGGACAATTTCGCCGCGCGCTCCAGCAGCCGCGAATGGAGGTAAAACACGTCGCCCGGGTAGGCCTCTCGTCCCGGAGGTCTGCGGAGAAGCAGCGAGAGCTGACGATACGCCGTGGCCTGCTTCGATAAGTCATCGTAAACGATCAGGGCGTGGCCCCCTTTATCGCGGAAATATTCTCCAATGGTGCAACCGGTGTAGGGTGAGATGAACTGGAGCGGAGCCGGGTCCGAAGCGGTGGCCGATACAATGATTGTGTACTCCATGGCCCCGTGCTCTTCAAGGGTCTTGACAACCTGCGCCACCGTGGACCGCTTCTGCCCGATAGCCACGTAGATGCAGATGACGTTTTGACCCTTCTGGTTGATGATCGTATCGATGGCGACAGCAGTTTTGCCGGTTTGACGGTCGCCGATAATGAGCTCGCGCTGGCCGCGACCAATGGGGATCATGGCATCGACGGCCTTCAAACCCGTCTGGAGCGACTCGCGCACTGACTGGCGCTTCACGATGCCCGGCGCGATCACTTCAATTTTGCGGAACTCCTTTGAAGCGATAGGGCCCTTCCCGTCGATGGGCTGGCCGATGCCGTTCACCACGCGTCCCACGATGGCGTCGCCCACGGGGACTTCAGCGATCCTCTTGGTCCGCTTTACAATATCGCCCTCCCGGATCTGTGAATCGTCGCCCATGAGCACCGCGCCGACATTCTCCTCTTCGAGGTTGAGCGCCATGCCCATGACTCCTCCCGGGAATTCGAGGAGCTCGCCGGACATGACATTGTCGAGTCCGAATATCTTGGCGATGCCATCACCGACGGTGATCACGGTGCCGACTTCGGCTACTTCGACGGACTTTTCGAAATCGGATATTTTCTTTTTTATGATCTCACTGATTTCCTGTGCCTTGATCTGCATCGTTTAACTCCTTTGATCAGATGACAGAGGACAGAGGACAGGTACCATCTCCGGGCATTCCGATCTTCTGTCTTCCGACTTCTGACGTCTGCGGTTTTTTCTAATTCGTCAATCGTGTGCGCATCTTGCTGAGCTGGTTCTTGATGGATCCGTCATAAATCGTGCTTCCAATCTGCGCTTTGGCGCCGCCGATGAGTGACGCATCCACCTTTGCGTCGATGTCTACCTGCTTGCCGGTCAGCGTTTCCAACTTCTTCTTGATGTCCGCCAAATCGCCGTTGTTAATCGTGGTCGCCGTCGTGAGACGCACGGCGGCGCGATTCTGCTTCTCCGACAGGATCGCCAGAAAAGCCTCATAGACGTCGTTGACGTACCTGATTCTGCCTGTTTCAGCCAGATGTTCGACGAACCGCTGACTTAACGGTTGCATGTTCAATTTAGCGGACAGCTCCTTGATAACCGTTTTTTTGTTCTCGGGGGTAAATACGGGGCTGGAAAACAGCTTTTGCATGGCAGGCACCGCGTCAACTGCGGCGACAAATGCCGCGAAATCCGCTTTGGTCTTCTCGGTGGAGCTCTTAGAATCGGCAAGCTCTACGAGGGCCCTGGCATACCTCTTTGCGACGGTTCCGATCACGCTTTGCCTCCAACCTTGGAAATATACTCCTTCACAATGCGCTCATGGTCCTGGCTGCCGATTTTTTCCTTGATCCGGTTCTCCGCAAGGTCGAGCGACAGCACAGCAGCTTCGACGGCGAGCGCCGTCTTGGCCTTCTGTACCTCGATTTCAACGCCAAGCTTGACTTGGTTCTGCACGTCCTGGGCGATTTTTTTGCCTTCCTCAACGAGCGCTTGCCTGTCTTTTTCGCCGCGTGCCTGAGATTCGGCGATCATCCGGTTTGTTTCCGCTTCCAGATCCTTTATCTTATGCTCCATCTCCGCGAGAGCCGCGACAGCGCGTTCCCGCATCTGCTTCGACTCCTGCATCGCCTTGCCTATCTCGGCAGTTCGGTTCGCGAAGAAATCGCGGACCGGTTTTCTCGTAAAGTAGATAACAACGGCCGCAATAATGCCGAAATTGACGAGCCTCGGCAGCCAGTCACCGGTGAACGTCATTACATTCTTGCCTTCGCCTCCCGTTTCCTCGGCAACGGCCCAGGCTGCCTGAAATATTCCAGCCAGGCCAAAGAACATCAGCGTGATCTTCTTCATCTTGGAATCCTTCACCCCTACACCGCCCTTCCGAGAAGCTTGGATGTTATTTCCTGCGAGAGCCGCTCCGCTTCTTTCTTGAGGTCGGTTCGTGCTGCTTCCGAGGCAGACGCAATCTCGGCTCGAGCCTTATCCAGCGCTTCTCCTGCTTTGGAGCGCTCGGCGGAAATCAAGTCGCGCTGGGCATCAAGCCCCTGCTGGTAGACCGCATTGTAGGTTGCCATGGATTTCTGCTTGGCCTCGGCTAGCGAATCGTTGTATTGATCGAGAAGTTTTTGCATTCGTTCCTGGGCGATCTTTGCATCGCCCAAGGCCGAGCTGATACCCTGCTCGCGTTCCCGCATGGTCTGCCGGATCGGCTTAAAAAGAATAAAGTTCAGGATGATAATTAAAACGATGAAATTGGCAAGCTGGATCAGGAGTGATACGTTGATATCGATCATAAATGTGCCATTGCCTCTCGGAAAAAAAGAGAAACGCTTGTCTGACGTTATAAAAGTGGAAAAAAGTTAACACAATGAAAAACCATTGTCAAGAATTTTGCCTATAAATAATATAAATGAGGCCCAAGTTTTTGGTTATAGAAAAAAGTATGAGAAAATGCCTTATTTTCGAAGGTATTGCAGTGGACCACGAAATAAAAAAATGCTGATCACAGTCATCCTCCTGCTATGATCATAGGGAGCACGGTGAGCTTGGAGACGCTCAACCATCCGGTGCCCGCTTCCCCGGAAGGCTGACAGTTCATGACGCGAGGTCCGCATATTCTCTCACAAGCCATCCGCTCCGGGCGTCTTTTGTTATGGGAGACTCACATTCTGACGAGCAGTGAGGGCTGTTTTGCCACCAGGACACAAAGAACAAAGAGCTAAAAGTTTCTTGTCCGGGTACGAGGAAGGAGAAATTTAACACGGTCGGCCGGCATAAAATCCTTTACTCCCTTCCCAGGGGGTGGTAAGATGATTATTCACTCTTTACCTTGCTGCTCCCGAGAAATCCATGAACAAAATCATCATCAAAGGCTGTCGTCAGCACAACCTGAAAAATATCGATCTCGAAATCCCGCGCGACAAACTCGTGGTAATCACCGGTTTATCCGGTTCCGGAAAGTCTTCCCTCGCCTTCGACACGATCTACGCCGAGGGGCAACGCAGGTACGTGGAAAGCCTTTCAGCCTATGCACGGCAGTTCCTCGGCCAGATGGACAAGCCTGACGTTGACTCCATCGACGGCCTATCCCCCGCCATCGCCATCGAGCAGAAAACGACGAGCAAGAACCCCCGTTCCACTGTCGGTACGGTGACGGAGGTTTATGATTATCTGCGACTGCTCTTTGCACGCATCGGAAAACCCTATTGCTACAAATGCGGGCGGGAAATCGCAGCCCAGACCGTACAGCAGATCACCGACGCGGTTATGGCCCTGCACGAAGGAACCCGAATCCAGGTCCTTGCGCCCATTGTGCGCGGCAGAAAAGGCGAATACAAAAAGGAACTGATGGCGGCCGGGGCCTCGGGCTACGTGCGGGCGCGGATCGATGGAACGATCAAAGAACTTTCCGAACCCATTCCGATGGACAAGAAGAAAAAGCACGATATCGAGATCGTGATCGACCGCCTTGTGATCAAGCCAGGGGTTGAGCGAAGACTTGCAGAATCTATCGAGACCGCACTCCGCCAGGCGGACGGCATAGTGCTCATTAACCTGGTGGACCAGAAAAAAGACCACCTCTACAGCGAGAAACTCTCCTGCATCTCCGATAACATAAGCTATCCCGAAATCGCGCCGAACAGTTTTTCCTTCAACAGCCCGCAGGGCGCCTGTCCCACCTGCGACGGTTTGGGCGGCCTGCTCGAATTCGACAAGGAACTCATCGTGCCCAACCCAAACCTCTCGCTCCGGGAAGGCGCGATCAAACCTTGGGCCAAACGTACGTCCTTCCAATATTTCCAGATGCTCGACTCGATCGCACAGGGTTGCGGGTTCGATGTGAACACGCCGTTCAGGGATTTGAAAGCTGCTCAGCAGAAGCTTCTCTTCTATGGCACCGGCGAGGACGGATCCAAGGCAATGAACGCAAACGCACGGGCGGCCAGAGGCATGTCTTGCAAGCTCTTTGAGGGAATCCTGGAAATCCTGAAACGTCGCTACGACGAAACCGACTCTTTTGCGACCCAGTGGGAACTCGAACAGTATATGAGTTACCAGACGTGCCCGGATTGCAACGGCAGCCGCCTCCGCCCGGAGGCCCTGGCCGTCAAAGTCTCTAACCTGAACATTCACGACATCACGAAGATGAGCATCAAGCAGGCGCTTGCGTTTTTCTCCGGGATCACGCTCACGGAAAAGGAAAGCGCTATCGCCCACCGAATCCTGAAGGAGATCCGTGAGCGCCTCGGGTTCATGGTTCATGTGGGCCTCGATTATCTCACCCTCGACCGGGGATCGGCCACGCTCTCGGGAGGCGAGGGACAGCGCATCCGTCTCGCCACCCAGATTGGTTCATCTCTCGTGGGCGTACTGTACATTCTTGATGAGCCGAGCATCGGGCTGCATCAGCGCGACAACCGCCGTCTGCTGGATACGCTGTTCCGGCTCCGGGACCTAGGCAATACCGTCCTCGTCGTCGAACACGACGAGGAAACCATCCGGCTTGCGGACCATGTGATCGACATGGGACCGGGCGCCGGGGTCCACGGCGGTGAGATCGTGGCCCAGGGCACACCCTTGGAGGTCCAGAAAGTTGCGGAGTCGCTCACCGGGCAATATCTCTCCGGCAAAGCGTTCATCAAAGTGCCGGAAGGCCGCAGGAAATTCGATAAGTCCATCAGCGTCGTGGGCGCATCGGAGAACAATCTCCGCAACATCACGGTTCAGTTCCCGCTCGGTGTGTTCACCTGCGTGACCGGCGTCTCTGGCTCGGGCAAAAGCACTCTCGTTGTTGATATTCTGTATCGCGCTCTCGCCCAGCGCATATACCGCTCCACGGAGCGTGCGGGCAGACACAAGGACATCAAAGGTCTGGAAAACATCGATAAGGTCATCGATATCGATCAGTCGCCTATCGGCAGAACACCGCGTTCGAATCCCGCCACCTACACCGGCGTTTTCAGCCCTGTACGGGATCTCTTTGCGCAGCTTCCGGAATCTCGCATGCGCGGATACAAACCCGGACGATACAGCTTCAATGTGAAAGGCGGCAGGTGCGAGGCCTGCGAAGGAGATGGTCTAATCAAGATCGAGATGCACTTCCTGCCCGACGTCTATGTGACCTGCGACGTATGCCACGGTAGCCGTTACAACCGCGAAACCCTCGACATCCGGTACAAAGGAAGGAACATCGCCGAAGTGCTCGGCATGACCGTGGAGCAGGCGTATGATTTTTTTCAGAACGTCCCGCCGGTTAAATCCAAGCTCCAGACCCTGATGGACGTGGGTCTGGGATACATCACTCTCGGCCAATCGGCCACCACGCTGTCGGGTGGTGAATCCCAGCGGGTAAAGCTTTCCAAGGAATTATCGCGCCGCGCCACGGGCCGCACATTGTACATCCTCGACGAACCCACCACGGGGCTCCATTTCGCCGACACGCAGAAGTTACTCGACATGCTAAACCAGCTCGTCGATGCCGGCAATACGGTCGTGGTGATCGAACATAACCTCGACGTAATCAAGACCGCGGACTGGATCATCGACCTCGGTCCGGAAGGCGGAGACCGGGGAGGCCAGATCGTGGGCCAGGGGACACCGGAATCCGTGGCGAAAATAAACGATTCATATACCGGGCAATTCCTGCAAAAAATTTTGTAACGTGATATAAAAAAATTTCTTGCTCATGTATCCTCCATCGTGTATTCTTTCATCACTCATCACTCGTTGTCTTTCATGGAGGTCCCATGCGGCGTTTTGTAATTCTGCTCTTCAGCATCGCATTCCTAATGGCTTCTTTTGCCTGCAGCAGTAAGAAGCTGCCCGAACAGGTAGCTGTGAAAAGCAAAAACATTCTCACCTCTCTTCGCGAAATGACCCAGGCCTATGAGAAAAAAGACCTTAACACTTTCTTGTCCGGCATATCCGACCAATATCGCGACCGGGCCGTCTTTGCAAAGTCTCTTACCGGTGTCTTTGCAAAGTATGAAAACATCCACTTTAATATCCAATATACGAGAATGATTATCCTGATCGAACTGAACGGCCAGATCGCGGTAACGTTTACCTGGGATGCCGAGTGGCAGACTGCTGGCGGGGCCTCTGTGAAGGACGGTTCAAGGGTCACCCTGATTTTTGAACCAAAAAATAACAAACTCCTCTCCATCGAGGGGAAAAACCCTTTTTTGGTACAGCCAGGAGAAGCTCCGGGAAAATCCTAGAATCTATAGTTTAAAATTCAACACCGGCGGTGGCATTGTCAATAACTCGTTAACGTTATTAATGGACTACCAGAAAGAACATATCGGGACTGATTTCCTGATCATCGGCGGCGGCGTGGCCGGGCTTCGGGCGGCTGTGGAGCTGGCACCGAACGGCAATGTCCTCGTCGTGACCAAGGATGCGCCCACGGAGAGCAGCAGCCAGTACGCCCAGGGCGGCGTGGCTGTTGCTCTTTCAGACGAAGACGAGATCTCGATCCATTTCGAGGACACGATCCGTGCCGGGGACGGCCTCTGCTTCAGGAAAGCCGTCGGCACGCTTGTCGAGGAAGGGCCCACGCGCATCCGGGAACTCATCCTCTGGGGCGCGGAATTCGACAAGGAAGGCACGAAACTCGCCTTCACACAGGAGGCGGCTCATTCCAAGCGCAGAATTCTCCATGCACAGGGCGATTCCACGGGCCGCGAGATTATGCGCGTGCTCACCGATAAGGTCCGCTCAACAAAAACCGTGTCCAAAATAGACTTCGCCTTCACCCGCGACCTGGTAGTCCAGGATGGACGATGCGTAGGTGCCGTTGTATGCCAGCAGGCACTGAAAAAGGTGCTGATTATCTCGGCGAGGGCCGTTCTCCTCGCCACCGGTGGAGCAGGCCAACTCTACGAGCGGACAACCAATCCCGCAGTCGCTACCGGAGATGGAATGGCCATGGCCTATCGCGCCGGCGCTTCCTTGGTTGACATGGAATTCGTTCAGTTCCATCCCACAGCGCTCTATCGTAGCGGTGCTCCCCAGTTTCTGCTTTCCGAAGCCATGCGCGGCGAAGGCGGGATGCTTAAGAACACCCTCGGCCAGCGATTCATGGAACGGTACCACCCCGCCCGCGAGCTCGCACCGCGCGACGTGGTCACCCGCGCGATTCACTCGGAAATGGTCACCACGAACTCGCCCCATGTCTTCCTGGACATGACGCACCTGAATGCCGGCTATGTAACACAACGGTTTCCCCGCATTTACCGTACCTGCAAGGAGCTGGGGATCGATATAACAAAGGAACCGATACCGGTGTCTCCGGCAGCGCACTATATCATGGGAGGAGTAAAAACAGACCTCTGGGGCGCCACGAATATCCCAGGCCTTTTTGCGGCAGGCGAAACCGCCTGCACCGGGGTGCACGGCGCCAACCGCCTCGCAAGCAATTCCCTCCTGGAGGGATTAGTCTACGGAGAGAGAGCGGGTCTCGCTGCCGCACGCTCTGCCCGCAAGATGACTTCCCGTGACACGCTCCTGCATCGCATCAGCGTTCAGATGCAAGCTCCCGCCAGTAAATCGCCCGATGGAACGGCTGTGGAGGAAATCCGTATTTCTTTAAAAAAGCTCATGTGGGAGAAAGTCGGCATTATCCGGAACAGGAAGGATCTCACAACGGCGCTCAAATCTCTCCGGGAATGGGACCGGGTCATGAAAGGATGCGGCCATGACAGAAAATGTTTCGAACTCAATAACATGATCACGACCGCGATGCTCATTACCCGTTCAGCCATCGCAAGGGAGGGAAGCGTCGGAGCACACTTCAGGAGCGACTTTCCGACTAAAGGAAGGAAGTGGAGAACAAGGACGAACATGATGAAGTAAGACGCCGTTCTGCACAGCATTCCTTTCATCTCCCTTTTGATCCGCCGCTTTACACTCATATCTTTTTTTATCGAAGACAACATGTTTAAAAAAATTGATACGACAGATTTCCCTCGTAAGATGGGGTTCTTGGAATGTTATGCGGCCCGGATGTTTTGTTTTAATCCTGAATCCTGCGTGAAAGTTGGCTATAGCGTCCATTTCCCGATTTTTTTACAGCCATGCGGAGTACATTTTGCCACTAATCCTTAACCTAACTTTTAGTTATGTTAAGGACCGAGAACTCGATTCATATTGAATACGCATTTTTATTGACCATATATCGATGAATAACGCATTATGACGCAGGTTTTAGGTTAATATGACAGGCGCAGTGGCTTCGCATTCCTGGGTTTTACCGAGCAGTCGCTGTACAATTACCCCCAGCAGGGTATGAACGATTACGGGAAAAATGGGAATTGCTTGAGATGTCGAGCAGTGGTTCCGGGAGATTACCGACAAGCCAATACATGGTGGCAGATCTCGCGATGTTACTGCCTTGATTGATGCCATCAAGAATTATATCGACAACCAAAATTCTTCGGTGTGTGGTTGCATCTGCCGCGTAAATTTTGTCCGGGGTAAATGTAAGGAAGCGTTGGAGGAACTGCCCGCAACATGTCGATAGTTTGCAATTCATCGACATTGTAAGGCTTTGCGTGGGAGAAACAGTGCTATTCGAACCGCAGGCGCCGGTCTCAAGATGTACAATTCAGAGCCGATGAATATTCCGGATAAGGGAACGGGGCGGCTCCGGCACGATGGATAATCAATGACTCTTAGGGGTCAAGTTTGCTTCGTGTAAGAGGCCCGTCTAACAAAACCAGGAACATCAGCAATAGAGGCACAATGGAGGGTTACGGTCTACTCAACCGTAAAAGAAATGGACAACGTACGATTTCATAAAATCGACCCTTGAAGGGAGAAGCATAATATATAATAAACAACGAATCGCAGAGATGCACTTTTCTTATGGTTAAGAAATCAAAACTTTCTTTTTAAGAATACCAAGGCTTCATCTTCATCCTGAAACACATCTACCCGTTTCATGAGGCCTGTTATCTCAAAAATTTCACAATGAAGTTTGTTTATATTAGTGAAACAAACGCGACAGTCGCTTTCGTATGTCTTCTGTAAAATACTCTTGAAGATTGAGATTCCGTGGGTATTTATCAATTCGACATTGGAAAAATTTATTATAAGCTTTTTAAAACCTCTGTCGAGAAACTGCTCACTGGCTTTTTCGATCTGATGCACGCCTGTGTCTGTGAGGTAACCTCTCGGCATGATAACGGCTACATCCAGTTCTGATTTTGATGATAAAGAGAACTTAATCACAGTCTGTTATTCTCCCTGCTGCACACTTCCCAAAATACTCATGATGCGAAATCATGTTTTTTGATTTAACAAGTGATATCGTGGTTAATGTTTTCTTTGTGAAACCCTCATATTTCACACATACTACCGCGTAACGTCATCTTTCAGCCGTTCATGCGTATTGCGGCTGTGATCTTTCGTTCACAGATTCAAGTATGAGCCCGAGGTTGTATCGCCTCATACTCGAGTGCCGAGTTTCAAGTAAGCTCACAGGATATTGCGGTCTTGTTCCTCCTGGGAGCTTTTGCAATATCAGCCAGACTGTAACCTACTAAGATCTGATGAGCGACATGCTCTCTCAAATTGGGACATAGCGCAGATGTCATCAACGGGGTGATCCCAATGACCCCTGCCCGTCAGGCGCGCACCGTCCGGAGCCGCTTCTCATGCCGCCGGAAGACCTGCCGGAAATGGAAACCGTAGATCGAGAGGGTGATGGCCAGCGGGAAGAGCCGCGGCTTCCGGACCAGGGACCAGAAAAAGAGTTTCCAGTACTGGTAACGCTCTCTGCCGAAGATGCCGAGCCGCACGATGGACTGGACCATAGCCCGCACATGCATGATCCGGAGACGACCCCGATTATTCTGGGAGGGCCGGTACTCCTGCAAGAACTTCCGCACCCGGGCGTAGTAGTGCTTGGGGGAATATATAGTCCCCAGGATCCTCCGGTACCCGCTGACCAGCGCGTCTTTGCTCATTTTAGGGACGAAGTTTATGGAGAAGTCCGTATTGTCTCCGGTCACGGACCTTACGATCCGTCCCTCCTGCTCCAAGCGTCTGTGCAGTTTGGTGCCCGCCGGAGCGTTCAGCAACCCCACCATGGCGGTCACGATGCCGCTCTCCTGGATGAAGGCGATCAGCCGCTCGAAGATCGCGGCTGGATCCTTGTCGAACCCCACGATGAACCCCGCCTGGACCTCGAGGCCGGCGTGTTGGATCTTCCGGACGTTCGCGATCAGGTCGCGGTTCCGGTTCTGGCGCTTGCTACACTCGGCGAGGCTTTCCTCGTTCGGCGACTCGATGCCTACGAATACTTGGTCGAACCCAGCGCGGACCATGAGCGCCATCAGTTCCTCGTCGTCAGCAAGGTTGATGGACACCTCAGTATAGAGCTTGAAAGGATGCCTGCGCCGTTCCATCCATGCAATAACGGCCGGCAACACCTCCTTCTTGAGTTTCCCCTTGTTTCCGATGAAGTTGTCGTCCACAATGAAGACGCTGCTTCGCCAGCCCCGAAGGTAAAGTGCGTCGAGTTCGGCCACGACCTGTGCCGCGTCCTTGGTCCGAGGCGATCGGCCGTAGAGTACCGTGATGTTGCAGAAGTCACAGTCGAAAGGGCAGCCGCGGGAATACTGGATGTTCATGGAGGCGTAGTGCTTCATGTCCAGGAGATCGAAGCGTGGCAACGGGGTCCAAGTGAGGTCCGCCCAACGCTCTGAGGTATAGACCCGCTGCGGACGGCCTTGCTCCAGGTCAGCGAGGAACAGCGGCAGGGTGACTTCTGCCTCGTTCAGTACGAGGTGGTCCACGTGGCCGTAGTCCCCGGGATAGGCGGTAAAGAGCGGACCGCCGGCGATCACCTTCACGTCGAGCCTCCGACACCGCTCGATGACCGCGTCGGCGGAGTCTTTTTGGATAGACATGGCCGAAATCATCACGTAGTCTGCCCAGCGGAGGTCAGCGTCGGTCAGCGTCGCGGTGTTCAGGTCAACTAGACGCTGTTCCCACTGCGGGGGAAGCATAGCGGCCACGGTCATGAGGCCCAAGGGCGGCAGGCTAGCTTTCTTCGCGATGAACTTCAGGGCGTACTTGAAACTCCAGAAGGTTATGGGATACTGCGGATAGACGAGAAGGATATTCATCATGGTCTCCTTGAAACGTACCAGGGAATTTTCACGTACCAAGAGAGCCCGACAGGAAGATGTGAGCTTGTTGGGACATTTTCGCAGCATCGTGAATGTTAAGTGTTCTATTATCCATCTTTTGCGTTTCATATTCAACAATTATTATTTATCTGAAGCTGCTCCGAGAACGGCAGGTGAAGGGACATGTTTTCACGCGATGAATTATTTCTCTCTCCCTCTTTTTTTGCCCGCCTTAACAGGCGGCAGTGATATTTTAGAAGAATTCTCATCGAATGGTGCAACCAACCTCACGTTCATCGAGCGGTTCAGTATCGTCGGAAGGATACCGACAAAGATATCGGCTGCCCTCCAATGGTTTATCTGATAGCGAAGCAAGTTTAAACCTAAGAGGATAGGGATAGGCAGCTAGCAATTAACATGTCCAACGTGGGGTAGAAAGGGAGGTAGAATGTCAAGAGGGGACACCAAACCTTTCAGGCCATCAGCTGTCCGGCATGGAACTTTTGCGCATAGATCGCAGTGGAAAGAAATTCTGGTTTTGCCTGTCGGCGCTTCCGGTTACAGAAAACCTCGATGTCTTCTGTGATATCCTGGATCGATTCGTGCTTGGTTCTGTAGTGGCGGTGATGGAGAAGTTCCTGTTTGAGTGTTCCCAGAAATTCTCCATCGGCGCATTGTCATAATAGTTTTCTTTTTTGCTCATCGACGCTTTCATTCCAAACCGTTCGAGCAACTTCCGGCACTCATAAGAACAATACAGGCTTCCTCGACCAGAATGGTGAATCAGTCCTTGTGCTGGACTCTTTGCGGCAACGGTCATGAACAAAGACTGTCTGGCCAAGTTCTTCGTAATGCGCTCTACGAGTTCTCAGTATCCAAAGCCTATCCTGTTAAAAGTTATTGTTCGTAACATCAATGATATGAGCGAGACTGACAGCAGGAAGGTCTTTTGCGTTATCGATATCTCTTGTGCTTCATGAGAGGGTTTTACTCCCGCTGGAACTAGCCGCGGAAACCGCTTTACTAGGTTTCAATAAAATTGCGAAGCACCCTTTGACCAAGAAACAAATATCGGACAAGTACGCAACTCATGAGATGCTGAATTCAAGGAAGAACCGTTTCTGCATGCTCCACCTTTTTCCATGTTTTATCAGGGTCATACGCCGTAATAGCACTTGCTATCTCTTCCGTCTTGGGCCCAAGGTCCTTTTCATATACAATACCCTGCTGGTTAACCATAAAGGTCATGATCCCCGCAACGCCGTACTGTGCAGGATATGCCACCAGGCCAAAACCTTTTACCATTTTGCCGTTGACTACGTACTCAAGTTCACCACCAGGTGCATTGCTGCCCTGGCTTTTCAGGATCTTGAAATAATACCCGTGGTAAGGTTGGGGCTTTTCTCCTTTCTTAAATGTGTATCCTTCTTCTGTTGCACGAGCGATTAGAGGTCCCAGTGGACTATGTTCCTCTCCAGAAGCGGTTTCCCAGTACAGGCCATCCTGCTTATCCTTCTGGCTCAGAAAGTGTTGCGCGTATTGCAGGACTGCATCGCCATTGCGCTCCTTGCTGGCATACTCACGCTGAGCATCCACATAGGCAAGGGAGACCTGAATGGTATTCAATTCGTTTCTGCCTATTCTCCGATTTATGATCTCTTGCTTTCCATCTTCTGTAAAAAAAATCCATCCCTGCCCTGACTTCACAAGGGGGATCGGGAAGCACCATGCATCTTTTCCGATATATACTAATAGTGTCTTGTCGTCAAATTTTGAAAACTTAACTCCTTCTGCCGCAGCCTTCGCGAAACGTTGGCGGCCCTGCGTATCGGCAATGGCATCGCCAGAGGATATAACATCCTTGCTACCAGGCCCGAAAATGGCCAGCAATTCTTTGGTGTCGTTGTTCTTGTCTGCCTCTAAGAGTGAATTGAATGCGTCTTGCGGAGACTTGAACTCTCTTTGCCTTACTTCCTGAGCAGAGACGAGAAAACCAAAAGCCGTTACTGCAATTATGGCCATGAAAGCTCCTAAATAACGGCACAAGAAAGGATTTTTTAATTTTGTTACACTGCTAAACATCATTCTTTCCTCCACACACCGGCAAATCGGCAACCTGATAATATTTCATGCGTGTTAACCAGCCGAGAGATGACGTTAGGCCGCCCGCCGAGACATTACATAACATCGTCTCACCTAGAGCGTCCTCCCCCACCGCCACCATGGTATCCTCCACCACCGCCACCACGGCTAACTCCCCCACCGCCACCGCGGCTAACTCCACCACCGCCACCGCGGCTAACTCCACCACCGCCACCGCGGCTAACTCCACCACCGCCACCGCGGCTAACTCCACCACCGGTGGAGCCTCGAGCGGGAATTTGACCAGCCCTAGAACGGCTTTGGAATCCACGGTCGCTTGCGGCCCGCTCGAACTGGTTGTTCGCGGAGCGCTCAAAGGCACTTGAGCGAGTTGCAGCAGAAGGTCCTCGGACACCGTAGCCCCGGAATTGTCTAATTGCCTGTGCACCTCTCTGCGCAGAAGGTCTGGCCCTTTGCATCTCTCCCGTTTCCGCGAAAATTCCACCACGAACTCTGTTTGTGGGATCTATGCGCGACATCCCGCCCGTCCTGGGATCGCGAAAATGATTGCTGATGAATCCTCCGTGACCGTGCTCATGCCCATGCACTCTAACGTCAAAATCTACGAGAACAAAAAACCCCGGGAACCAGAAATCCGACCACCAGAAAGGATAAGGTACCCAAGTATAAAGGTATGCATAATCAGGAGGTGGAGAGTAGTACGTCACAACGGGTGGGCCTTCAGTAGAGTAATAGTTTTCTAGGTCTGTAGGCTCAGGATAATTCGTGCTGGGTGTTTCACCCGGCAGCTGGCCCTCGGCAGGCCTTTCAGACATATTATATCCGTTTATAACCCCCTGAAAAGCCGCCATTGCCGCATCTTTTCCCCCCACTAATTTGCCGGAAGCAGCCGCTACACTAGTGGAGGCTTGCAACTCATCTATAATATCAGGCGTAACGGGGTAATCGGCGATCCAGCCATTTCGAGGCGATATGCCGACAGAACTCAATGTACTCTCCGCCTCGGTTTCATTCATCGCCGTGCCAAGTTTAAGTGCTTGCGCGAGATCGACCGCAAAATCTCCTTCACGAGCAAGTGGCTGCGCTATAGGCGGGTATGCAGTTGTCGTCGTCTGCTCTGACTGTGCTATTGCTGCTGCAGGGATCATTAGCAAAACGCCTAGAATGAAAATAAACACTCTGAACAGTGAACTCCTCATACACATTCTCCTTACCCCACTAAACCTTGTTATATTTTATCAAAAAAATATCACCTGTGGAGTTTACATATAAATAAAGTTTCCTTTTCGAGTTAGTAGAAAAAAGGTTCTCGAGAGGGACCAACGCGGGCTATGGAAATCTCGAGAAAACAATCATGAGAAGCAATAACCTCTTTCCTTATTGGTATTATATCCCAAGCCTGACAGATGTGGGCACAATGATGTAAACACATAGGATGAGGGTCAGACCAAAGACGAAACGCTGACACTTGCCCAGTCGTTTAAAATCCACACGTTGCGTCTTTCCAACGGTATTTTCCCATTTGCGTTCATAGCTTCGTGTGAGACTCGATTTTTTAAGAATGTCCTACTTTCTATAAAACAGAAGACATAGTTCCAGGCTCTTCACAATGGAAATTGTCTTCTTTCACAGGGGTAATAAAAATTGCGCAAATGCTATCGTACGTCTTACCATGGCGGTGGTACTCCCCATGATTGATCAGGATAAGGCCCGCCCCATCGGTCATACATGAATGGATGGGGAAAGAAAGGATAGTAGGGGTAATAATAGTAATAATATGCCGGTTCTTCCCAGAGATAGATCTGCCTGATCTCAAAAACCGGATAGTCATAATCCATCTCATCGAGCTTTCCTTTTCTCAACTCCACAAATTCATCCGCAAGGGTAATGTCATTTCCCTTTTTATACACTACAGGTTCGAGCAGTCCCTTTGCTTTTTGATAAATCGCAAGAAACCGGCCCTGAATCCGTGCCCCTTCTTTCAGACTTCCATAAGAATCTACCGGAACGCATAATGCCTCGATCTGCGACCCCTGTTCCGTCAGTCGGGGATTCACAATCAAGCCGCCCAGAATGAAAAGTTTTCCTTTATATTCATCGGGCGCATCCCGCAGACGATCGAATGACACATCCCGCTTCCCTCCCGCATGAGTTCCGGGTTCAGCACCGGCGCGAACGCAGTAGAACCATAGCTGCACTCAGCATGGTCAGTATTTTTTTTATATAACAATTATCCCTTCAATACCGAATTCATGTCAAGGCGTGTCTTTCTTATTGTAATGCTGAGGATAGATCTTCTGAGCTCATTCCGGACAGATGCTGTGGTTGAATTCCGCTCGGGAAGCGGTCGAGAATATAGCTTAAAATTTATTTTTTCTCCCGATTTATTTTAGGGGATTTCATTAATCTTTTGGGTACTTTTGCGAGACTATTGTGCGCCAAAATCGTTTGCATACAGCCTCTCCCCCGTGTTATAGTAAGGGACGAAACCGAGCCGGGAGAATGTTCCATGCCCTCAGATAAGCCGAAAATAAAACTCTATACCCTCAGCACTTGTTCGCACTGCAATCGTACCAAGCGGTTTTTCAAGGAGAACGGAATCGACGTTGAGTTTGTTGATGTCGACCTCTTGAGCGGTTCTGAGCGGGAGCAAATCATGGACGAGGTAAGGAAATTCAACCCGGATTGCAGTTTCCCGACGATTTGCATCGATAATCATATCATTGTCGGATATAACGAAGAGAAGCTCAAGAAAGCCTTAAACATGCCATGACCCCGGACAAACTCCGCGAAATTCTGTCCCGATACGCCGAATCACAAGGCATTCGACTGAATAAGGACAAGCCCTTTGTTCTTGACATCCTGCAGGGTTTGCTTACGAATGAGGCTCGTTATGGCTACCGTTCGTGCCCTTGCCGCCTAGCTTTCGGTGTTAAGGAAAAGGATGCGGACATCGTCTGTCCCTGCGTTTACCGCGATCCCGATATCAGGGAATACGGCAGTTGCTTCTGCGGACTCTATGTTTCGGCGGCATGGAACGAGGAAGAAGTGCCGCACCTGCAGGTCCCTGAGCGGAGACCGAGGGAAAAACGGGTACTATAGCTCTGAGAGCGAAAGACAATGGGTTGAACACCATGCTCCATGGGTCTAGCTTGTTTCATCTTATTTGACTAAACGTTCATGAACTAAATCGATACTGAAAAGGACAACGGATGAAAAAGAAGGATAAAGCCAGAAAAAAAGAGGATATGCCCGAATTCAGCTTCAAGGAATTTACGCCCGAAGAAGGCAAAATCTATGAGGAAGCGATGAACAGTTTACGGCAGGCTATTGCCGCGGGAAAGACCCTGCGCCAGGCTTATGACAACTACGAAATCCCGGACAAAGAGCTTGAGAAAATTATCCAGGCCGATTTCCTGAAGATCATTATTGCGGAACGCCACTTCGGTCAGCGCCAACCTCTCGAAGAGATCGCAAAAAGCCTCGATGTCACACAAGACCTTTTGAAGAATACCCTCGCCCGCATGCTGCAGGAAGTAGGCATGACTGCGGCGAACCAGTTCGGCCAGGAATTCGGCGGCTTGGCGCCGAAGACAAATGATTAGCAGTGCTCTTGGTGCCATCAGCGCACGACGAGCACAAGAGAATACTTTCTCAATGGGAGCAAAGATGTTTTTCGTGGCTGCCCCCGTTCCATCGCAGCCGTGCTGATAGGGACTCGCTTCCGTTTTTTAAGGACAGGGAAACCGACGTTGTAAGTTGGCTGCAAAGGAGCAACTCGTCGTTTTATCGCATGAAGTAGAACACCGCAACTACCATGCCGACCGTGATAACGATACTTCGCAGCACGATCGGTTTTATTCTGCCCGCCAACCGCCCACCAAGAGCGCCGCCTGCCAGTGAACCGGCCATCATGACCAGCGCTGCGAGCCACAGAACCTGGCTGGAGAAAAGAAAAAAGACTGCAGCCGCAATATTAATGCTGAACGAGATGGCCTGCTTGAGCGCGTTCAAGCGGGTCAGCGAATCCTCGAGTACCAGCCCCACCACTGCCAGGACCATCACGCTCACGCCGGCTCCGAAATAGCCGCCGTAGAGGGCAGCCGGCATGACCGGCGCTGTTGCCCATGCCTCATTCAGATGCCTTGACCCCTCACTCCCTATTCGGCCCATGACCCAATTTCGCAGTTGATCCTGAAAAGCAAGCAGAGCCACGGCAAGCAGAATCAAATAGGGAATCAGTTTGCGAAACGTGGTATCGCTCGTATGCAGGAGCAAAACACCTCCTGCAATCCCACCCAATACACCGACTGGCAGAAGAAGCCACAGCCTCCTCCCCTGCCCCCGCAAGTCTTTTATCTGGGCGAAAGTTGCGCCGAGGTATCCGGGGCAGAGCGCAACGGTATTGGTCACATTCGCCGCAACGGGCGGAACGCCGACAGCGGTCAGCATCGGGAAGGTGATGAGCGTACCGCCACCGGCAAGAGCATTCACAAGGCCTCCCGCCACAGCGGCAAGGCTAATAAGGATGAGATCCAGTCCATTCATGCTGTTCAATACAAGGAAAAGCGGCCACCTAGCTCCGCCACTCCTCTTCATCATTCCTGGTGCTCTCTTTTTTCGGAACCATTATTCCCACTCAATCGTGCTCGGCGGTTTGGATGATATATCGAAGCACACGCGGTTCACACCTTTTACTTCGTTAATGACGCGATTGGACATAGCCCCCAGCAGCTCATAGGGGAGCTTTGCCCAGTCAGCGGTCATTCCATCCTGGCTCGTGACTGCGCGGATCGCTACGACGTTCTCATAGGTCCGCTCGTCTCCCATGACACCGACGGTCTTGATCGGCAACAGCACGGCAAAGGACTGCCAGATTTCCTTGTACAGCCCCGCTTTCTTGATCTCTTCGATCACGATGGCATCCGCTTCTCTCAGGATCTTGAGCCGCGGCTCGGTCACTTCACCAAGGATGCGAATCGCGAGGCCGGGGCCGGGGAAGGGCTGTCGATCGATGATGTCGTCGGGCATTTTCATTTCACGGCCTATGGCCCGGACTTCATCCTTGAACAACTCCCGAAGCGGTTCGACCAGTTTCAGCTTCATTTTCTCAGGTAGGCCGCCTACATTGTGATGTGATTTAATGACCGCGGAAGGTCCTTTGAACGAAACGCTTTCGATCACATCTGGATAGAGCGTGCCCTGAACCAGGAACTCGGCCCCTCCAGCGGCATGTGCCTCGCGCTCGAACACCTCGATGAAGGTGCTTCCGATGATCTTCCGCTTCTTCTCCGGGTCTTCCACTCCCTTGAGCTTGGACAGGAACTCCTGCGACGCATCGACATATTTCAGGTTCAGGCCCATGTCCTTGAAGGAATACTGCACCTTCTCCGCCTCGTCCTTCCTGAGGACGCCGTTGTTCACGAAGATACAGGTGAGCTGCTTCCCAATGGCTTTGTGCACCAGCACCGCGGCAACAGACGAGTCAACACCGCCGGAAAGGCCGCACACGGCTTGTTTGCTTCCAACGGCCCTCCTGATCTCACCGATGGAATAGTCCACGAAGGACGCCATGGTCCAGGAAGGTTCGCATTTGCAGATACCGTACACGAAATTCCTGAGAATCTGCACTCCCTGCGGCGTATGAACAACCTCAGGATGAAACTGCACACCGTAGAACTTGTTCTTTTCGTCCGCCATGGCAGCAGTGGGCGAGTTGTCCGTGTGTGCAATGGCTGAGAATCCCTCCGGCATCTTCTCGATCCTGTCACCGTGGCTCATCCAGACCGTCGCTTTCCCGCCCGCGCCGATGCCAGAGAACAATCCTTCGTTCTTGTGAATGTTCAGCTCAGCCCTTCCATATTCGCGCTTCGTCGATTTCGCTACCACGCCGCCGAGCACGTGAGTCAGAAGCTGCATGCCGTAACAGATTCCGAGTACGGGTATGCCGATATCGAGATGGGATTTGTCGATAAGCGGAGCTCCGGAGTCGTACACGCTAGACGGCCCGCCTGAGAGTATCAATCCCTTGGGCCGGAATGCCTTTATCTTTTCGAGGCCCGCGTTGTAAGGAAATATCTCGCAGTAAACTTTCGCCTCGCGCACGCGGCGCGCGATCAGCTGAGTATATTGCGACCCGAAGTCGAGAATCAGTATTCTTTCGCTGTGGATGTCAGACACGATAAACCCCTTTCACAAAGGAAAAAGATTGAGAATTTTACATCACCATGCCGAGTTAGTCAACCGGAGAATCTCGCTGAAAGGAAAAAGGGCAGCGTTCTGCGAGGTGATTGCCGCTGCCCCGGGGTTCGGTAAAAGGTCGCGTACGTGCAGAATTACCGCACGAACCCTGTCGATCCTGACCACGATGCCGAAGAAAACCCTCCTTCTCGGACAAGGGTATCAAAGACTTTGATCGCGTTCCCTCCAGTTCTTTGTTGGAGTCAAACTGCAGCATGCCCCCTTGCCTGCATTATCCGTCATGAGGTCTTCTACAGCCGCTGGTGTTTGAATGAGAGGTAGATCGCGACGAGAGTCCTCTTCACCGATCTTGCAGGGGGAAACTCAGGTTACGGTTTTATTCAGACCGCATCGAGAAGTCAGAAAAACTATTATCGTTCTCTGACCTCCGATATTTTCGGGCTGGCGGTTAAGATGATCTTATAAATCCGGCTCCGCGTCATTTTTCTCATCTGTCGCAACATGAGGTACTGGAGAAAACTCGTCTTGACACCACCCCCGCTCTCTGGCTATTATAAATCCATGAACCATTCTGCTTATGAGCTTCTCCAGGCCAGAGCGTATGAAATCGCGCGTACGCTGCCAAAACCGGCCTTTTACCGTGCCCACGCTCAAGCGGTCCACCAGGCCGATGAAACACTGAGGACTTACGACCTTATCCGCAAATGTCACGAATATCTCGATGAATCGAAGCTCGAGTGCGCCCACGGGCTCTGTCACTGCGAGGCTGTTGCCCGGGATGCAGGCGCCATAGTTCTCGTTGAAGGGGCCCGGCGCGCCATGGGCGGCGCCGAGATCATGCCACTCTTTATAGCGGCAATCATCGCAGGTTTACTCCACGATATTAAGCGCCGAGAGGATGATCATGCCGTTCGTGGCAGCCAGGAAGCTGAAACCATCCTGAAAACGCTCAAAGTGGATGAGCGCAGCCGTACGTATATCACCTACGCAATAAGGAATCATGAAGCATTTAAGACAACCTGTGATCTGGATGACGCGGAAGGGTGCATGGTCAGCGATGCACTGTACGATGCAGATAAATTCCGCTGGGGGCCGGAGAATTTTACCGGAACGCTATGGCTCATGGTCAATGCCCGTGAAACACCGCTCGCGACACTCCACAAGACGTTCCGGGAAAAAATGAAGGGAATCGAACGAATTAAAGACACGTTCCGGACCGATACGGGAAAACAGTATGGTCCAGAATTTATTGACCAAGGCATTCAGATTGGAAATGCCATTTACATGGAAATGAGCGCTATGCTTCAACCCCGCAGTTAGAGGCTGTTCACCTTAGTTCTGGTTGACGGCTGACTCACTCACTTTCTTTCTTCCCGTACACTTTACGCAACATCGCATCGGCGCGGTCCTTGCGTGCTTCTGCCACACCCTCTTTGAGTTTGAGGGTCTCTTCAGCAAACATCGCCGACCTGAGCCATTCATACCCCAGCTTCAGCAGCTCCGCATCGTCGGTCCGAACCTTCTCAATCCGCTCAGCGGGGATGTCGTAGGTGTCCAGGAATGTGCTGCCGAACACGAATTCGCGGAAATAATCGGTATTGGTGCTGACCATGAAGAACATCTGGTTTTTGATCTCCGGAAACTCCTTCTCGCCGAAGGATTTCTTTTTCATTAGGACTTCCATCCATCCGCGGTTGCTGTCGTCGTAGAGGTCAGCTTCCTGGTCCTTGCGCCACTCCGCAATGGTCCACTCCTTGTCCTCCTCGAACCCCTTGCAGTGGTCTTCCTTGACCATGAAGTAGAACTCGTCCTTCCCGCTTTCGGTGTCCTTTTTCCTAAGTGTGGCCATACCCAGGGGGTAATAGCGGCAGTTGCTCGGCCTGTCCTCGTACACGGTGCAGCCGTCGGCCGTCACAAAAGGACAGCTGCGCTTCTCGTCGTTCAGCATTTTGAGCGTAATGACCGGCAAAAGCGTCTTTGCCAGGATTTCGATCTCGCAGTACCTATTGATGAAGTCCTCGGTTGTCATGCCGAGCCGCTTCCGAAGCCGCAGCAGGTCATAGGGCGGGAGCACGATATTGATGTTGCTGCAGCAGGCGGTGAAGCACTTAACGCCTTTGTGGCAGCGGAATTTGAACCTGCTCTTCTCTGTTAACTTGATCGGCACGACCTTGCCGGTCTGGCTTTTTTTCAGTGGATCAATATCGATATCTTCCGGCTTTATTTCTTTTTTCTTATTGCTCATCATAAGCCTTTCAGCGCAGCCGTTATTCTGCGTCTTTCAATGTCCTTAGCCTGCTAACTGCCGCCTGCTTTCTTCTTTTCCTTTTGCATCCAACCCTGAATCTCATGATGCTGCTTTATGAACAACTCGACGCCTTCGTGATCGGGCCCGAGAATACTCCTGAACCGGTCGAGTGCTTCATAAAACGGCATTTCCCGCGTCCCATAGACTAGATTATCTGCATACGAAACGATCTTTTCTTCCCTCGAAATCGGCAGGTAATCCCTTTTCGGCAGTCCAAGTCGTTCTGCCTCCTCTGCCGTAATCCCTGCACCAATATGACGTTCAATTATATTGACGAGGGCATGGGAGAAACCCAGTTTCCGGCCAATTTCTACACCGGCGATGGCGTGATGGATGCCGTGTGTTCGCGATCTGCCGATATCATGGAACAGCCCACCCTGCCTGATAAGTTCATTATCAACCTCAATCTCCATGCGTCCCGCGAGAGCATAAGCCAATTTTGACACGACAAGGCAATGAGCAACGACATCGCGAGAACATCCGGCAGCAGCAAGTATTTCCATATCTGTAGTGTCCATCGGATGTGAATAATACCACTTTGCCGGCAAATTTCAACAATGTTTGTACAATCCGGACGTTCCGTGAAAAAAACGAGGGGCTGGCGGTTTGGCCAGCCCCTCGTTTATGTGAATCTCTCAGGCTCCTTATCTGATCAACGGAACGATCAGAAGTGCAACGATGTTAATGACCTTGATCATCGGGTTGATAGCCGGACCTGCGGTGTCCTTGTAGGGATCACCGACCGTGTCGCCGGTCACGGAGGCCTTGTGGCCTTCGCTCTTCTTCTTGTGGACGACACCTTTATCGTCGGTAACGCCATCTTCAAAGGATTTCTTGGCATTGTCCCATGCGCCGCCTCCCGAGGTCATGGCAATGGCCTGGAAGAGACCCGTGACAATCGCTCCGATCAGCAAACCGCCCAAGGCCTTGGGGCCGAGAATGAAACCGACCAAGATCGGGGCAACCACCGGAAGCAGTGCCGGCAGCATCATTTCCTTGATGGCCGACTTTGTGACGATATCAACGCACTTGCCGTACTCCGGTTTGCCCGTACCTTCCATAATTCCCTTGATCTCGCGGAATTGCCGCCGCACTTCATCAACCACGCCACCCGCAGCCTTGCCGACGGCGAGCATCAGGCGACCGCCGAAGTAGTAGGGGATCAGACCTCCGATGAAGAGGCCGGCAATGATGAGGGGATCCGACAGGTCAAAAGATACGCCACCCATTTTCTGCACAAGCTCTCTCGAATACTCCGCGAAGAGAACCAGAGCTGCGAGAGCAGCCGAACCGATGGCATAGCCCTTCGTAACTGCCTTTGTAGTGTTGCCCACCGCGTCAAGGGGATCAGTTACATCCCGGACAGCAGCAGGAAGTTCAGCCATTTCGGCGATGCCGCCCGCATTGTCCGTAATCGGGCCGTAAGAGTCGATGGCAACCACGATGCCCGTCATGGAGAGCATGGACACAGCCGAGAGCGCGATTGCGAAGAGGCCGCTTCCAGCGTTGCCGGAGAATCCGCCGCCGAGCGCGAAGGCGCCTAGAATTGCGGCAACGATTACGATGGCCGGAAGGGCCGTCGCTTCCATGCTCATGGCCAAGCCGGCGATCACGTTCGTGCCGTGGCCGGTGAGGCTGGCCTTGGCAATCGTCTTTACGGGCCGGAACTCCTTCGCAGTGTAATACTCCGTGATCCAGACGATGAGGCCGGTCAGGGCAAGGCCGATAATGGCCGTGCCGAAGACGCTCATTGCCGTAAACCCGCCGGTGTTACCGCCGAGCGTTCCCATGAACCACGAGGTCACGCCATAGAAGGCAATGGCCGCAAGAATACCCGAAACCGCCAGACCCTTGTAAAGTGCGCCCATTATGTATTTGCTGGCGCCGAGCTTCACGAAGTAGGTGCCGATAATCGAGGCAATGATCGAAACGCCGCCCAGAAGGAGAGGGAACATAACCCAAGGGCTCTCTGAACCGAACACGGACTTGGCCAGCAACATGGCAGCCACGAGGGTAACGGTATAAGTCTCATAGAGGTCCGCGGCCATACCCGCGCAGTCGCCTACGTTGTCGCCCACGTTATCGGCGATCACGGCCGGGTTACGCGGGTCGTCTTCGGGAATCCCCGCCTCAACCTTGCCCACCAAGTCGGCGCCCACGTCAGCTGCCTTGGTGTAAATGCCGCCTGCGATACGGGCAAACACGCTCATAAGTGAGCAGCCGAAGCCGAGACCTACGAGCGCATGGAACGCCTGTTCGCCTGCCATCTGCTTGGCAATCGAGAAGTAGCCCGCCAACCCGATAATACCGAGGCCGACCACCATGATGCCCGTCACCGAGCCGCCCTTGAAAGAAAGGGTCAGTGCGTTCTGCAGGCCCTTAGAAGCGGCCTGTGTCGTGCGCACGTTCGCGCGCACCGTGACCCACATGCCAACGAACCCGGCAAGAGCCGAACCCACGGTGCCGATCACGAAGCCGATCGCTGTCCAGGTCCCGAGGAAAATCGCGAGAATCACGACAAGGACCACCGCTACCATGGCGACGGTCTTGTACTCGCGGGCAATAAACGCATACGCGCCTTCCTTCACCGCATCAGAAATCTCCTTCATGCGGGGAGATCCCGCGTCCTGCTTGTTGACCCACACTGCAGTGTACAGGGCGTACAGAACGCCAATGACGCCGCAGGCAAGAGCAAATCCTATGATACTCATTCTCTCTCCTCCTTGTAAAATTAAATTATATCATTCTCATGTTTCATCTTAATGAATCCTGCCCATCGAGATCTAATGGGGCGTTGCAATTATTCACCGCCTGTTTCTCCCTGGCATCCCCCCTATCGAGTGTAGTAAAATCCTCTCCGATTAAACTTCGAACTTGCCGCCGATCATGTCCTTCAGATAATGATTTTCCGCTTTCAAGTTTTTAACCAGGACCCGCACCACGTCACGCATGGATAGGAGTCCCACCAGCCCGCTTTCCTCGACGACCGGTGTGTGGCGGATGTTGTTTTGGATCATGATCGCCATGACGTAATCAAGATCATCGCCGGGCTTGACCACGAGCAGATTGGTGCTCATGACATCTTTTATCTTCACATCCTTGTTCTGTGCTTTTTCATTAGCCGTGTTCTTTACGATATCGCGTTCGGTGATGATACCCACAAGCGAACCCCGGTCCATAACCAGAAGAGCTCCGATATTGCATTCCGCCATCTGTTTCGCTCCATCGAGAAGCGACAGATCGCTGGTGATGCTGAAACACTCCAAACCTTTGATACTGAGCAGTTCTTTAACTTTCATGGCATACTCCGCAATTCTGTAAGGATAAACACCGCAATTATCCAATATTTTCCGGGCAGGCGAAGCCTAGCCCTACTTGCGACCGGAATGTCTCACAAATACCATCGCGGTCGTGCGGTAGAACAAGTGAGCGAATTTAGAATAGGGCGCATAGGCGAACAGCGACCAGATGAACACAAGATGCAGATAGTAGACAAAATATCCCGCATTCATGTCCGCAAGGCGAAGCGCCCAGGACAGCATGCCCGTTGCGCCAACGCCGATCACGATCGTGAGGAATATCCAGTCAAAATAGGATCCCATGCCGGCCTTCCCGGCCTGCGCAAGGCGGTTCACCAAAAGAAGTATGACGCCGGCGGCAAAGGCTATGGAACTAGCGAGAGCCAGTATCTTGACGGGATCGCTCATCGGGTAGGGCGATTCGCCGAAGTGGAATGGACCGAAAGGCTGAATGCCGAGAAGTTCAAACCCATAGAGGTAAACGATCGCCCACGTTGTGACCACAGCGAGTCCGACAAAGGCATAAAACAGGAGCATGTGGCCGAGTCGCCTGCCCTTATTCACGGTGCAATCCGCAAACTTGGAGTGGCCGAGGATCTCGGTAATTGACGCAATGATGTCGCCGCCCAGGCTTCCCGTCGACTTCATCGTCCCGGCCTGCGCTTTCATCCCGTTCCAAAGACGCTTGATGCCCACGAAAGCCGATGCTACGGCAAAGATCGCGGTCAGGATAAACACCGTGTCGATCACCGGCACGGGAACAAACTTATGATAGGCCATGATATTGCCCTCGGCTCTCGGCGCGGTAAAGCTGCCGTTCCCGAGTACCGCAAGAATAGCATAGAACAATACCAGGGGGATGGCGAAAAGAATCGGCAAAAGTTTCGGATCCGTTGCGACCTTCGCAAAAAAGGGGACCAGTGCGACGTGTTTGATGCTCTGCTTCCTGATAGCATTCAGCACTTCGCCCGGCTTTGCACCGCGGGGGCAATAGGCTGTACAGTCGCTGCACTGGTGGCAGAGCCATACGTCAGAGCTTGTGACAAGTTTGTCCTTCTGGCCCCACTGGGCGAGGACCATTTCCTTGCGAGGGAAGGGGTTCCCGTCGGGCGTGACATTGCAGACGACCGAGCAGGTGGCGCATTGATAGCACTTTTTGAGTGACTCCCCGCCGCCTTTGATGATCTCATTCACAAATTGTAAGTCAGGTTTGATAACCGTTGCGTCAGCCATGTATTTCCTCCCATTACTCTGGTTAGGAGTTTTCTGTTTTTTAACTCCGTACCCCGAAACCTGCCCCGGCAAATCTTAAGCCGGGGGCCGAACTCAGCATGTGAATTACATGCTCTTGAATGGGTTCGGTCCGATCTCTTTTACTTTTTCAACGAATTCATTGATCAAGTCGGGCAGTTTGTCGTACTCGTTAATCGCAATCTGCATCAACTGGACACGGTCGGACTCGAGCTGTAGACGGTTCAGGGTTTCGCTCACTTTGCTGAAACGGGTATTCGCGAGTTCGCTCCCCTTCACGAAATGACACTGGTAATTCTCTCCGAACTTGCAGCCGAGGAGCAGCATGCCATCGACACCTTTTGAAAGCACGTCCGCGACCCAGACGAGGTTCGTGCCACCCAGGCATCGAAGCGATGCGAAGCGCACCGACGGATCGATTTTCTTGCGGTTGATCGCCGCCGTGTCAAGCGCGGGATATGCGTCGTTCTCGCATATGAGGCAGACGATCCGGAACGTGTCCTCATCGTCGGGGACATCGATGCCCTTGAGCATGGAACCGATGATATCCACGCTGTAGTCCTTGAACGAAACGATGCGTTCCGGACAGGCGCCCATGCAGGTGCCGCAGCGACGGCAGCGGTTGAGGTTGTACTTGGGAATGCCCTTTTCGTCTTCGTCGATCGCACCGAAGGGGCACTCTTCCGTGCATCGTTTGCATGCCGTGCATTTGATAAGCATCGGATCGGGGAATGTGACATCCCATGAGCGGGGATGGACCGCAACGCCGCGAGCCACGTGGTCCATGGCCTGGATGGCCTTGAAAGCCGCTCCGGCGGCATCTTCCTGCGCTTCGGCCATGTTCATGGGCTGATGCACACCACCGGCGGCATAGATGCCGGTCCTGCGCGTCTCGTACTGGAAGCAGATGAAGTTGGAGTCGGCAAAACCGCTAGCCCCTTCGAGAGTTGGAATTTCCGGTCCCTGACGATATCCGAGGTTCAAGATGTAATCGGGTTTTGGGGTCTGCTCAAGATAGTTCTTTTTGGCTTCGTCACCGCCTCCGGCGGCTTTGGTAAGGCCGTCGGCGTAATCCTGGGGCCACCTCGTGGTCGGGACCATGCCAGTTGCAAGGACAACGAGGTCCGCTTCAACCTTCACCTTTTCGCCGGTCTTCGTCCCGAAGAGGGTGTTCTCCATCTCGACAAACATATTTCCGTTCCCGGCATCGGACACGCCGGTCACGTCCGCCTTGGAGAGCATTACGCCCGGATTATTCTGCGCTTCTTTGTAATAGAGCTCGGTCCTACCCGGAGTTCTGATGTCCTTATAGAAGATCATGGCCAGGGCATCTTCATTTTGCCGCACATACTGCGCTTGTTTCAGCGACGTGGCGCAGCACATGGATGAGCAATAAGGAAGGTGATTCGGGTCGCGCTGGCCGGCGCACTGCACAAACGCAACCTTCAGGGCAGGTTTGCCGTCGGAAGGCCGGAGGAGCTTGCCGTTGTTCTTCTTCGCGATCTCTTCGAGCTCGAAATTCGTGACCACGTTCTTAAATTTCCCGTAGCCGAGGTAGTCGAGTTTGTTCGCATCGTAGGGTAGCCAGCCCGTCGTCATGACGATTGCGCCGATCTTCAGGGTTTCGCCGTTCGAAAGCGTAACAGCGTAAAGGCCGGGCTGTCCGTCCGTTTTTGCAACCGTTGTCGACTTATATACTTTGATGTTCGCGTTGCTTTCGACTTCGCTCACGGTCTTGGCAATATCGGTGTCCACGATGAGCGGTTTATTGAAATACGTTCCCGTCGGGATCTTTTTGTAGAGCTTGTTCACGAACCCACCGAGCTGGGCATCCTTCTCCACGAGCACAACCTGCTGACCGGCGTTCGCGGCGGAGAGGGCCGCAGTCATGCCGGCAATACCACCGCCAATGACCAGGATCGTGCTGCTCAGGTCCTGCAGGACGCTCGGCTCCGGAAGATCGCCCTTCTGGGCCTTCACAATGCCCATGTTTAGGTAGTCGTAGGCAGCATCGTTCGTTGCGTCCGTATTCGGCTCCATGACCCAGGCAACGAATTCGCGGATATTCACCCGCTCAACGAGAGCGCCGGCAAACGAGAACTCCTCTGTTTTAGCCCGCGGAGAACAGGCAGCTATGATCAGCGTGTTCACGCCTTCCTTCGCCATATCATCTTTTATAAGCTGCAGGCCCTCGGGGCTGCATAAGATATCGTGATTTTTGCAGAGGGGCACTTTCTTGGCTGCGCCTTCGAGCTTCGCAATGTCGATCGCATCTTTGATACCGCATCCCTTACAGATATATACGCCGTATTTCTTCTCCATCCTTATTTCCTCCTCAAGCTCTGGATGCTCTTCATGACCACGCCGGTGGCATCCTGTGCGGACCGCGCCACATCAACGGGTGTTTTGAGCGTCCCGGTGGCGTAGATGCCCTTCGGGAGCGTTGCCTGGTCCACAAACCCGTCATCAGTCGCCGCAACACCTGCACTCTTGAGGGACCCTGTCTCAGGCTGCATGCCTGTGGCGAGCACAACCAGCTCGAACGTTTCGGTAACCTTGCCGCCGCCGTGGATGTCTTCGGCGGTGACTCTAACGTCACCGTTCTGGCCCTGCTCGATCTTGGCGACCTTGCCCTTGAGGAAGGAAACGTTCTGGTCTTCTTTGATTTTAGTATAGAACCGGTTCTCGTAAAGTCCGGGAGTTCTGATATCGATATAAAAAATCTTTACTTTGGAATCGGGGTAGAGTTCCCTGACATAGGTTGCCTGTTTGATGGACGCCAGGCAGCAGATGTAAGAGCAAAAAGACAGGTGATTCTCGTCGCGCGAACCGGCACACTGCACGAAAGCGATGTTCTTCACTTCCTTGCCGTCCGAGGGACGCACGATCTTGCCAGCCGTCGGTCCGTTCGGAGCAGCCAGCCGCTCCATCATCATGTTCGTAATCACGTTCTGGACTTTGCCGAAGGAAAGATTGTCCATCTTCGTGGCGTCGTAGGGGTTCCATCCTGTAGCCATGACAACAGCGCCGACTTTTACATTCACCGTCTCCGGCTTCATGTCGAGCTTGATCGCATCATAGGCGCATGCTTCTGCGCATTTGTTGCAGGCCGAACCTTTGCAGACCTTGCCGTCGATGACATACTGGAGTGGAAATGCCTGGTTGTGCGGGAGGTAGGCGGCTTTGGTCTTGCTCATGCCAAAATCGAAGTCATTGGACCGCTCTACGGGGCAGGCCTCAGCACATTTGTTGCAAGCTACGCATTTGGCGTTCACAAACCGGGGCTGCACCTTGAGGGTCACGTCGAAGTTGCCTTCCGAGCCGGAGATCTTCTGCACTTCCGTCATGGTATAGATCTTCACCTGCCCGTTATTCTTGATCCTTTTATACTGGATCTCGAGGCCGCAGTTCGGGGGGCACATCTTCCAGAAATACTTGTTGAGCTGCGTCACCCGCCCGCCGAGATAGGGGTTCTTTTCAACGATGATGACATCGGAACCCGCCTCCGCGGCTTCTACTGCCACCGTAAGGCCGCTGAAGCCTCCGCCGACAACCAACACCTTATTTTCCGCCATGGTATCTTATTCCTCCTTAAGGCAGTGAAACCGAAAAAATCGGACATGAAAAATTGAAGACTGGAAATTTCAAGTTCGTCTTTCGCGGCGACGATAAAATTTCCACTTTTCAATTTTAATAAAATCTCCGGGGAGGGTTGCCCTCCCCGGAGTGGTTGTTCACTTATGGAACGAGTTGTACGTAGGGGACCTTCTTGACTTCCCACGTGTCTTTCGCAAGATCGTACTTGGAATTCACGAAAGCCTTCCAGTTGTTGTCGTCTACGAGATCGAAGTCGCCCCGATAGTAGTAGCCGGGATACCGCGACTCTTCCCGGAACAGGATGTGGCGCGCATGGGCCTCCACGGAGAGGATGCGGTGATAGTTCTCCCAGCAGCGCATCAGTTCGTGCAGATTGCTCGCTGCCATCTTGGAGGTGTCTTCCTTCAGCATCTGGAGCTGACGGAGGCCTTCCTCAAGCATGGTCTTGGAGGTCATGTACCAGGTCGAAATGCCACCAAAGTACTCGTCGGAGATCTTCTGCAGACGGGTCTGGAGCATTTTCGGCTTGATGTAGTTCGGGTTGATTTCAGGAGCCGTGGTGTAGGTCTTGTACTTCTCGTAGACCTCGAAAGGCAGATAAAGCTCGGCTGCCAGGTGATCCGCCGTTTCATTGATGGTCGGCTTATAGCTTGGGTTGTCGAGCATGAATGCGAGAGCACTCTTGGCCGCGATACGGCCTTCTGCATGCGAACCGGAGGAGAATTTGTGACCGGAGGCACCGCAGATGTCGCCGCACATGAAGAGGCCCTTCACGGTCGACATGCGGTTGTAATTACCAGCGGGCCACTTCTTGTTCCACTCTTCCGGAGCGCCGAGGTCATCGGGACCGCAGCACCAGAAGCCGGCGCAGCCTGCGTGCGAACCCAGGAGGTAGGGCTCGGTCGGCATGATTTCCGACGGCATCTTGTCCGGCTCGATGTTCTTCGCGGCCCAGAGTCCGGCCTGGCCAATGGCCATATCGAGGAAGTCTTCCCAGGCCTCAGCCTCGAGGTGTTTCACCTTCTTGGCGCCCTCTTTGTCCCCGAGCTTTTCCTTAAAGGTCTTGTTGATGGCAGCCATTGCGTCATCCGTTCTCATGAGGATCGGGCCTTTGCCCCTCTTCATGTCACGCATCATCAGATGGTTGCGGATTGCCGTGCCGAGAGCATCGACATACTTGCCATACTTTGCCTTGGCTTCTGCCAAAGCTTCTGCATTAGCGCAATAGTCTTCGCCGAGGCTGTTGGTCGCTTTGGCCTTGAAGAACAGGAACCAGGCGCCCACCGGGCCGTATCCGTCCTTGAACCGGGCGGGCACGAAGCGGTTTTCCATCATGGTCAGCTCTGCGCCGGCCTGCAGGCCGAGAGCGTAGCCGGAACCGGAGTTCCATACCGGATACCATGCGCGGCCCTGACCTTCCTGGGTCGACCGAGGACGGAACACGTTCACCGCGCCGCCGGCCGCAAGCACCATGGCCTTTGCCTTGAAGACATAGATCTTGTTCTCACGAACGCTGAAGCCGGCCGCTGCTGCAACGCGATTCGGCTCTTTCGCATCATTGTAAAGCTTCACGATGAACACGCGCTCATAGTGATTCTGGGCCACACCGGTCGCTTCGCGGTTGGTTTGGAGGGCCTTTTTTGCGGCTTCAGCGACGATGACCTTATAGGACTCGCCGTTGATCATGATCTGCCACTTACCGGAACGGACCGGCTTGCCGCCATCCTTCAGCATGGCTTTTCCGGCTTCCTTTGCCTGGAAACCGTCGAGGGAGAAGCCGTCGTCGCCGATTTTCCAGATCGGAAGACCCCACTCCTCGAAGAGCTGGACAGAATCATCGACGTGACGGCCGAGGTCATAGACCAGGTCTTCGCGGATGATGCCCATGAGGTCGTTTCTTACCATCTTTACATAGTCCTGCGGATCGTTCTCACCCATATAGGTGTTGATGGCCGACAGGCCCATGGCAACTGCGCCGGACCGGTCGGTCGCGGCCTTGTCCACCATGGTGATTTTTATCTTCTTGGGGTTCGCCCAGCGAGCAGCTTCGAATGCAGCGCCGCAGCAGGCCATACCGCCGCCGATGAGGAGGAGATCGGTCTCAACTTCTTCAATCGCCGGCTTCTTGCAGAATGAAAAGGTACAAGTCTCTTTTTCCATTAGTCTTTCCTCCTTATTTCTTGATTACCGGCATGGCCTTGCCTGCACCATGATGGGTGAAGTATCCCGGCTGTTTGATTTTTGCCATATCTGCCTCGGGTTTTCCCTTGTAGGGATCGACCGAACCTTCGGCAGTGGTCCTGATCGGGAACTTGAACCGCTTCAGGATCCCGTTCCGGAACTTGATGGTCCACATGATGGAGTCCGTACCTCTCATGGGGATCACGTTCGCGCCCAGGGGTGCGAAGTCCTGGTATGCCCGGATTTCGATCGCCTGCTGCGGGCAGATCTTTACGCAGTTGTAGCACTCCCAGCACTGCTCCGGTTCCTGATTGTACGCCTTCATGAGATCCCTGTTCAGGGTCATGAGGTCGTTCGGGCAGATATACTGGCAAGCAGTCTTATCTTGCGCCTTGCAGCCGTCACACTTCTCTGTAATAACATAACTCGGCATGTTTCTGAACCTCCTATCTATGGAATATAAAGTAAACTGCATCTGCAGTCGTTAATCCTTGGTTATCTCTTCTCCGTATGCGTGCCTTCCGCATGGCTGTGGAGCTTGATCTCCACTTTCTCGGTGAGGCCCGCATAGTACTTCTTGAGGATCTCGAGCACTTCAGGGCGGCTGAAGTGATCGGGAACGTCCTCACCCTCGGAAAGCATCTTCCGGAGCTTGGTGCCGGACAGCATGAGCCGGTCTTCCTTCTGATGGGGGCAGGTTCTCATGGAGGCCATGCCGTCGCACTTGAAGCAGTAGAACGTGTGGTCGATCTTGAGCGGCTGGGTCTCGAGCGCGCCCTTCGGGATGTCATCGAAAATCTTCTGGGCATCGAACGGACCATAATAGTCGCCGACGCCGGCATGGTCGCGGCCGACGATCAGGTGGCTGCAGCCGAAGTTCTGGCGGAAGAGGGCGTGAAGCAGTGCCTCACGAGGTCCTGCATAGCGCATTTCCATGGGGTAGCCACTCTGGATGCAGGTGTCCTTCACGAAATACTTTTCCTGGAGGGTGTTGATCGCATCGGCGCGTACGTCAGCCGGGATATCGCCTTCTTTCAGCTTGCCCAGGATCTGGTGTATCAGAACACCGTCCATGGTTTCGATGGCGATCTTGGCGAGATATTCGTGGGAACGATGCATGGGGTTGCGGGTCTGGAACGCTGCGATCTTGCTCCAGCCTTTTTCCTCGAACATCTTGCGGGTCTGGGCCGGGGTCATGTAGATGCCCTTGAAGGTCTCGGGGAAGTGGGCCTCGGAGAGAACCTTTACCGGACCAGCCAGGTTGAAGTCAGGCTGGTTCATGACCTTCTGCACGCCCGGGTGTCCGGCCACATCATTCGTGCGGAAGATCTGCTTGCACTCATGTTCCTTGTCGGCCTTGGACATGGCATACTTCTCTGTCACCTTCATGGTTGCCATGACCGTGCCAGACTCGTCATCGACAAGTGTGATCTCTTCGTTCTTCTTGAGCGAATTCGCGAAATCCGCCGAAGCCGAGAGTGTCACCGGGACAGGCCAGAACGTTCCGTCCGCCATTTTATACTTGTCGCACACGCCCTTCCAATCCTTCCTGGTCATGAAGCCGGTGAGGGGGGTGAATGCGCCGATCCCCATCATGACGAGATCGGCGGTCTCGCGCGAAGAGATCTTGAGCTGCTTCAGCGTCTTGGCCTTTTTGAGTTCCTTCTGCAAGGCCGAGCCGGCGAGAAGAAGGGGCATAAGCTTCTTCTTTTTACCGTGCGGTTTTACCAGTGCCATAACATGTTCCTCCTTAAAAGAATTTTAATCGATATATTCCACCGTGGCCCGAGGCCACAACCAAGTACGAGCGTGAACCAAAATGTTAGCCGAGCACCGCCGTTACTTTTTTGAAGATATCATCAATGGAGCCGACGCCCATGACGGTCTTCATAATGTTTTTCTTGGAATAGTAATCAATAAGCGGTGCGGTCTGCTTCTGATATACATCGAGCCGCTTCTTGATCGTCTCCTCCTTGTCGTCGTCGCGCTGGAACAGCACGCCGCCGCACTTGTCGCAGACGCCTTCCTTTTTCGGAGCCGAGAAATAGATGTTGTACATCTGCTGACAGCTCTTGCAGGTCCTGCGGCCGGTGAGCCGTTTCAGGAGGTCATTCATGTCCACATCAATATTGAGCGCGATGGTAAGCGGTGCGCCCGTTGAGGAGAGTATTTTATCGAGAGCCTCGGCCTGGGCAGTGTTGCGCGGGAATCCGTCGAGGATGAATCCAGCCTTGCAGTCGGGTTGCTTGATGCGCTCTTCCACAAGACCAAGCACGATCTTGTCGGACACGAGGCCGCCCTGGTCCATGATCACCTTTGCTTCTTTCCCGAGGGGCGTGCCGTCAGCCACGGCCTTGCGCAGAATATCTCCCGTGGAAATCTGGGGGATCTTGTACTTCTCAATTAACATCTTCGCCTGCGTACCTTTACCGGCACCAGGAGCACCGAGCAGCACTACCCTCTTGGCCATGGGGACAATCCTCCATTGAAGAAATTATTATTTTGAGATGAGAATGAAAAAGGGCGTACTAAACCCCTTGGACTTTTTTAACCGGCCTATAATCGTTGAAAACGAGTTATTTTTCAAGTTAAAAATTATAATTTCAATATTAGTTTTGTTTATAAATGAAGCGTGGAATGAAGGAATTCAGCAATTTTTTCAATAGCATTACCCCTATGGCTGAGCCGGTCTTTCTCTCCACCGGACATCTCGGCAAAAGTATTTTTATATCCCTCGGGAATGAAGACCGGATCATATCCAAACCCGGTTTTTCCCTTTGGTTCCCGAGTTATACTACCTTTGGCGCATCCGAAAAAGGTTTTGACACTCCCGTCCGGATAAGCCAATGCCATACAGCACACGAAGCGAGCTCCTCTTTTGCCGTCCGGGACATTTTTTAGTTCATCAAGGAGCTTTTCATAATTCTGCACATCGCTGCCACTGCCGGCAACACCGGCATAACGCGCGGAATAGATTCCCGGCGCGCCCCCCAAGGCATCGACTTCAAGTCCAGAGTCGTCGGCAAGTGCGGGTTTACCCGTGTATCGGCATACCTCGGTCGCCTTTTTTACGGCATTTCCTTCGAATGAGTCCCTGTCCTCCACCGTTTCCGGACAATCTGGGAAATTATCGAGTGAGAGAACAATGATCGGCAAGTCAGCAGTGATCCGCTTAATTTCCTCGATCTTTTTTTTGTTCCTTGTGGCGAGAACGATCTCCATGGAGGAGCGTACAGTATCATAAACATACGGGATTTGCAAGATAGAGAGAAACTCTTACATTAAATGAATGAGCAGTGTTTGGCAGGTTGTTTTAATTTGCTTGAAAATATTGGGTTTACACGTCTTCAGACTCATCGCTTCATGGCATATCCTTCCCGATAACCTCATACGAAAGTTCCGCATATTCATTAATAAACTTGTAGGACCAATCTTTCGCGGTTTATCCATCGTCAAAACGACTATTTTTTTAGGTCACCCTTGCTGTTGCCGCTGTGCCAACGCTTCTTTTGATTTGATGATTGCCGTAATAATTTCATTCACCGGAACGGCAATTCCCTTATCCTGTGCAAGACCCACGATTGCCCCGTTTAAAGCATCGATCTCGAGCCGCTTGCCCGCCTTGACATCATAGTACATAGAAGGGAAATGCTTTGCCGTGGGCGGCACGAGCCGTGTGTAGAAGTGTTCACGATACTCATCCGGCGATTTCCAGTTCAACGCTATTCCGTGCGCCTGCGCTACATGGAATATCTCATCAATGATCGTATCCATAATCCTCCGAGATTCAGGATTCTCCGCGAGATCGCCGTAGGTGCACTCAAGTATCGCGCCCAAGGGGTTCAGCGCCGCGTTGTAGAGGATCTTGTCCCACAGGATCGCGTTCACATTCTGAGCGTATGCGGCCGGGATGCCGGCCAACCTGAGCGCGTCCGCGATCTCGTGTATGCGCGCAGGGTTAACCGCATCATGCGGCTGTCCGATCCGTATATCATCGGCAATGACCGTGACCTCCGCATTTCCTGGGGCCGATAGTTTTACGCCGAAGATAATCCTCGCCAGGAGCGTGTGCTCTTTGCCGACTACGCTGGACACGGTTTCATAGTTCCCGTAACCGTTCTGAGCCACGATGACCAGCGTGTCCTTGCTCACGAGCGACTTCACCTGCTCGATCGCCGCCTGCGTATCGTAGGACTTGACGGTAAAGATGACAAGATCGAGTTTTTTGCAGGTAAGCGGCTCAATGGAGCCGAATATCCCGTCGAGCATGGCTTCGTGCTCTCCCCAGATGCCCTTCACCCGGACTTTTCTCTCCGAGAGATCAGGTAGATATTTATCTTTCGTAAGGGCAAAAACCGTGTGGCCTGCTTTTTTCATGAGCGTTGCGAACACGGTTCCGAGCGCGCCGAGGCCGGTGATGAGAATTGTGTAGGAACGTGATACTGTCATATCGTGAGAAAAAAGTCCCGGTAGTTGAACTGTAAAGACGCCAAGACCATGAAATTAGTACCTTAAAAAAATTGCTTTCTTTACACACTTCACTTCTTTGCCGTAAATTAATTCCTTTGAATTATCTTATGCGGCGATCTGAAAGCGCCATTCCTCATTTTACCTCAGCTCTCTGAAAACTCCGCTATAATGGTGCATCATATACGATTTTGAACCCGCCTGCAACGAGAACCGGGGCCCCAAGAACAGCGATAGCAATTCAGCAGGCCTCCTCTGCAGATGCTCAAACCATTGTCATATCATGATCTCACCTTAGTCGATTATTGGATTTGCTTTGCGGCTAATTCTTTATACCCGCTTTCAGAGCGGCCAGCAAGGTTTCCTGTTGTCCGAATACTTCTTTTATCGCCAAGATTGGGGGCAAGGTGTCTAATAGTGGCCGGCGAGATAGCACCTGTGGGGAAGCGACTGATATGGCGGATTTTGGCAAGAGTCTGGTTTTTATTGCTCCTCGGGCGGGATCGTGAGTTCCGTTGCCGTCTGGAGGCCGGAAACGACTTCGGGGATGATCCCCTTCTGCCGGTAGATCGGAAGGATATGTTCCCCCATCATGCGCAAACGGCTCGCAAAGACAAACGCGCCGATGCAGCAGGGCAGCAGGCCGTCCCGCCCATGAACAGCGTATAGGTCACGCCGACCCTTCCCGCAAGTGCGCCGGCCAGCAGGCTGCCGAAGGGAGCCATGCCCATAAACGACATGGTAAAGAGGCTCATGACACGCCCCCGTTTATCGTCATCTACGAGTGTCTGAAGGATCGTGTTGCTCGAAGCGATCTGCGCCATCATGCCAAGGCCGGCGATAAACAACAGCACGAGGGAAAGCCAGAGCGAGCGCGAGAAGGCGAAGGAGGCCACTGCGAGGCCGAATATCACCGCGGCGATGGGGATGATCTTACCGAGCCCCATCACGCTCTTACGAGAGGCAAGCAATATCGCGCTCGTAAAAGCGCCGAAGCCAGCCGCGGCCATAAGAAAACCAAAGGTGTGGGCGCCGCCGTGCAGAATGTCCCGGGCAAACACGGGCAGGAGCACAGTATAAGGGATTCCTGTGAGACTCACGAGGCCGATGAGCAAAAGGATGGCTCTGATCGGCGCGAAGTGGTAGGCATAGGAGACGCCTTCGCGAAGCTCGTGTAGAATTGGCCGCTTTGCGGACTCTGCTTTTTTTTGTTTCACCCGCATTGCGAGCAGGGCGACGAGGACTGCGAGGTAACTCGCTGCATTCAGCAGAAAGCAGATGCCTTCCCCCAATGATGCGATGAGGACGCCGGCGATGGACGGCCCGATCAGGCGGGTCCCATTCATCATAGAAGAATTCAGGGCAATGGCGTTCCCCAGGTCCTCCCGCCGGTCGATCATTTCGATGAGAAAAGACTGGCGCGCCGGGATATCAAAGGCGTTCACCATGCCGATGAAAACGCTGAGAGCGATGATGTGCCAGACCTGAACCAGGTGGCCGAGTACGAGGATTGTCAGAACCGCGGCCTGAAGCATGGAAAGCGACTGCGTCCAAAGCAGAACGCGGTGCTTGTTCCACCGGTCCGCAAGCACTCCCGCAAGCGGGGCAAATACAAAGGTCGGGATCTGTCCCGCAAAGCCGACCACTCCCAGGAGCAGAGCCGATCCGATCAGGCGGTAAACAAGCCAGCTCATGGCGATCTGCTGCATCCAGGTGCCGATCAGCGACAAGGTCTGTCCGCCGAAGAACAGGCGGTAGTTGCGGTGCTGCAGCGCTCGCATAAGAAGCCGGGTGCGCTCAGCGACTTTTCCCAGAGAGGATTCGAATATCATAAATAATGTCGATCGGATGCGGTGCGACAATCACACACGCAAGCTCCAACTCCATTATAGGACAAAAACCCTTCTCAGGAAATGACTATATATATACTTAGCGAAGTTTTTTGCGTTGCGAATTATCAGGTCATTTTAACTGAGAGGTGTTAGCCATCACTTCTTCCCCTCGTTTCATACTGAATTTTAAGACGTCAAATAAACATCCGATTTTATGAAACGCGGCTTCAAAAGATAAAAATGTTGCAGATCTTCGCAAAATTCACTATTATATCCTCTGTTATTCATTCGCAACCGGGGGCTTCCTTTCATGAGTATTCTCGATTCCATCGGTAACACGCCGCTCGTTCGGCTGGATCGGATCAATCCCAATCCAAACGTGAGGCTTTTTGCCAAGCTCGAAGGGAACAATCCAGGTGGCTCAGTTAAGGATCGCATCGCCCTCTATATGGTAAAGACCGCTGAAGCGGAAGGCAAGCTGAAAGAGGGGTCGACTATTCTCGAGGCCACCTCGGGCAACACCGGGATCGGTCTTGCTATGGTCGGCACAGCAACGGGATACAAGGTCAAGCTTGTCATGCCGGAATGCGTCAGCCTTGAGCGAAGAAAGATCCTCGAAGCCTTCGGCGCAGAGCTTGTCCTGAGCCCGGGAAACGAAGGCACCGACGGCGCGATTCGTCTCGCCCACAAGATCTACGCAGAGCAGCAAAGCGATTACTTCATGCCGAACCAGTTCGACAATCCCGCGAACGTACGTGCTCATTATGAGACTACCGGCCGAGAGGCCTTTGAGCAGACCAAAGGCGAAATCAGCACCTTTATCGCGGGGATTGGCACCTCGGGCACGCTCATGGGTGCCGGTAGGCGGCTCAAGGAATACAACAGCTCGATTACAATCCTGGGTGTAGAGCCCAATCTAGGCCACAAGATACAGGGCCTAAAAAATATGGCTGAAGCGATCGTCCCGAAGATCTTCGATCCGAAAGTCTTGGACGAAAAATGGAACGTAGGGGACGATGACGCCTTCAATACTACGCGCAGGCTAGCCCTCGAGGAAGGCCTGTTCGTGGGCATGAGCAGCGGCGCAGCCATGTGGGCTGCCATCAGGAAGGCGAAGGAAATGAAGGAAGGGACCATCGTTGTGATCCTGCCCGATCGCGGCGATCGGTACCTCAGCACGGCTCTGTTCACCTCAGTCTGCGCAAAGTGTCCACCGTGATGATTTGACCGGCTGATCTTCCGGCCGCCCTCACAAAAAGATAAGGGAAACTGCATTCATGGACATGATGCTAAATAAAATTTCTAAAGTCGTGGCGGGTCTTTTCCAACTATGCAGAGCTTCCTCTGACCTTTTATTACACAGAGGAGGAGGACTGCGCTGAACGAGTCCCTCCGTGGCAGTCTCCATGCGCACGATCAGCGTGCTCGCGAAAGCAAGGAAAGGAATCCGAAGGGAACATGCCAGGAGCAAAAAAATCTTGAGGAGTGCACAAAGTATGATAAGCTAAATATGCCAAGCACGGGACGCGCCTTTAAGCCCCGATGTGACTCCCTCGCTTACGGGGGAACATGTAAAAATCATTGAGAATTGTCTGGAGTTCGGGAGTAGGACTATACAACAATGCGGCGTTCGCGAAAAGGAAGACGATTAATAGGTAGTTACGATCTTTTATCAGGGAGGAGCATATGTTCAAGAAAATGGCAATGCGTATAGCCGTAAGTGTTCTTGCTTTGTCGATCCTGGGCGTCGTGATCGAAATAAACATTGCTTTCGCAGAAACACGGATTCGCTGCGCATCCACGACAAGCACGCAGAACTCCGGACTCTACGAATATCTCCTGCCGATTTTCGAGAAGAAGACCGGCATCAAAATCGATGTGGTGGCGGTCGGTACGGGGGCAGCCATCGAGATCGGGAAGCGAGGTGATGCGGATTTCGTGTTCGTCCATGCCAAAGAGCAGGAGTTGAAGGCCGTTGAGGAAGGCTTCTTCGTGAATCGTCATGATGTGATGTACAACGACTTTTTGATCATAGGACCTTCGTCTGACCCGGCCAAGATCAAAGGCATGAAGTCCGCGGTCGACGCATTCAAGAGGATCGCCGAATCAGACACCGTATTCGTTTCGCGGGGAGACAAATCGGGCACCAATACCAAGGAAATGTCGATCTGGAAAAAAGCAGGCATTGATCCGGCGGGCAAGAAATGGTATCTTGAGGTCGGCCAGGGCATGGAAAAGACACAGCGTATAGCCGATGAAAAGCGCGCTTATACGCTTACAGACCGCGGCACCTGGCTCGCCACCAGGGACAAGGACAAACTCGACATGATCGTCGTGCTGGAAGGCGACCCGACCCTGTTCAACCAGTACGGCGTTATGGCCGTGAACCCGGAGAAGTTCAAGACCGTAAAATACAAAGAGGCAATGGAGTTCATAAACTGGATCATTTCCAAAGAAGGCCAGGACACGATAGCCGCTTACAAGGACAAGAATGGAAATCAGCTCTTTATCCCGAACGCGAAGTAATTCGGATGGGAAGTGAGGAATTGCCAGGGGCCGAGCTCGAATAGCAGGCAGCACGTGTTTTTTAATTTTAAGTCTGTGCTTGATCTTTTCTTTTTCTGCGAAAAGCTGTGACCCGCAAGAATCATATGGACTCTCTCCTAAGCGGATTCATGCAGGCCTTCAACCTCATTCTCCACCTTAATCCCGTCCTGCTCGGCATTATTTTCCTGTCCCTTAAGGTGTCCGGCCTTGCCCTGTTGTTCGCAACCGTTCTCGGCCTGCCTTTCGGCGCGATTGTGGGACTGAAGAGATTCCCGGGCCAGAGCCTCACTGTCAGCTTAATGAATACGTTCATGGGGCTCCCGCCGGTCGTGGTTGGTCTGCTTGTCTATCTCGTGCTTTCGCGGAGAGGTCCTCTGGGGTTCCTCGGCCTGCTTTACACTCCGTCGGCCATGATTATCGCCCAGACGATTCTTGCGGTCCCGATCGTGTCCGCCCTCTGCTACTCTGCCGTCGTGAGCGTGGATCCCATCATCAGGCAGGCAGCCCGCACCCTTGGTGCAACTCCGCTGCAGGAAACGGCGGCCCTTATCCGTGAAGCGCGCTATGGCATCCTTTCCGCCATTATCGCGGCGTTCGGCAGGGTCAGCGCGGAAGTAGGTTCCATCCTGATCGTCGGCGGCAACATCGCGGGTTACACTCGTGTCATGACGACTACGATAGCGCTCGAAACAGATAAGGGTAACTTCGAACTCGCTCTTGCACTCGGCATCATACTGCTGCTGATGTCGTTCATCATCAACACGGCGCTTCATGGGGTGCAGAAAAAAGGAACGGCATAGCTCCTTGCATCTTGATCGGCCATGAACCTCATCGTCTCTCATATCAGAAAAGAATATGGCGAGAAAGCCATCCTCAGCGATTGCTCCGCTTCCTTTGACAGTCTCGGTACCTATGTCCTCATGGGGCCGAACGGATGCGGCAAATCCACATTTCTACGAATCTGCGCTTTGATTGAAAATCAAGATGGAGGCGAAATCTTGTTTTCTGATGGTAAATCGCCCTTGCGGCACGATCTTTCACTCAGGCAGAGAATAACCCTCGTGCTCGCCCGGATCGGGGTTTTCAACACAACCGTCTATAAGAACGTCGCTTACGGCTTGGTCATCCGGGGGATACATCACCGTGAGATAGATAAGAAAGTCAGCACCTCGCTCGCCTTTGTCGGCTTGGAACATAAAAAGAATCAACGCGCCCTCACCCTCTCGAGCGGCGAAACCCAGCGACTCGGAATTGCCCGGGCCCTTGCAATCGAGCCCGAAATCCTCTTCCTCGATGAACCCACCGCGTCGGTGGACCAGGAAAACACCGAAATCATCGAGTCCATTATCAGAACAATGAAGAATAGCGGTCGAACCACGGTCATCATGACCACTCATGACCGGGAACAGGCGGAGCGTCTGGCGGATGTGCTGCTGTTCATGAAAGAGGGAACGATCTCTCGTCCCTGAAAATACCAGTTTCGGAAAATGTCTATCCGCTGAACACCGTCAAAAGGTAACGTTCTGGCGCTTCATCAGGAGCTCCCCGAGGTAGGAGCCCGGTTTGACCTCCGCATTCTTTATCCATTCCGCGCCTTCGAGACCGTAGGGTTTGACGCAGGACGCGCAGATATAAAACTTGCAGTCAAAATCCTCCACCAGGCTTTTCATGAGCTCCGCAACCGGGGAAAACCCCTTCTGCCATGTGACTGATTCCGCGAAACCTTTTTTCGCCAGATGTACTCCTTCATTGATCAGGAAAAAATCAATTTTTGCATCGAATGCCGCCATGTTTGTCGCAAGCTGGAGCGCCGCAGCCGCGCGCTCAATCGCATCGTACGAATGGGTGATAACAAATACGAATTCCTTGTTTTCCATCATGTGTTAATTTCCTTTCCAAGTAGCAATGATTTAGCGTCTTCTGCCCATGAACTAGAACGACATTCTATCAAAATGACCGGTGAGCAGATTGCGATTTGCAAATTATAGCAATAAATATCATTCCATTTTACTAATGTCAAATTATTTTATTAAGCCTGTTTGCGCTCCTCTGCATGGTGATTGGTCTCTGTCTTTATGACCGTCCCCTTCGGTCCCGCCCCTATTTCCACATATCGAATTTTTACTTCGCTGTTTCCTCGTTCCAGAATTCAAAGCTTCAGCCGCCGTGTTCGAATTTTTCAGCGCCTCCTGGGTCTTCCTGACGCCGTCCAGTGTTCCGCACTCGGTTCCGATCGCTTTTCTCACGATTTGACCTCCTAGAATACCCCATCCTTATTCGGAGAGTCGGGCGGGACGGGCTGGCCGCAGTCCCACATTTCTATGATCCTGCCACTATAGAAGCGGAACAAGTGGACGGCCTCTATGCCTGTCTCGTCCGGTCGCGGCACAATGTGAGAATGCACGGCCACCATATCGCCATCGCCGAGCACGTTCTTGACAATGAGCTGCTTACTCGGGAACTGGACGTGATTCTCGACCATTGCCTTTTTGAGCGCCGGAAAACCTGCGGGAAAGAAAGGATTGTGGTGCTTCCCGTGCAGATCCACATGCTTGTCGTAAGCTTCGTCGATGCGGCCTTCTGCAATGAGTTGCAAGAATTGCACGGCTGCTTGTTTTCGAGCCCTAGTGTTGTTGTCCATCGTAAAGATGCCTCCGTATTTTACAGCGCGGAATCCGATATGAGCCACCCCCGTGGATTCGGCTCACCTGGTCCTTTTTAATGTGATCATCCCGCTGCCGATATGATCGAATAAGTGGAGGCCTCACCCAATAGATCAAGCACCATGGGGACCTGACATGGTTCAGAAGCCCGACTTTTATGGACTGCTCGGGAGTATCGTCGGCGCCCACTGAGACCATAGAGTGCATGGAATCAACTACCGTCATGGTATAATGGATCCCCCGATGCGAGTTCGGTCAACAACGCGACCTCACAGGCAATTCCCCCACCAACCTCAAGGATCGCGGTGAGAAGCCGAAAAAAAGCCGGGAACAAGGTAATGGGGACCACTCCACGTAAACGGGATCTGTATTTATTGCGATCCGTCAATCACGAACGCCGTTCCAACGGAAGCAGAAGAAGATGGATCGATGCTGGGGCTGGCTGAGGAGTGGGCTGCAGGAAGCACGTCAATTTTGCTTGAATCAGGTGGCTCCTCCTCTCTCAGGCCGGTAATACAGCAAAACATTCCCGGATTTGAATATCCTTGTCTTTGTCAGCTTCAGATTAAGCCGGTCCTTGATGCCTTTAAATAGCGGTTTGCCATTGCCCAGGACGACAGGATTTACCATGATACGATATTCATCGATTAAGCCTCGCTGCGCAAACTCGGACAGAATGCTTCCGCTGCCCAGTAGCACCATGTCCTTGCCTGGCTGCTTTTTCATATTCCTCGTCTCTTCTTCGATATTATCTTTCACCAGCTTCGTATTGTGCCATGCTACCTCGTCCAATGTTTTAGAAAATACGATTTTCGACAATGCATTCATTTTTTCAGCCACGATCGGATCATCCTTCATCGCGTCGGGGGTTGGCCAGTATCTCGCCATGAGCTCAAAGGTCACC
>Ga0335081_10000617_pt1 | contig 59357 bp, 56 predicted proteins | sample Lox_Sample_35_FD_206713 | JGI IMG/M metagenome (GOLD analysis project Ga0335081, IMG submission 206713) | Soil microbial communities from Loxahatchee National Wildlife Refuge, Florida, United States - Lox_Sample_3.5 | ecosystem: Environmental > Terrestrial > Soil > Wetlands | place: USA...
CAACCTGCTGCGGGAAGGGTTGGATTTGCCGGAAGTTTCGCTGGTGGCCATCCTCGATGCCGACAAGGAAGGTTTTCTGCGCTCCAGCGGCTCGCTCATCCAGACCATGGGTCGCTGCGCGCGCAACCTGAACGGCCGGGCCATCCTCTACGCCGACCGGATGACGGACTCCATGCAGCGCGCCCTGGACGAGACCGGCCGCCGGCGCGCCATCCAGCAGGCTTACAACGAGGAGAACGGCATCACGCCGCAATCGATCGTGCGGCCGGTGGAGATGGCGCTGGCGCAGATCGTCGAAGCCGATTACGTGGACGTGACCGAAGCCGCGGAGGGCATCCCCGAATTCAAATCGCAGGACGAGCTGGACGCCTACGTCGCCAAGCTGGAAAGCGACATGCGCGAAGCCGCCAAGCGCTTCGAGTTCGAGCAAGCGGCCAAGTTGCGCGACACCATCAAAGAGCTGCGCACGAAGGAATTCCTATTCGCTTAACCGTTATGTCCCCACTTTGCGCGGCGCAAGGGGTGGGGCACTCTCGGAACGGTCGCTGGCGGCGGTTTGCAATGCGTTTTCCAGCAAGCTGACGCCCTGCATCAGATGGTGCAGGCGCAGTGCCATCGCGCGGATGGTCTGGAGTTGCTCGCGGACCCGAGCCGACAAGCTGTCCGGATCCTGTAGAAGGAGTTCGGCATTGCCCAGAAGTGAAGTCATGGCGTTGTTGAAGCCGTGACGCATTTCCACGACGTGACGCCCTAAGATGGCGAATTGCTGGTTCTCGGCCGCCAAGCGTTCGGCGTGAAGCGCTCCCTCTTCGGAGGCAACTGCATTTTGTGGCTGGGTCATAACCATATCTTTCCTAGCGCACGATAGCAGTCACGGACTCCTGGCGGATTGGCGATGTAAGAAGAAGCCCTCTGATCAGGGTATCCGATATGGGACAGGCAAGAACGGGACCCGCGGCTCGCCGCTTCAGGAATTCCCGCCCGCGGCCACGCCCGCGTCCATGCCGATGTTGTAACGCTTGAGTTTGCGGTAGAGAGTCGCGCGGCTGATGCCTAGCATCTTGCCGGCCAGGATCTTGTCTCCATGCACCTGCTGGAATACGCGCTGGATGGTGGCTCTCTCCAGGTGCTCCAGATCGGTGGGAGGCGGAGAAGGAAGCGGGACGGAAGCAGCCGGTGACGGCTGGTAGCGCGCGCTGGTCGCGAGGCCAGCAGCGTCCATGCGGTCGCCACTACTGCGGCCGCCGCCGCGTGCGATGCCGCTCTCGAGCTGACGCACGCGATCGCGCAGGCGGTCGCGATCCGCCAGCAGGCGGACTTTCTCCGCCATCCGCTCGAGAATCAGCGTCATCTCCTCCACCGCGAACGGTTTGCTGACACAGTAATATGCGCCCAGCTTCATGGCGTCCACAGCGCTGCCGCTCGAGCCCGCCCCGGTCATCATGGCCACCTCAGTGCGCGGGCGCACACTCTTGATCCATTCGAGCAGTTCTAGCCCAGAATGCCGCGGAAGCCGGAAACTGGTGACCACCACATCGGGGTTTCCAGCCTCAAGGACGCTGATGGCGGCTTCAGCGCTTTCGGCTTCAAGGCAGACAAACCCGAGCGACTCGCCGATGCGCGTGCACAGCTTGCGGATCGTGGGCTCCTCATCGACGATGAGGAAGCGAATGCGGAAATCGTCGTTCATCGCGGCTTCCCAAAAGTCTTCTCCACCAGGGCAACGAGTTGCTGCAGGCGGAAGGGCTTCTCCACGCAGGGAGCGCCGGTACGCTGAAGCACGGCCGCAGTGTCCTCGTTGACGGTGTCTCCGGTCACAAAGATCACGCGCGCCACCAAATCGCGGCGGTGGGCTTCGATCCAGGCGTGCACATCGGCGCCGCTCACCCCGCCGGGCGTGCGCATGTCGGTGATCACCCCCAGATAGTCACCGCCAGAAAGCAGCTCCAGAGCTTCCACCCCGGAAGCCGCCGCCACCGTGGCATAGCCGCTGCGCTCCAGCGCCGCGCGCATGAAGTCCATAACCGCCGGTTCGTCCTCAACCAGGAGGATAGGCAAGGATCCGGCTGCCGGCGAACTGGAAGGGCTCACGCTTGTGCTCCTGCGGCGGCCAAGCTCCCTCGGCGCCGCCACGGGCGGAGCGGGGGAGCTTCCAACGCGGAAGCTAATCGCCAATCTCTATTTGAGTCAAGGACATTGAGGATCATGTGCCCAGGTAAGAACGGGGTAGCACGACAGCCGAACTTCGATCCCAGTCTAAAGGCCCGATGCTAGGGCGTTATGGCCATGAAGGTGGGTGTGCCGCCCGTGGTGATGGTCAGCGGCGTCACGCCATCGCTCTGTTTTACCGTGGTGTCATCGGAGGTCTGGATGAGGGAAACATCGCCGGAACCAGAGTTGGCCGTCAACACGCGGGTGGAGTCAGGATTGGAGGCGATGAAGACCGGCGCCGTGCCTACGGGAATGCTCTTGGTGAAGGTGTTGGTGGTGGTGTTCAACACGCACACGCTATTGGTCATATCGTCGGCAACGTAGGCGCGCGAGCCGTCGGCCAGGGCGGTGACGGAGATGGGGTGTTGCCCGTTGCAGGGTGGTCCGGCGGTAGATACTTTCTGCACACACAGGCTGGGAGTGGAGGCGCATTGGTTGGGATCCACGTTGTTATTGATAATGCTCAGGCTGTTGTCGGCAGGGCTGGTAACGTAGAACCGGTTTAGGGTTGCCTCATAGTAGATGTAGTTTGGACTATCGCCCACGGAGAGCGGGTTGTTGGGCGCAGTAACGAGATCGCCCACGGTATTGATCACCGAAACAGTGCTGCTCCCCTGATTGACCACATACACTCGCATGCCGTCCGCACTCACAGCGCCCCACACTGGCTTGGCCCCCGTTGCGAGCGAGATGGTGGAAACATTCTGGTCGGTGGCTGGGAAGATAACGCTGACGGTGTCGTCACCCTGATTCAGGCAGAAGAGTTGGGTACCGTCGGGCGTGGCTACCAGCGCCACCGGGGTTTTGCCGACCGGGATTGCCTGCAACGATGTGGAGGAGGTGTCCCTCACCAGGCCGAGGCCGGACTCAGCGACGAACACCTTGCCCTGGGCGGCGGCGGCGAAAACCGGCTTGCCGCCGGGATCCAGGCTGATTTTGGAAATATTGAGCGGAACGCCCACGGTCGGTACTGTGAAGGTGGCAACGTTGTCATCATCGAAATTAACGACGTAATCAATTCCTCCGCTCGAGGTCGCATGCACGGGATCCCGGCCCACTCCGAAGCTGTCACCGGAAAAACTACCGACATTGGTGTCGCCAGTGACGTCGATGATCACTGCCGTGCCCAGATCGGAGCCGTTATTGCTCACCACCACGGCATGGGAGGAGCGCTGCGGGTCGCCACCGGGTAGCGGTTCCGGATTAGCTACGGGGCGGAAGTAGTCGCCGCAACCGCCACCGAACAGCCCAAGACTGCAGATAGCCGCCAGCACAGCAACCCTGGCGGCTGACGCCGTAAGACTCATCCCTGTTCCTGTTCGATCGGGCTCTTTCACGAAGCGTTCATTCTAGCGGGAAGGACGAAATGGCGCAAAGCGGGAGCCAGTCCGCGAGTCGTCGGCGCCCGGCCTGCGACTCACCACTCACAAACTTACGGTTAGTTAGGCAGCTATGCCACTCCTTGCTTCTTGCGAGCAGACTTGCGCGGGGTTGCCGAGACTTCGGAAGCACGCTGGGCTTCGGCCACGCGCTGCGCTGGCTTCTTGGGGATCCGTGCCAGGCTTTCCTTCAAGGCAGCCATGATGTCCACAACCGGGGCGGGCTTGCGCGGCTTCTCTACCGCAGCGACCTCCTTACCCTCCAGGCGCGCCTGGATGAGCTTCTTCACGTTCTCTTCGAAGGTGTCCGAGTACTTCTTGGGATCGAAGTCGGCGGCCAGGGCCTCGACCAGCTGGTGGGCAACCTTGACCTCAGCGTCTTTGAGTTCGATGCCGCCGGTCTTGCCAAACTGGTCCACCTGCCGCACTTCATTTTCGTAGTACATGGTGTGCAGCATGAGGCCGCCGTTGGTGGGGCGCAGGAAAACGGTGTACTCGCGGTTGTGCATGGCCAGCTTGGCGATAGCTACGTACTCGCTCTCTTCCAGCGCGCGGGTGAGCAGGGCATACGGCCGCTGGCCCGCCTCTTCCGGCACCAGGTAGTAGGAAGACTCGAAATACACCGGGTCGATGTCGGATGACTTGACGAACTCCAGGATCTCCATTGCCTTGGTGGTCTTGGGCTCGATCTTCTTGATGTCCGCAGGCTCAATGACCACGTACTCGCCCTTCTCATACTCGTAGCCCTTGACGATCTCGTCGCGCGAGACCACTCGCTCGTCCTGCGGACAATAGAGTTGCTGCTTGATGCGGACGTGGTCGTCGCGGTGCAGCATGTGGAATTGCACGTGGGTGCTGCGGGCAGCCGAGAATAGCCGCACCGGCATGGAAATGAGACCGAACGTCAGGTATCCCGACCAGACGGATGCCGCCATAAGTCCTCCCCCACAAGCGCCAGCGACCGGGTGACGTTATCACCTCAGCAACCAAAAATCGAGCTTGCCGCGCACTCGGCGCGCCCCACCTCTGTTACGATGCGCTCGGCCGACGCGACTGCCGCCCGCCCCGGCGGGCCTCCGCAGTACCGGGCACAGGTCTCTCCCGGCAACTAGGCGTTATGCACAAAAGCCGCGCACCAATCAGCTGCTCCCGGAAAAGACTGGCAGGATGGTGGCACTGCCGCTCGGGCTGGGCGGCGGCCGTGGTCATAATACCCTGGCCGGGCCTGGGAGCGCACTTGCATTTGCTGGTGCCCCCAAGGCGGGCACTGTGGGCCCTGGGGTTCACCCTGGCCTTCGCCCTTTCGGCGCGGTGGCTGCGGGCGGTCACCCTGTCCGGGGCGATCGCCGGCGGGGTGCTCGCTTTCCTGCTGTTTCTTGCCGGGGGGCCGGGAGCATTTGCCACGCTCATCGCCGTCTTTTTGCTGACTTGGGCCACCACCCGCATCGGTCACCGGCGAAAGCGGCAATTGGGCACGGCTGAAGGACAAAGCGGCCGGTCAGCCTCCCAGATCATCGCCAATGTCGGGATCGCCACCGCGGCTGCCCTTGCAAGCCTGGCCAGCCGACACCCAGCAGCTTGGCTGGGGGCTGCGGCCGCAGCACTCGCCGAAGCTGCCGCTGATACCACCTCCAGCGAAGCCGGTCAGGCGGTGAGCGACTCCGCCTATCTCATCACCAACTTCCATGTCGTACCCGTGGGCACCGACGGGGGGATCAGCGTGTCCGGCACGCTGGCTGGGCTCGCCGCCGCCCTGACGGTGGCAACGGTTGCCTGGGCGGTGCGGATGATCGCTCCCCATTGGTGGCTGCCAGTGGCCGCCGCGGGAGTAATGGGCATGTTCGTGGACAGCTTTCTGGGTGCCACCCTGGAGCGCCGGCGGCTGCTCAACAATGATGCCGTCAACTTGCTAAGCACCATCGCCGCGGCGTTATTTGTCCTGTTCTTGTACGGGTCCTAGCGCAAGACCTTCATGTTGCGCCAGTCATAGCCGAATTTCTTGCCGCAGTCCAGGCAAACCACGTAGTGGCTGGGACCGCCGTGGCCGACGGGCATCCAATCGGCGGTGTTGTAAGCGCTGTCGAATTCCGACGTGAATGGCTTAGAGAGCTTGCGGTGGGCGCAAGCGATGGAGAGGAGCTGAAGGACCTTTTCCAACATCGCAGTTTTCTGACTGCAACGAAATCCGCCACGGCGGACTTCCTCGCAGGCCGGGGCCACCCCGACCGAGGGGACGCTCGCAAAGTTCAAGATCCTCGCTCCCGCACGGGCAGCGCGGGAGCGAAGTGCGATCAAAGAACGGTCATTGGTCCGCCGCCGTCGACAAACCAGCGAGCCGCCATCGGCTCTGGACCAATGACCGCGGATCCTTAGACGCGGGCCATGGCGGCGTTCTTTTCCTCGGCCGCGGGGACTTCCTTGGCATCGCCGTTGGCCTTCTGGCCCGGCTTGCGGATGTCGATACCGCCCTTGAAGAACGCGCCATCTTCAATGGAGATGCGCTGGGCGACGACATCCCCGGTCAGCGAGCCTTCGCTGCGGATGTCCACCCGGTCGCTGGCCACCAGGTTGCCGCGCACCTTGCCCAGCACCACGATCTCGCGGGCATTGATGTTGGCGGCTACCACGCCATTACGGCCGACGGTCACGCGATTGCCGGCGAGGTTGATGGAACCCTCCACCCGGCCATCGATATAGAGCGACTCCGAACCCGTTACCTCGCCCTTGATGACCAGGGACTTGCCGATAGTCGCCTGCTCGGCAGAGTTGATGACGGCATTGCGGGGAGCGGCGGCCGGCGCAGGCTCGGCCGGGGTCATGCTGGGCATGCTCGGGCTCATAGGCTTCTCCGGTTGCTGGGGGGTTGCAGGTTGGTTAGCGGGCTTCCACATGGTTCTCTCAAAATCCTTTCCTCAAATTCACCGACGCGCACTGGGCCCCCAACCAAACCGATTTTGGTTCGTTGGGAGTTCTGCCCTTCTCTTGCTGTTTACCCTCGCGCTTGCTTCCGAGCAAGCAAAATCGCTTCCATGTACCGGATGAGGAACAACTGGCTCGCACTTCGGTCGCCAAGCCATCCATTCCTGACGCGCCGGGGCCGGAAAGGAGAGCTGCTGAACGACGGCACTTGCAAGCGAACACGCCCGCCAGCTTCGGACTCTCACAGCCTCCGACCACGGGCGATGTAATTATTCCTGCCCGGATAGGATCTCTTATATCAGGCAAAGCCCCTAGCAGGAAATCCATTCCCGCTTAGGATAGAGTTACCTAAGGCCTAGAACGCGAGCCGAGCCGCCCCCGGACTGCCGGAACCATGCTTTCCGACCGCGAGATTTTCGACCATATCCAGGGCCAGCCAAAAAAGATGGCGGGGTTCAAACAGCTCGTGCGCGAGCTGGGAGTCCACGGCGACCAGCGCCGGCAACTCGCGCAGCGCCTGGAGCAGATGGTCAAACGTGGCGAGCTGGTGGAGACGCCCGGCAACCGCTACGCCATGCCCCAGGCTGCCGGCCGGAACCTGGTCTTGGGACGCTTGTCCATGCACCGCGATGGCTACGGCTTCGTGATCCCGGAATCGGCAGAGCTCAAACAGCGGCTCAGCGGGGATATTTTCGTCCCGGCGGTCGCCATCGGCACCGCTATGCACGGCGACCGCGTGCTGGCGGAAATCGGGGCGGTGCGCGAGGGCCGCGCGGAGGGCCGCATCGTACGCGTTGCTGCACGGGCCCACTCCACCGTGGTCGGCACCTTCCACCATGGACCACGCTTTAACTACGTCACTCCCATCGACGAGAAGATCACGCAGGAGATCGTGATCCCGAGGGGCATGGAAGTTCCGAAGGCCACTGCCGGGGGCGCGGAGGGACAGAGGCATGAGAAAGGTGGGACACCGCACCGGGTAATCGGCCAAGAGGCGCGCCGCCAAACCCGCCTGGATGAGCTCGAAAACGTGGTGGTGGACGTCGAGGTTACCGACTGGCCCGCGCCCACCCAGAACCCGCGCGGACGGGTGATCGAGATCCTCGGCTATGAAGACGACTTCGGGGTGGACGTGGAGATCATCATCCGCAAGTTCCACCTGCCGCACCGCTTTCCCGCCGAGGTGCTGGCAGAAGCTCAGGCAGTCGCAGACATCATTCCCCACGGCGAGCTGCGCCGGCGTCGCGACTATCGCAGCCTGCCCATCGTAACCATCGACGGTGAAACCGCCCGCGACTTCGACGATGCCGTCTTCGTCCACCGCCTGCCGAACGGCAACTATGAGCTGCAGGTTCACATAGCCGACGTGGCGCACTACGTCACTGAGAGCTCGGCACTCGACCGCGAGGCTCGCCTGCGCGGCACTTCGGTGTACTTTCCCGACCGCGCCGTGCCCATGCTGCCCATTGAGCTCTCCACGGACATCTGCTCACTGCGCCCCGATGTGGACCGGATGGTGATGTCCTGTGTCATGGAGATCGACCACCAGGGGGAGATCAGCGGCTACGAGCTGCACCCGGGCGTGATCCGCTCAGCCGAGCGCATGACTTATACCGACGTTAACCTGATCCTCGAAGGCGACGGGCCGCTGCGCGAGCGCTATCCGCGCCTGGCCGAGACTTTCGAGCTGATGCGCGATCTGGCGCTCATCCTCAACCGCAAGCGAGTGCGCCGCGGCTCCATCGATTTCGACTTGCCGGAACCGGTGATTGACTTCGACGAAGAGGGCATGATGCGCGGAGTCACGCGCTCGGAGCGCAACATCGCCCATCGCCTGATCGAGGAGTTCATGCTGTCGGCCAACGAATGCGTGGCCTCCTACCTCGAGCACAAAGGCGTGCCCTCGCTCTACCGCATCCACGAGAAGCCGGATCCTAAGAAGGTTTTCGAGTTCGAGACCATCGCCGCCGGTTTCGGGTACTCGCTCGGCGTGGGTGCGTTGCCGGTACGGCGCATGGAGATGCGTGCCGAACGCCGGGCGCGCCACGGCACCGGGCGGCCGGCGCACGTCATCGAACTGCCCGAGGAAGTACACATCACCCCGCGCATGTACCAGAAGTTGACGCAGAAGATCGCCGGCAAGCCGGAGGAGCGCATTCTTTCTTATCTGATGCTGCGCTCGCTCAAGCAGGCCCGCTACTCCGAGGAGAACGTTGGACACTTCGCGTTGGCGGCGCCGACGTACACCCATTTCACCTCACCCATCCGCCGGTATCCAGATTTGATCGTGCATCGCATTCTGAAGGAAGTGCTCAGCGCCGAAGACGGGCGTGGCGTGCCGGCACACAGCGAGACGCCTTCGCCATGGTCCAAGAGAGCTGCGGGAGCGCACGACTCGGGAGGGCACGGCTTCAGTCGTGCCGCAAAGCACTCCAAAAACACATGGGCTTTAGCCCCCCAGGTGATCTCGGAGGAAGAGCTACACGACATTGCCGAAGAGTCCAGCCAGGCCGAGCGTCGCGCCGACGAGGCCGAGCGCGAGCTGATCGAATGGAAGAAAATTCGGTTCATGCGCGACCGCGTCGGTGACGACTTCGATGCCCTCATCGTGAGCGTCACTAAATTCGGTTTCTTTGTCGAACTGATGGAGATGTTTATCGAGGGCCTGGTGCCGATTGGCACGCTCACCGGCGACCGCTACACTTACCGCGAGAACACCAAGCAAATCATCGGCGAGCGCACGAAGAAGAAGTATTCGCTGGGCGACCGCGTCCAGGTGGTGCTCGATCGTATCGACCGCATGCAGAGGAAACTGCAGTTTGCGGTGCTGGAAGAGGAACCATCACGAGCGCAGAAACGGCATCGGCAGCGCTAGCCAGTACCGAGTAGCGAGTCGCGAGAACCGAGTGGGAGAGAGGAGGCACATGGAGCGCGTCACGGGAATCGGCGGCATCTTCTTCAAGTCGGACAATCCGAAGAAACTTTACGAGTGGTATGAGAAGCATCTCGGTATCAAGTGCGACCCGCAGCAGGGCAAGATGTTTGAGTGGCAACAGCAAGACGGCAAACCAGGTGGTACGGTGTGGAGCATCTTCCCGCGCGACAGCAAGTACTTCGATCCCAGCCGAGCGGGCTTCATGGTGAATTATCGCGTCGATGACCTGGACGCGCTGCTGGAAGCCCTGCGCGCGGCAGGAGTCTGGATCGACCCCAAGCGCGAGGACTACGATTACGGCCGCTTCGCCTGGATCATGGATCCGGACGGCAATCGCATTGAGCTGTGGGAGCCGCCCAAGGCGAGCTCTTAGCGGGCCGGTTTGACTCCCAGCCAAACCGAAGTTAGTCTCGATTACTCGTGTGGTGCAAGCTTCGGCTTCCACAGAACATTCGCGTGAAAGCACTCCGCAACCTATTAATTTTGTTGGTTGTTGCGCTGGCAACCGTAGCCCCCGCGGCTGCCGTTGGTCCGGCGCGGGCGCCGCACGCCATGGTGGCCAGCGGACACGAGCTGGCGTCACAGGCCGGGGTCGCGACAATGCGGCGAGGCGGGAACGCCGTGGACGCCGCCGTGGCTACAGGCTTCGCGCTGGCCGTGGTGCTTCCCGGAGCTGGCAACCTGGGGGGCGGCGGATTCATGCTGCTGCGCCTGGCGGACGGCCACGCCCACTTCCTCGACTTTCGCGAGAAGGCGCCGGCTGCGGCCACGCGCGACATGTATCTAGACGCCAGGGGTAACTTGCTGCCTGACGCCAGCGTAATCGGCTATCGGGCCATCGGCGTGCCCGGCTCGGTGGCGGGGATGGTCTATGCGGAGAAAGAATTCGGCAAGCTGACTCTGGCGCAGGTGATGGAGCCGGCGATCCGCCTGGCGCGTGAGGGCTTTGCGCTCTCCGCCCGCGATGCACGCCAGTTGCACGATCCGCAACTCGCTGAATTTCCCGAGTCCCACCGCATCTTCCAACGTGACGGCCGTTTCTATCAGCCGGGCGACACCTTCAAGCAGCCGGAGCTGGCACGCACGCTCGAGCGCATCGCCGCCGACCCCGAAAGCTTCTACCACGGCACCCTGGCACAGGAACTGGCAGCTTCCATCCAGAAGGGCGGCGGCCTGATCACGACCAAGGACTTGGCGGCTTACGAAGTGAAAGATCGCGAGCCGGTGCACGGCAGCTATCGTGGATACGAAATCATCGGAGCGCCGCCTCCCTCCTCCGGCGGGATCGCGCTCATCGAGCTGCTGAACATCCTGGAAGGCTATGACCTGACGAAACTCGGCAACGGCTCTGCCGAATCAGTTCACCTCATGGCCGAAGCCTTTCGCCGCGCCTTTTTCGATCGCGCCGAGCTGCTCGGCGACCCGGACTTCGCCAGCGTTCCCGTAGCGGCGCTGATGGACAAGCATTACGCGGCTGCCTGGCGCGAATCGCTCGATCCTCGCCGCGCCACTCACAGCGCGGACCTGCGGCGTCCGGTGCAAGTCCTCGACAAGCTGGACCGCGTGGCCTCTGCCCTTGAACCCGACCACACGACCCACTATTCGGTCGTGGACTCCGCCGGAAACGCGGTTGCGGTGACGACCACGCTCAACGATCTCTTCGGCTCGCGCGTCACTGCCACCGGGCTTGGCTTCCTGCTGAACGACGAGATGGACGACTTCACCTCCAAGCCGGGCACGCCCAACATGTTCGGCCTGCTGCAGGGCGAGGCCAATGCCATCGCCCCCGGCAAACGGCCCCTGTCGGCGATGTCCCCCACTGTCGTGCTCAAGGACGGCCGCCTGTTCCTGGTGCTGGGTTCGCGCGGCGGTCCCAGGATCATCACCACAGTGGCGGAAGTGCTGGTGAATGTGATCGACTATGGGATGAACATCCAGCAGGCAGTGGAAGCGCCGCGTTTTCATCACCAGTGGATGCCGGATGTGTTGCGGGTCGAGCAGGACGGCTTCTCCCCGGTCACGGGGAACCGGCTTGCGGCCATGGGGCACAAAGTCGAGCAAGGCTATACCGAGCGTGGTCAATGGCATAAACAGTGGGGCGACGTAGAATGCGTAGAGGTCGATCCCAAAACGGGCGAGCGCCTGGGCGCGAGCGATAGCCGCGCGGAAGGCAAAGCAGTGGGGTATTAGGATTTGAAGGGGCGCGGCTTCAGCCGCGCCGACCTGGGATAATATTGAATTGTCATCCCGAGCAAAGCGCGAGGGAGCTTTGCGACCAAGCGCGCGAAGCGAGGGATCTTGGTTTGTGGATTCTAAAGAACCAAGGTCCTTCGCGACCGTTTCCCGCCCTGGATAAGGCGGGCGGGAGCCCTCGGTCGCTCAGGATGCAAATTCTTTAGATTTTTGGGGAAGGTCGGCCTCAAAGCGACGGAAAGCAATGATGCTGAAAGCTATTTCCACTCACGTCTACGTCCGCGAGCGACTGCACAGCGGCCTGCTGGACGGCCTGCTGCAGGCCGGGGCCGAAGCCATTGAGATCTTCGGCGCGCGCGGCCACTTCGACTACGCCAACCGCCGTTCGCACGTCCGAGAAATCGGCGACTGGTTCCGCGACCGCGGCATCCCGCTCAACTCCATCCACTCGCCGATGTACAGCGATTATGAATGGGGGCGCCGCGGCACGCCGCCGGTCAACATCGCGGCGCTCGATAAGCGCGCCCGCATCGAGGCCATGGACGAGATCAAGCGGGCCATCGAGGTGGCCGAGCAGATTCCCTTTCGTTTCTTGGTGCAGCATGTCGGCGTCAGCGGCGAGGACTGGGACCCCAAGAAAGCCGAGGCGGCGATGACCTCGATCGAGCATCTGAAGGCCTTCGCCAAGCCGCTGGGCGTCGCCGTGCTGGTGGAGAACATTCCCAACGAGCTGTCCACGCCGGATCGTCTGCTGGAGCTGATCCAGAACGCACACTTCGACGATGTCGGCATCTGCTTCGACGTCGGCCATGCGCACATCATGGGCGGCGTGGCGCAGGCGTTCGAGCTGTTGAAGCCGCTCATCCGCTCCACCCACCTGCACGATAACGGCGGCGCCAGCGACGACCACCTCTGGCCCGGCGACGGCACCATCAACTGGGAAGAAACCATGAACCTGTTGCGCGCCGCGCCGCGGGTCCCGCCTCTGCTGCTGGAGATCAAGGGCGAGGGCAAGAGAGACATCGTCGAGGGCATGGCCAAGACCTTCCGCAAACTCGAAGCCCAGCCGGCCGCGGCCCAGGGATGAATTGGTTGGTGCCGCGGATCAGTCCGTCCCAACTCTACGCCGGCCACAACCGGGTCAGGTAGTCGATCTCGCTGAAGGCCAGCAGCAGCAGCAGCCAGAAAATTCCCGCGGTGATCACCACCCGCATCAATCGCGGGGTGTATTTGGCGCCCATGAAGAAGAGCACCACCAGGCTGGCTTTGAAGGTGGCGATGGCGAGCGCCACCACGGTGTTGAAGCGGCCGAGGTCCACGAAGCCCACGAGCGTTGTGGTCAGCGTCATGACCATCAGCGTGGCCCAGACGGCAATGTAAGTCTTGGTTGGAACGACGTGTTCTGCCATATCAGGTATGTGTCCGGCTGATCAGGTATAGCAACGGCAACAAGTAAATCCACACGATGTCGACAAAGTGCCAGTACAGCCCGACGTTCTCCACCGGGTTGTAGTACGACTCGGTATAGTGTCCTTTGTAAGCGTAGATCAAAACTCCAGTGACCAGGCCGATGCCGATCAGCATGTGCAGCGCGTGCAGACCGGTCATGATGAAGTAGAGAGAGAAAAAGAGCTGCACCTTGTCCGGATCCACTCCCGGCGCGTTGGAGACGAAACGGAAATTGAAGCCGGGGACTTCGTGCAAACGCCAGTGCTGGTAATATTCGACTCCCTTCAGCGCCAGAAATGTGCAGCCGAAGACCAGCGTGATCGCCATGAAAAATACGATGGTCTTGCTGCGTCCTTTTTGGGCGGCCTTGACGCCCAGGGCCATGGTCAGGCTGCTGCAGATCAGCACGGCGGTGTTGACCGCGCCGATCCACAAGTCCATGTGCTTGCTGCCCTCGACGAACGAGGGGTAGTACAGCGTGCGGTACACCAGGTAGGAACAGAACAAGCCGCCGAACATCATCATCTCGGTCAGCAGGAAGACGAACATACCCAGAGTGGCGGTCTCGCGCTGCTGATCCACGTCGCGGAACTGGACCGGTAACGTCGGATGGTGAGTAACGGCTTCCGTGCTAGGCGACAAATTCCATCTCCGGCTGCTTATCGTAGGCGTAAGGTTCTTCGGTCACGATGGGCGTTTCCTCAAAATTGTGGGTGGGCGGCGGCGAAGTGGTTTGCCATTCCAGGCCGGTAGCGCCCCAGGGGTTGGACCCCGCGACTTCACCGTAGCGCAGCGACCAGATCAAATAAATCAGCGGCAGCACGTAGCCCACCGCCAGGATCGAGGCGCCCGCCGTGGACATCACATTCAGCACCTGAAACTCGGGTGCGTAGGCGTGGTAGCGCCGCGGCATCCCGAGGTATCCCAGGATGAACTGCGGGAAAAATGTGACGTTAAAGCCGATGAAGATAGTCGCTGCCGCAACCTTGGCCCATCCCTCCGGATACATCCGCCCGAACATCTTGGGCCACCAATAATGGATGGCGCCCAGATAGCCCATCACCGCCCCTCCCACCATGATGTAGTGGAAATGGGCAACCACAAAATAGGTATCGGTGACGTGCACATCGATTCCCAGAGCCGACAAAAACAGCCCGGTCAGGCCGCCCATGGTAAACAGCCCGATGAAGCCGAAGGCGTAGAGCATGGGGGTGCGGTAGGAAATCGCGCCCTTATATAAAGTAGCGGTCCAATTGAAGACTTTGACCGCCGAAGGGATGGCGACCAGGTAGCTCATGATGGAAAACAGCATGGCCGAGTAGATGGAAATTCCGGCTACGAACATGTGGTGGCCCCACACCAGGAACCCGAAGACGGCAATGGCAATGGACGCGCCCGCGACGAAGGGGTAGCCAAAGATGCGCTTGCGGGAAAAGGTGGTGACCAACTCGCTGACCACTCCCATCGAGGGCAGCACCATGATGTACACCGCGGGATGGGAGTAAAACCAAAACAGGTGCTGGAACAGCACGGGGTCTCCGCCCAGCGCGGGGTTGAAGATGCCGATGTGCCATACCCGCTCCACCGCCACCAGAATCAGACTGATGGCCACCACCGGCGTGCCCAGGATCATGATGACGGCCGTCGCATAATGCGACCAGATGAACAGCGGCAGGCGCCGCCAGGTCAGGCCCGGGGCCCGCAGCTTGTGAACCGTGGCAATGAAGTTCAGTCCGGTGAAGATGGAGGAGAACCCGGCAAAGATAATGCCGATCACGGCTCCAAAGACGTGGGTATTAGAGTAGGTGGTGCTGAACGGCGTATAGAAAGTCCAGCCGGTGTCCACCCCGCCGACGATGATGGAGTAGAGCGTAATCCCTGCCCCGATGATGTACATATACCAACTGAGCAGGTTGATTTTGGGGAACGCCATGTCCCGCGCTCCCACCATCATGGGCAGGACGAAGTTGCCGATCACCGCCGGAATGGAGGGGATCAGGAAGAAAAAGATCATCACGATCCCGTGCATGGTGAACAGCTTGTTGTAGGTGTCCGAGGTGACCAGGTCGCCGGCCGGAGTCATCAGCTCCAGGCGGATCAGAGTGGCGAAGAAGCCACCAATAAAAAACATCACCGTGATGGAGATCAAGTACAGCAGGGCGATGCGCTTGTGGTCGGTGGTGAGCAACCACGAGCGGATGCCATAGTCCACGTTCAGATAGTGCTCGCGAGGCTCGACGGCGACAGAAGGTGCGGCGCTCATGGACGGATCACCTGTGGTTCCACCTGGGGATTGCGTTTGCGTTGTTCTTCGTTGGGAAGGGGAGCGTTGGGATTCACGTTCAGCGGGTTCTGCTGCAGCGTTTTGATGTAGGCGATGAGTTCCAGCATCTCTTCTTCGTCCACCTGTCCCTGGAAGACCGGCATGATGGGCTGCCAGCCGGCCACGATCTTGGCTTTGGGCGCCAGGATGGACTCGCGGATGTAATTCTCATCGGCCATGACAGTGCTGCCGTCCTGCAGGTGCACTTCCCTGCCATAGAGGCCGGCCAGGTCGGGCCCGCGCGCGCCCTTATCCGAACGATGGCAACTGATGCAGCCGAAATGGCGGAACAGTTTCTCGCCGGAGGAACCCAGCGATCCCTCGCCGCCGGATGCCAGCCAAGTCTCATAATCGCCGGGTTCCATGACCACCACGCTGCCGATCATCCCGGAGTGCGCGGTGCCGCAGTACTCCGCGCAGAAAAGATGGTAGGTACCGGTGCGCGTGGGACGAAACCACACCGTGCGATAGCGGTTGGGAAGCACGTCCATCTTCACCCGGAACGCCGGCACGAAGAAGCTGTGGATGACGTCCTGGGAAATCAGCGTGACCGCCACATCGCGGCCCACCGGCACGTGCAGCTCGTTGATCTCCCGCTGCCCGTCTGCGTGCTGGAACTTCCACATCCATTGCCTGGCCGTGCCGTAGACGCGCAGCGAATCCTTGGGCGGCGCGCCGTAGCTGTAGTACACCGATACTCCCCAGACGAAAATCACCAGAGCGATCGCCAGCGGGATGACGGTCCAAGTGACCTCCACGACCAGAGAACCCTCGATCTGCTCGGCCTTGGGGTGGACGGAACGCCGGTATTTGATGGCAAAAACGGTGATCGTCAGGAAGATCACCAGGGTAAAAAAAACTGTCACCCCCACCAGAAAGAAGTAGAGCGGATCAACTTTGTCCGCAAAGTTCGAGGCCCGGACCGGAAATAGTGGGAAGTTAGTCCACATATCAGCTCGCCCGTCTGGTGGACGGATGCTCACGGACGGCGACTGCAGCCCTGATCTTCGAGCGCAGCTCGCGCCGCCAGGCCACTGCCAGAAATCCGCCGAGCAAGAGCAGGGTCAGCGTCCCGCCCAGCCGCAGCATGTTCATCACCACCGCCCCGTACCGGCCGGTGGTCGGATCGTAGTGATAGCAGTACAGCACCAGCTGGTCCACCACATTGCCGAGCTTGCCTTGCGAAGACTCCACCAATGCCAGCCGCAGGTCCTTGGGTGGATATTCGATGCCATAGAAGTAACGCGAGAGCCTGCCGTCCGGTGTGACCACCATGATGCCGCTGGCATGCGCATATTGCTGGATTTTCGGGTCCCAGACATAGCGGAACCCTGCTGCCTTGGTGAACGCTGCAATGGCAGGGGTCTCGCCGGTAAGGAAGTGCCAGCCCTTGTCCGCGCCCGCTCGGCCATAGCGCCGCAGATACCTGTCACGCTGTTCGGTTGCGGCCGCGGGTGTGTCCCGCGGATCGAAGCTGACGGTCAAGACGTCGAAGTCGCGTCCTGCACTCAACTTCAGCGTGAGCAGGCTGCTGACCACTCCGTTCAGCACCTGCGAGCACAGCATCGGGCACTGGTAATAAACCAGAGTGAGCAGGACCGGCCGCTCGCCGAAGTAGTGGCGCAAGGGAACGCTCTTGCCGCTCTCATCGTGAAAAGCTACATCAAGCGGAAGCTGTTGCCCGATGCGCTGGTCAATGCCCACCTGCTGCAGGATCGGAATGGGTGTGTTGCCGCTCACACCATCGTTGGGTTCGTGCATGTACTGGGCGCAGAGCGGCGCCGCCAGGATGAGGAGGGCGGCGGGGACTAACAGAACGCTTGCGCGGCAGGGACGCCAAAAGCGCGCGCAGCGCGTCATGATTTGCGACCTTCCAGAATTGCATTTCACTGCTCTCATGGCCTCACTTCCTCGTCTTGTTCAAGTCCTCCTGCTGCCGCGATGCGCCGGGCAGCGGGCCTGTTGCCGGATTCGGATTAGGCGCCGTCGGCGCCGGTCCGGTTCCGGGCGCCTTCCAGGGCAGACCACGCTCGACCAGCAAGTCCATGGCGCGGTCGATGGGAACGCGGGTTATGCCCGCCTGCTGATCTACCCAGCCGTAGCTGTTCAAGATCTGCTCATCGGTGAGGTGATAAACGTTGTAGTCGGCCACCGGATCCGGCTGAAGCTGTGGCTGCGGCACCTTGGGCGGTGACGTGTACACCCGCGGGCTGACCATAGCCCCCCGCTCCGCCGACAGGCCGCGGAAGTAGCGGAACATCCCCCACAGCACCAACATCACCATCACCGACGCCAATCCCAGAGCAAGCAGGAACCCCAAGACCACGCGCAGGTCCGCCTGAGTGGTCTCATAACCCACAGCGGGATTGCGCACATCTTCTTTCCGAATTTCCGAGGTCCCCAACGAAGCTGGTTTCGCTTCCTTGGGGTGGTCGTCAGGCTGTTTCGGGGGCATGTCCCACCACCTCTTCAAAACGTTGGTCGTGCAAGGCCACCAGCGGCCGCCGCCGCAGCGCCCACACGAAGGCCGCCATCCAGATTCCGCCCAATCCGATGGGAACCACGACATCCATCCACTGGAACCAGATTCCGCGTGCGAAACCCGGCAAAGCGTTGGGAGCGATCCACCACAGCAGGTCGACATAGCGCATGAGCAGCAGCAAAACCGCCACCCGCGCCAGCCGGCGCGCATTGCGCTTCAGGTCGCGCGAGAGCAGCAGCGCGAACGGCACCGCGAAGTGGAACACCACCAGCGCTAGTCCCACGTACTTCCATCCCGTATTCAGGCGGTGGAGGTACCAGGAGATTTCATCAGGCAGATTGCCGGCCCAGATAATCACCAACTGGGAATACGAGGTGTAGGCCCAGAGCATGACGAAGGCCAGCATCATCTTGCCCAGGCTGTGCACGTGCTTCTCCTCGACGATCTCCGACATGGGCTTGTACTGCACCAGGATCGCCAGGATGGCGACCGCGAATGCGAATGCCGACAGTATCTGTCCGGCAATCAGGATGAAGGGATAAACCGTCGAGCCCCACTGCGGGTCCAAGGACATCAACCAGTCGAAGGAGGCGAAGGTTACGGTCAGCGCGTAGATCACCAGGCCCGGTCCGCTCACGTTTTGCAGCCGCCGGCGTAGTTCGGGATTGCCGCTCTCGTCCTGCTCCGCCGACCAGCGGTTCAGGAAATAGGCCATGAAGATCCAAGCCAGAAAATAGAGTGCGCCACGCACAATGAACCAGCGCGGAGCCAGGTACTGCGCCTGGTGCCGGAGGGTGGGGCTGTGCAGCACGATGTCGCGGTTGCCCCATAAATACAGCGCGGGGATGCCGAAAATCAGCGGCACGAACATCGCCGCCAGCAGGGGAAAGGTGCGCACCGCCGCCTCCAGCGGGCGGCGGATCACGAAGCCCCAGAGTCCCCCGGTAAGGTGCTGCATCATCAGCACCGCGAGGCATCCCAAGCTGATGCCCGTCCACCACACGAATGCCAGCAGGTAAGAGCGAAAGAACTGCGCCGAGTTGTGCTGCACGATGGCTGCGATCACCGCCCCCGCCAGAAAAACCACACCGATAAGGAGCGAGCGCCGTTGGATGCGGGCCAGAGCCGGCGGTGCGGGATAGGGCAGCGTTGTTGGCGAGGAACTCAACGTTTCTCCTTGTGCCTCTCCGGCACGCCAGATTCGGGCGGCAACTGTTCCTCGACCGGCGGCGCCATGCCTTTCATTCCTGTCTTGCCGGTGATGCCTTGCTTGCTCGGCGGCATCGGCTGTCCCAGCTTGCCGCGAATCTCCGGAGGCACATCGGCGAGCGTCGCGTGTTCGCTCAACTGCAGCGCGCGGATGTAGGCGATGATCTTCCAGCGGTCGTCCACCGGGATCTGCTGGGAATAGTCAGGCATGCCGCCGAGGCCGTTGGTAATGACGTCGAAGAAATGTCCCACCGGCGCCTGGAGCAGGCGCGCGTCGTGAAAGCTGGGCGGGTGCAGATAGCCACGCTGCGCCACCATGCCGTTGCCGTCGGCCAACTCGCCATGACACGGCATGCAAAAAATGTTGAACCGCTCACGGCCGCGCTCCAGCACCTGGCGGGTGACCGGGAAAGGCAGGGTCTCGACGGGCCGAAAATCTTGCAATCCCGTCAGGTAGGCGGGATCTTCGTTGATTTCGCCGCGATCGACCGTGCCCGGCACCAGTGGCCGTGCCGAGCGGCCATCGGGAAAGAACTCGCTGGCGCGCAGGGGTATGAACTTGGGCTGGTTGTGCATGTCCTGGCGGCAGCCGGTGAACAGAAGCAGAAAAAAACAAATTGTCATCCCGAGCGAAGCGCGAGCCAACGCAGTTGGCGAGCGCAAGTCGAGGGACCTTGCGTTTGTCTCGCGGGTACGACGAGGTCCCTCGGCTCGCGCTCCCTCGCTACGCGAGCTTGCGCCGCGTTCGGGATGACAATTCAGTTGGAGGAGCGCGCTAATGCGGCACCTCCGATACCTGCTTCGGTCCCAGGCTCTGCAGGAAGCCTTCCGTACCGTCGCGATCGAACCTGGGATCGGCAGCCTCGATGCAAAGGAAAAACCGGTCCTTGCTGGCGAACGCGAAGCGGCCAACGTTGAACGTCGGGTGGTAAGGCATGGGCAGCCGGTTCAGCGCCAGCATGCCGAACACCGCGAACAGCGCCGCTCCCAGGATGGTCATTTCGAAGGTAACCACGATGAACGCCGGCCAGGAATTCAGCGGTCTGCCACCGACGTTGATGGGATAGTTCAGGGCCGAGATCCAGTACTGCATCAGGTATCCGCCGGCGCCTCCCAGCAACCCTCCCACCAGCACCACCAGCGGCACGCGGCTGTGGCCGAAGCCGATGGCTTCGCTGACCTCCTCGATGGGGAAGGGGCTGTACGCGTCCATCTTGCGGTAGCCCTCGTCATAAGCCTTGCGCGCCGCCAGCGCCAGCTCGGTCGGCGACTCGAACTCCGCCATCAGTCCGAAGATGGGCGCGCGCGTCATTTCGCCCCCGCCTCCACCTCGGCTTCCGGCAGCAGCGTCCGCATTTCAAAGATCGAGATCATGGGCAGGAAGCGGATGAACAGGTACATGGCCATGGTGAAGAATCCCACCGACCCCCAGAAGGTCAGCCAGTCCCAGCGCGTTGGGTAATACATGCCCCACGATGAGGTAAGAAAATCGCGGTGGAGGCTGGTGACCACAATGATGAAGCGTTCCAGCCACATGCCGACCAGCACCACGATCGAGATCGCGAACAGCGCGCCAACGTTTTGCCGCACCCGGCGGAACCACAGCACTTGCGGCGCCGCCACGTTGCACAGCATCAGCGCCAGGTACAGCGGGGCGTAGGGGCCGTGCATGCGATTCTGGATCATGAAGAAATCGAAGTCGTTGTGGCGGTACCAGGCCATGAAAGTCTCGATGAAGTAGCCGTAGGCAACGATCAGGCCGGTGACCAGCATGATCTTGGCGGAGTTGTCCAGGTGGCGCATGGTGATCATGTCGCCCAACCCGTAGTACTTGCGGATGGGAATAGCGATCACCAATACCATCGCGAACCCGGAATAGATTGCCCCGGCAACGAAATACGGCGGAAAGATGGTCGTGTGCCAACCCGGCAGGATGGAGATGGCGAAATCGAAGCTCACTACCGTGTGCACCGAGACCACCAAGGGCGTCGCCAGACCAGCCAGCAGCAGGTAGGCCGATTCGTAGTTCTTCCAGTGCCGCGCTGATCCCCGCCAGCCCATGGCCAGGAATCCATAGGTGGCACGCGCAAAGCGCGAGTGAGCGCGGTCGCGCAGCGTACCCAGGTCCGGGATCAGGCCCACAAACCAGAACATCAGCGATACCGTGAAGTACGTGGAGACGGCAAACACATCCCACACCAGGGGGCTGCGAAACTGCGGCCACACCTGCATGGTGTTGGGATAGGGGAAAAGCCAGTAAAACAGCCATGGCCGCCCCAGGTGCAGCAGGGGAAACATCCCGGCACACATGACGGCGAACAGCGTCATGGCTTCGGCGAAGCGGTTGATGGAGTTGCGCCACGGCTGATTCAGCAGCAGCAGGATGGCGGAAATCAGCGTGCCGGCGTGGCCGATTCCGATCCACCACACGAAATTCACGATGGCGAATCCCCAGGCAACAGGGATGTTGATGCCCCAGATGCCAACCCCCTTCACCACCAGGTAGCTCACCGCCAGCAGAAACACCATGGTGAAGGTCAGGCCGACGCCGAATCCCAGCATCCAGCCGATGGTCGTGCGCCGCGAGAGCACGATGGCGCTGATCTTGTCCGTGACAGTGGCGAAGGTGTGCCCGGGCGCCAGCACCGGCGCCCTGGTGGTGCGCGTGACTTCCACGGTGGGATCTTCTGCCATCGGCTAGCCCATCTTCTCCAGTTCAGGGTTGGGGTTGCGCACCGCGGCCAGATACGTGGTCCGCGGACGCGTGTTCAGCTCTGCCAGCAATCCATAGTTGCGCGGCTCGGCTTTGAGCCGCGACACCCGGCTGTTCTTGTCGTTCAGGTCGCCGAAGATGATGGCCTCGGCCGGGCATGCCTGCTGGCAAGCGGTCTGGATTTCACCGTCGCGGATCGTGCGCTGCTCCTTTTCCGAGTCGATGCGCGCGCGGGTGATGCGCTGGATGCAGTAGGTGCACTTCTCCATCACCCCGCGGCTGCGCACGGTCACGTCGGGATTGTTCAGCAGCTTCAGGCTGGGGGTGTTCCAGTCGGAGAACAGCAGGAAGTTAAAGCGCCGCACCTTGTAGGGACAGTTGTTCGAGCAGTAGCGCGTCCCCACGCAGCGGTTGTAAACCATGTCGTTCAGCCCCTCGGAGCTATGCACGGTGGCGCCCACCGGGCAGACCAGTTCGCAGGGCGCGTTTTCGCACTGCATGCAGGGTACGGGTTGAAAGATGGTGCGTGGATTGGCGAGGTCGCCCTCGTTGTAGGCGTCCACGCGGATCCAGTGCATGTGGCGCTCGCGCATTACTTGTTCCTTGCCCACCACGGCAATGTTGTTTTCCGCCTGGCAGGCCTGGATGCACGCATTACAGCCCACACAGGAGTTCAGGTCGATCGCCATCCCCCACTTGTAGCCCGTGTAGGCATAGTGCGGATACAGAGTCTCGTCGTATGCCGGTTCCTCCTTCATCTCCCGGGCAAATTGCGGATTGGCGTTGTACTCGGCCAGCGTCGCCTCGCGGACGGGGGCACGCTTGATGGTTTCCCCGATGGCGGTCTTGTTGTCGATGACCTGGTGATTCTGGGTCATCGCCAGCAGGTATTCCTGGTCCAGCCTGGTCACCCTCACCTCGCCGGCCACCCACGGGGCATCGCTGGTGCGAATCTGGAAGGCGCTGTAGCCGCGGTTGGAACCGTGCCAGCCGGCGCGTTTCTGACCGTAGCCCATCACCAGAGTGAGGGAATTGTCCGGTTGTCCGGGCATCGCGATCACGGGCCCTCGTACCTTGAACCCCCGATTCTCGATCTCCACCACATTGTCGGTGCGCAGGTGCAGGCGCTCCATCAGAGCCGGGCCGATCAGCACGGCGTTGTCCCAGGTCAGCTTGGTGAGCCACTTCGGCAGTTCCTCGAGCCAGGCGTTGTTGACCCAGCGGCCGTCATAGACGGAGGGATCGGGAATGAACACCGCCTCCGTGCCCGGGAAGCCGCTTGCGATTGACGGCGGGCTGGGCGCCTTCACCGTTACCGTACGTGGCTTGGATTGCGTCCCGTCGATGAAGCCGTCGTGCAGCCACTTGCGCCACGCAGGCTCGAAATCTCCCGGCATGCCCTTGAACTGCGACCGCCAGTAGCCGCGCACTATGTCGTAGCTCGACTGCTCCGGCTGCTGGGTGAAGGCAGCCATGAACTCGTGGGCTGAGCGGCCATTGTAGAGGGGCGCGATCAAAGGCTGAATGATCGAGATGGTGCCGTCATAGGCGCGCGCGTCACTCCAGGTCTCGAGCGGATGCGCCTCGGGCACATGCCACTCGCATTCGTCCGAAGTGTCGTCGTCGTACATTCCGAGATGGATCTTCAGGCCGACCCGGGACAGCTTGTCGACAAAACGCAGGTCAGCGGGCGCGTTATAAACCGGGTTGCCGCCCACGATCGCGAGCAACTCCACCTTGCCGGCGTCCATGTCCGCGACCAGCTCCTTGAGCGAAGCGGTCTGGTCGACTGGGTTGGCTTCGAGCGGATCTATGTAAATCAGCGTTTCCCCCACGTTGCCGAGCGCCTGGTTGATGACGTGCGCCAGCGCATGAACCGCGGCCGGTTGGCGCTCACCGGCCACCACAAGACTCGATCCGCGATGCTGCTTCAGGTCCTTGGCCACAGCCCGAAGCCAGAGATCCTGCTCGAGTCCACGGCTGGCACTCATGCCGCCCAAACCCAGCTCCGCCGCCAGGGCCGCGGCCAAGCCGCCGATATCCGAAGAACGCACCGGCAGTCGGTGGTCAGCCTTGACGCCAGTCAGCGAGGGCGTTCCCTCCACCACGTAGAGCCGGTTCATACTCACGCCCGGCTTCATCTTGCGCCGCGAGGCAAAGTCCCGCGCATAGCGCTGAAAGCCAGGCATACCGGTCGGTTCGAAGAAGTCCGCATCGAGCGAAAGGATCACGTCCGCCTTATCCAGACGGTAAAGCGTGTCGACCGGTTCGCCAAATGCGGCCCGCGCCCCGGCTTTGCTGTTGTCGCGATTCACGGGCTCGTACTGGTGCCACTTAGCCTTGGGGTATTTCTGGAGCACAGCAGCGATCTGGCTGGCGAGAGTGGGCGAGGTAACGGTCTCGGTCAGGATCCGCAACCCTGCGCCTTGCGCCGCGCGTTGCTGCTGCAGCGCCGCGCCTAGAGTCGCCTGCAGCGCGCCCCACGCACGCACCGAGCCCTTGTAGATGACGGTCTGCGAGCGGTCCGGATCATAGAGGGTCCACAGCGAAGCCTGCGAGTGTGCGTCGGCCGCACCCAAGCTGGCACCATGCTGCGGATTGCCCTCCACCTTGATGGGACGGCCTTCCATGCTCTCGACGATGATGGGCCGCGCGATCCCGCTCACCGGGAAGGCAGTGGCGAAATATAGCGGCCGGCCCAGAACAATGCGCTCCGGCTGGACGACATAGGGAACGATGGGCTCGAGCGGCTGCTTGGTGCAGCCAGCCAATCCGGCGAGTGCAAGAGACACACCGGCGAGCCTGATGAAGTCGCGTCGTGAGCAGCCCTCCGGCCACTCGGAGGCCAGGCGCGGGAATTCGCGGTGCATCATGTCTTCGAAGCCGGGGTCTTCCGCGACTTCTTCCAGGCTGCGCCAATAGGTGGAACCAATCGCCTTGGCGAGCTTGTCCCGAATGGCAGCGAAGTCGAGCCGCCCGGCGCTGTTCGCAATCTTGACCAGCCTGGCGTCTTTGCAGCTCGGTTTGGCGCTTCCGTGTTCCATCATCGATGACAGGTGTCGCAACTGGTGATATCCCCGGGGCTGCGGATCCCGTAGGCCTTGATCAGCACGCGGCCCATCGTCCTTTGGTCGGTGTAGGTTACGCCCGCAAATCTGGCGGGATGCTCGGCGCTGGGCCGTTGCCAGCGCATGTTGAACACCTGCTCCTTCGGGCGCAAATACTTGTCAGGGGCGCGATGGCAATCCAGGCACCACTCCATCTGCAGAGATTTGGCCTGGACGGTTAACGGCATGCGGTCGACCGGCCCGTGGCACTCGTCGCAACCCACGCCCTTGGCGATGTGGATGTCGTGGCTGAAATAAACGAAGTCGGGAAGATCGTTCACCCGGGTCCACTGCAGCGACTGTCCCGTGCGATAGCTCTCGCGCACTGGCTCCAGCATGGGAGCGGTGGTCCAAATTTCCGAATGGCAGTTCATGCAAGTCTTGGTGGGAGGAATGCCGGCGAAGCTGGAGTTCTCCACCGAAGTATGGCAGTAGCGGCAATCGATGCCGTCGTCGCCCACGTGGTGGGCGTGGCTGAAGGGCACGGGCTGGTCCTCTGCCTCGCCCATGCGGTTGAACCATCCCGAGCGCTGCCAGGTGGCCAGCGCCCAGCCCAGCGCGATCAGCAGGAACACGAATCCATAGATCGTGAACCGCGAAATTGTGTTCGTGCTGCGGTGAAAGATCTGCGCCATCGAGGGACGTTCCGTCTCGCGAAAGCGGCACCTCTACACGGGCCGCGGCTAAACTCTGAACGACGTTGATAGCAGGAATGCGCGCAGCCTCCACTTCAAATGCTGCGCCCAACAAAGAGGCCCGAGATTATAAAGGCATGCTCGCCGGCTTCGCAAGCAGGCACCGGAACGGCAGCCTCGTCGCTTGGATGTCAAATCGCTCGCGAAAGGTGCTCACAATTTTTCTGTGGCCTGTTGCTGGCGCGGGCGGGCAGAAAACTGCAGCCGTGCTTCTTCAGTCCCGGCTCGTGTCCTGGCGCCTAGCTCACGAAAGCAGATTTCCAGATGGCCGAAACAGCGGCAGACATTTTGGTGGGAAGGTTTGCTCAGCAGCCGTGATCCACGAGAGTGTGGGAAAGCCCGGCCTTTAGTCGTCGTCGAAGGCGCACGAGCCGCCACCCATGCCGCAGCTCCCGCAGCCGGGGGTGGATTCGGGAGCGAAATCCGCGCTGCCGCCGTGGGCGTGGCCAGCCGCCACAGCGAAAGCCGACAACTGCTGTTCCAGGCGGGCGCCGTTGCACTTCGGACAACGCGCTCTTTCAGCGCCGCGAACCAGAACTTCAAACTGCTTGCCGCAGTCCTTACATAGATACTCGAAGATCGGCATAAGTCCTCATCTCCAATGGCACAGAACTCGCGCCCGGCTTGCGCCGAAGTTCCACATCAACATGATAACGGTTGCGCCTCTGGAAGCGCCCGTTTTTTTTCATCCACATGTTATCGCTCTACTGCTCTGGTCCAGCCCGCACCAGGGGTTCTCGGGGCGGAGAAAGCGCGGCCACTTTTTTCTCGTTTTCCGGCAGCGAACATGGTTTCATAGGCGGCTACCCTCGCCTATGGACGCCACCGTTTCCGTCGAGTTGGGAGCCGAGGACGCGGACCTTGAGATCCCCTGGCAGGAGGGGAACCTGCGCTACTACGACCTGAAGCGCCACCCTGAGTTGCTGCTCGAAGTGCCGGAGTCGCACAACCGCGAGATGGCCGAGTTCCTGACCGCCATGAACTCGGCGCTGTCCATGCTGGAAACTGCCAAATGTGACACCTGGCTCAGCGATCGTATGGAGGAGCAGGAGGCGCTTTACGCCGCGACCTGGAAATTTGGCTCCTACGTGGACCTCATCTTCACTGATCCCAAGGCGCGTCCGGAGTTCGCCGGCCACGAGAATTTTGCCAAGCGTAGCGCGGCCCTTTTGCGGCGCGCACCGGACATTCCGGCTGCCGCCGAATTCATCGTCCGCCGCTGCCGCTATGCTCCCGCGGCAGCAGGCGCAGAAGGGCGGCCGGTCGGCGGCTCCGAGGCGGCCGAGGGTTTTTATCTCACGTTCTATCTTTTTGGATATGGCGACGACGAAGATGAAGCCCGGCGGCGCTGGGGCATCGCGCTGAAGGTCGTGGAGAACGCCTTGCTGCAGCTGTCCGCCCTGCACCGCCGCGGCAGTGACCAAACCGCAGCTCCTCCACCGGAAACCCTGCGCGCTCTGCAAGGCGCCGGCTGACGCCTACTTGATGATTTGTTTCAGGATGACCCACACCACGGCTACCGTCAGCGCCCATAGCGCGGCGGTGGAAACCACTTGCCGGAAATTCCTTTTGCGGCTCACCTTCTTCCAGAAGCCGCGGCGATGACGGGACCTCCCCCCGTGCCGTTCAGACCCTAGCGGGGGCGGGGGTGGGATGGGAGCTGCGCTCGACATGCTTTCTCATATAACCACGTTTGTGGGGATTGACAAGTGCAGAATGGATTTCCCGGTGACTCTTGTCTGCTCGGTACCTTGAGCCGTTCTTGCGGCTTCCAGAGCGCTACTGGCATCCTTGCGACAACGGTCAAGCCGCATCCAGTTCACTTTCGCGGTGGATATTGTGGCAGGTTGGGATGTGCTAGATTGATTGCAAGCGGGGCGCGTAGCTCAAGCGGATAGAGCATCGGATTTCTAATCCGAGGGTTGCAGGTTCAAGTCCTGCCGCGCCTACCAGCTTTGGCAATAATGGAAATCGCGCGACAGGTCCCTCGCTCCGCCACCCCAGCGAACCAAAACCGGCTTCGCCGGGGGGCCCGGGCTGCGCTCGGGATTTCGCCTGCGGGCTCCCGCTGCGCTCACGCCCGCAAAGCGGCTCAAGTTCAAGTCCTGCCGCGCCTACCAGCTTTGATCCAGCGCCGCCCGCCAGGGCCGGCAAAGGTGGTTTGATGCCCGCAGCCGAGAAGTCCTCGTCCAAGCAGATTGTTTTCCGCTGTGCGGGCCCGAACTGCGGCCAGTTGAAAGGCGAAGCCAATCACTGGTGGCTGATGTGGCCGTCCAAGGAAGGCGACGTCGCCGTTCTCTCGCTGTGTGCTTGGGACGAAGAAATAGCCCGGCGCGAGGCCGCGCTCCTGGTCTGCGGGGAGCAGTGCGCGCAGAAGCTCCAGTCCATGTTCATGGCCAACATCCTCGAGCACCAGACCCGGCGCCGGCGCTGAACCCTCCTCTGGGCACGCGCATAGCCGAAATGGGAATTACTTTCGGGCTCCGGACGTTACCAAGGTGCTGTTCCCTTTCGTACCAGCCTGACGCACACTGTAGAGGTCGTACGGGGGAAGAATGAAACGGCCATTCAAACGTGGAGCCATCAATTGCGTGCCCTTGCAGAACGCGGTGCTGTGCGCCGATTGCGAGTGCATCAGCGAATCGACAAATGACGTGTGTGAGGTTTGCGGCGGGCGTGCGCTGGTGAACCTGGGCCGGCTGCTGGGCAGCGCCATGCAATGTGAAACCGCTGCTTCGACCGGCGTAAGCGAACCGCTGGTCAGACAGGAACTCCAGACCCTGGCGGATTCGAGCTGCCGGGTCATCCACGCCGTTCCCCGGAGATCGCTCTAATAAATGATCGGCCCCGCTATTTGATCACAAGCTTGGCGATGGTTTGCAACTGCATGTTGGACGTGCCCTCGTAAATCGCGCCGATCTTCGAGTCGCGCCAGTATTTCTCCACCGGATAATCCTTGGTGAATCCGTAGCCGCCATAGACTTCGATGGCCAGCGAGGTTACGCGCTCCGCCACCTGCGAAGCGTAGAGCTTGGTCATGGCCGCTTCCTTGACGAAGTTCATGCCGGCGTCCTTCATGCGGGCGGAGTTATAGACCATCAGGCGCGCGGCTTCGATTTCGGTCGCCATCTGCGCCAACTGGAACTGGATGGCCTGGAACTCGGAGATCGCCTTGCCGAACTGCTTGCGTTCCAGGGAATACTTGATGGCGTGCTCCCAGGCGCCGCGCGAAACCCCGATCATCTGCGCCCCGATGCCAATGCGGCCCTCGTTCAGCGTTTCAATAGCGATCTTGTAGCCTTTGCCTGCCTCGCCCAGCACGTTGTCCTTGGGCACGCGGCAATCCTCGAGAATCAGCTCACAGGTGGAAGAAGCGCGGATGCCCAGCTTGTCTTCCTTCTTGCCGACAGCGAATCCGGGGAAATTCTTCTCGACTAGGAACGCGGTAATGCCCTTGTAGCCGGCGGCAGGATCCATAGTGGCGAAGATGATGAACAGGCCGGCTTCCTTGCCGTTGGTGATCCACAGCTTGCGGCCGTTCAGAACATATTCGCTGCCCTTCAGTTCCGCCTTGGTGGCCAGGCCGAACGCGTCCGAGCCTGAGCCGGCCTCGCTGAGCGCGTAGGCGCCCACCCATTCCGAGGTCATGCGCGGCAGGTAGCGGTTCTTCTGCTCCTCCGTGGCCCAGCGCAGGAGGGCATTGTTGACCAGCGTGTTCTGTACGTCCACCACGACCCCGGCGGAAGCGTCCACGCGCGACAGTTCCTCGACCGCCAGAATGGCTTCAAAGAACGTGCCCGCGCCCCCGCCGTACTGCTCCGGGATCTCGATGCCCATCAGGCCCAATTGGAAGAATTCACGGACGAGGTCCTTGTCGAAGACGCCCTTCTCGTCCATTTCTTTGGAGAGGGGGCGGATCTTTTCTTCCGCGAACTGGCGGATGTTGTCGCGGAACAGGGTTTCGTCTTCCGTCAGCGCGACCAGCGGCTGTGGCTTCTCGGGAGCAATCACTTCCGGCATATGAGTTCCTTTAGAGGGTGAATTGAACCCAAGATTCTAGCACCGGGAGGTCGTAAGTCGGGAGCAGGGTGCTTTTCTTGCGCTCCCAATTTCCGCCGCTCCAGCTACGCGCCGCCGGCTGGTCCAGGGACGTCTCAGAAATCTCTCAGCAACATTTCAGATTTGCTAAAGGACTGCTGCGGCGTGCGCGGCTAAGCTCTGACCAACACGTGGGGGCACACCCGGACCGTAGCCTGTGCCCAAAGAGGAGGATGGAGATATGACGAAGCGTCTGGCGGTTTTTGCATATGGGCTTGTGAGTTACGTCGTGTTCTTTCTGACGTTCCTTTACGCCATTGGGTTTATCGGGAATCTGTATGTCCCCAGATCCCTGGACTCGGCTGCACGAGTGCCCTTCTGGCAGGCCCTGTTGATCGACACGCTGCTGCTGGCGGCCTTCGCCGTGCAGCACAGCGTGATGGCGCGGCCCGCATTCAAGCGGGTGCTGACGCGGTTCATCCCGGTGGCTGCCGAGCGCAGCACGTATGTACTGTGCGCGAGCCTGGCGCTGATTGCGCTGTTTGCCGGGTGGCAGCCCATCGGCGGAGTCATTTGGAACGTGGCCGATGCCGCAGCCCGGAATGCGGTGAACCTTCTCTTCGGCTTCGGATTCGCGCTGGTGTTTGTGGCTACCTGCCTGATCAATCACTTCGATCTGTTCGGGCTCCGGCAAGTATTCCTGTACCTGATGGGAAAGCCTTACACGCACCTGGAGTTCCGGACGCCGTTGTTCTACAAGTACGTGCGGCATCCGTTGTACGTGGGCTGGTTCATCGCATTCTGGGCAACGCCCACGATGACCGGCGCGCACCTGCTGTTCGCCGTGCTGACGTCCGCTTACATATTGATGGCGATTCGATGGGAAGAGCGCGACCTCATCATGGTGCACGGCGCGCGCTACGAGAACTACCGGCAGCAAGTACCGAAGCTGGTCCCGTCGTTGGTACCGTACCGTGCGTCGAAAGAGCCAGCGCTGCAGATTGAGCGTCCCGTGGCGTAGTTTTCCAGTGGAGGGGAGGGCGGCCCGGGCCGCCCTCCGCGCTTAGCTGCAACCTGCGGCCGGCTCAGGAAGCGGAAGATCGCATTGCGCGTGTGGTTTGGGTATCCTGCCACGACATGAACCCGGAAAACTCCTCGACGAATAGATCCCACGCCGGACCTCCAGGACCAACTTTGTGGGAACGGCTCGCCAATTCGACGAAACGGGCGCCAGGAATCCGCGCCGCGATCAGTCTGCCCTCCTGCACGGGAACGGTGGCATCGTCCCGCGAATGCAGCACCAGCGTGGGACAGCAAATCTTGGGCAGCAGGTCGACAATCTTGATTTTGGGGAATTCCGACAGCATGCGGACCGCGTTTTCCGGGGATGTCGAGATGCGCTGCAGTTCGTTCAGCCAATCCATCTCCACCGAATCTGCATCCGGCCAGAACAGCGTCGTCCATAGCTGCCGGAACGCGGGATTGTCGCGTCCCCAGCCGAGACGCATTAGCGCGAGCAGAGCGTCAAACTGTTCCCTCACACTGTCACCCGGTGGCGGCCAGCCGTTCGCGAATGCTCCATTCAGAATCAGCTTTGTTACCCGCTCCGGATGACGTGCCGCGTAGGCTGTGCCAACGGCAGCGCCTTGGCAGCCTCCCAAGATCGCGAACCTCTTGAGACCGGTCGCCTCAATCAGTTCTTCGAAGTCCTTGACGGTTCGTTCGAAAGAAAAATCCTCGACGTTCCAGTCCGATAGTCCACTGCCGCGCTGGTCGCAGCGAACCAGCGTGTTATGGCGCATGATCTCGGACAACCAGTGCCGCAGGAAGGGACTCTTCCACTCAAAATCGAGATGAGTGAGCCAGTCGATGGTTCGGACTAAAGCCGGTCCGCGGCCCCCGATCGCGTATGCGATGCGGACACCATCGCTTGTGGTAAAGAACCGTATCTTCTGCTCTGGCACATCAGCTTGCTCCAAGGCAGGCTTCAGCTTCACCAGCGTGGGACCGGCAGGGGACGACTTTACCTCCCCGACGAATCTATATCCGTGCCGGGGCACGGTTTCGATAAACTTGGCCGGGCGCAGCAGTTTCCTTAATTGCGAAACACAGTGGTCCAGATTGTTTTCTTCTACGATGGAATCTGGCCACACGGCCCGCATCAGGTCGTCTTTGCGCACCAGCCTGCCCGCGTTCTCTACCAGCACGCGAAGCGTGTCAAGGAGCTTGCCCCTCAAACGGATTTCCTGGTTCTCGCAAAGGAGCCTTCGCTCTTCCGTGTCCAGGAGGTACGGGCCAAAAACATGCTTTGCCATTTGTTTGCAGCGGCTCCGATCCGTGGGCGTACAGGACAAGCCGCAAATCCCACATTCGAAAGGTATTGTACCAGTCTTGGAGAACCCCATCTCGGCAAACAACCCAGCGTCGTTGCGCGGGCAGAGCCTGGCTTGCCGCGGTTGTCGATTTGCCTCGGCGGCCCGGCTGGCCCTGAGAGATGGTAGTGGTACCTATCTTCCGTACTGCTGAGCGGCCTTGGCTATCGACGGACCGGCCTTGGCAAGGTCCTGCGGGTTCATGATGGGCCGGAGAGAAACCTTGGCGTTGAACGCGAGAAACCAGGGCTCAGCGATCGCCGGAATCTGCGATGTATCCTTCATGTCAAACACGATGGAGCCCGACCGCTGGCCCCTGTCGTCGGCAAAGAAATAGGCCGCTTCCGGCTTGAGATCGGCCAGAATTCGCTCGACGGTGGCACCCAAAGTTCCCGCCTTGGCGGCAGCATTTCCGGCTTCCACCGGGATGGATACTCTCAGCAGCATTCGCATATATCCTTCTCCTCTGAAGTAGATGGGCGTGGATTATAGCCGACTGCTGCGAGGGAAGGGCACTCTGGTAGTTAAACGACCGCTCGAATGGCGTCCGACTTCTGGCTAGTGCTTCTTCCTTCGGTAGACCACCTTCAGCCCCTCGTCGGCGAGGGTTTTTCGGATCTGGTTGCGGGCATGGATGGACCACGGTCCAGAGGTGTCCAGCCGCACGTAGGCGCGCCAATGAGACAGGGCCTTGCGTGGGTGTTTGAGCTTCTCGTAGGCGAGGGCGAGGTTGTAATGCGCATCAGCGTACGTGGGCGCGAGCTGGATGGCCTGCTTGTAGGCCTGGATCGCTTCCTGCAGCCGACCGGTCTCGTCGAGAACGTTGCCCAGATCAAAATACGCCAGAGCATAGCGGGGATCGGAGGCCACCGCCTCGCGATAGTGCTCCTCGGCCTCGACGTAATCCTGGCGGTTGTAATAGAGGGTGCCGAGATTGATATGGGCGGCAGCGTGGTTGGGATCGAACTCCAGGGTTTTCTTGTAAGCCTCGATCGCCTCCCGCTGCGAGACCGGGTCTTCTTCCAGAGAGATGGCTTTGGCGAACCACTCGGCCGCGGTCTCGGCCATACGCATGGGCCGGACGTTGGCGGGGACCACCGTTCTGGGGGCAAAATCCATGACGAACTGCCCGGCCACCGGTTCCACCGCCGTGCCCTGGTGGCGGAAGGCCACACGTCTCCCGGCCACGAAGGTGCCGGTTTCGAGCAGCGGATTCTCCATGCCGGCGACGGCGCGCTGCATGGCCTCGAGCGATTCGCGGATTTTCCCCGGGCGCACACGCCGGGTGCTCAGTTCGCGCAGCTTTCTCAGTTGCAGGAGTTCAACGAAAGAGTAGCTCTCGGAAGCGGCAATCAGCCCGGCCTTTTCCCATGCTGCCAGTTGGCGCGCCGTGATCCGCAGAATCCGCAGTACATCCGCTCGTGCGTAACGGTCCACTGGATGTGTTGTTACCTTGCTCGTATTATGGGAGCGGTACCTACAGCTTGCAAGAGCTAAGTTTCCACAGCAGTACACAGCTTTTCCAGTGTTTCTTATTCCCCTGCCCCGGCGAGAAATGGCCGCGGCTGCGGGCTAGAGCATCTAATTTGGCAGCGTGCAACAAAAATCTACTCCCGCTAACATAGCCGTATGCGCAAGCTTCTCCTGAGCGCCGGCGCCTTGGGATTCGCGCTCGCGCTGGCATTTGTGCTGCCGCGTCCGTGTGCGCGCGCGCAAAATCCGCAGCTCCCTAAGCGCCTCATCCTCAAGGACGGCAGCTACCAGCCGGCTACCCGGTGGGAGATCCACGGCGACCGCGTGCGCTACTACAGCGCCGAACGCTATGAATGGGAAGAGGTTCCCAACAGCATGGTGGACTGGCCCGCGACCGAGAAATGGGAGAAGGAGAGCGCCGGCCACCGCATTTCCGAGGAAACCAGGGAAACATCCGCCGAAATCGAGGATGCTCGCCGCGCGGAAGAGGCCAGAACTCCGACCGTCGCTCCCGGGGTCAAGTTACCGTCACAAGGCGGCGTCTACTTGCTGGATAGGTTCCACGGGCAGCCGCAACTGGTCGAGCTGATACAGAGTGGCGGCGAGGTAAAGAAGGACATGGGCAGGAACGTGTTGCGTGCGGCCATCAACCCGCTGGCCTCGATGAAGCAGAGCATCGAGCTGGCCGGCGTCCACGCTCGGGTGCAGTCGCACGAGACCCGGCCCGCGATCTATGTGGAGATCGACACCGATTCCGATTCCTCCACCCCCTCCCGTCCGCCTGATCCAGCCCATCGTTTCCGCCTGGTGCGCCTCCAACGCAAGAAAGATTCGCGCGTGCTGGGCAATGTGAAGATCGCGCTGACCGGGAAGGTCTCGCAACAGGAGAGCTATATCGAGACCGTAGCCGAACCGTTCTCCGGCGAATGGATGGAAGTAACTCCCACCCGTAACCTTGAGCCTGGGGAATATGCCCTGGTCGAGATGCTGGGCGAGAAGCAAATCAACCTTTACGTGTGGGACTTCGGCGTGGATCCCTCAGCCCCCGCCAATCCCGGCGCCTGGAAGCCGGTACAGCCGCCACCTTCCAAGACCGGCCGCGACGAAGCGCCGGTGCTGGGGACGAGGCCGAAGTAGCGCTCGGCATTTGCTTAAAGCTGTCGCGCGACTGCGTCCGCGATCTTGGACGCCTGCACCGCTGCCTTGACGTCGTGCACCCGCACCAACTGCGCCCCCTTGAGGATGGCGGCCGTCATCGCCGCCAGACTGCCATAAAGGCGTCCCTGCGGCGGGGCATCGCGGTCGTTAGCCGCCAACGTTCGCCCGATAAACGATTTTCGCGAGACCCCCGCCAGCAGCGGAAATCCTAGCCCGTGCAGCTCATCGAAGTGCGCCAGCAAGGGGTAGTTCTCGTCGAAGCTCTTGCCGAACCCGAAACCAGGATCGAGGACGATGCGTTCGCGGGCAATGCCGGCAGCGAGGGCCGTCTCGGCGCACTCGCGGAGTTCGCGGCTGACCAGCCCAACCGGATCGTCGAGCGGGGACAGCGTACGCCATTCCGCCGGGCGGCCGCGCATGTGCATCAGCACCACGCCGCACCTGAGCTCGGCCAGAGTGGATGCCATCGCGGCGTCCCAGCGCAGCCCGCTTACGTCGTTAGCGATCTCCGCTCCCGCCTCGACCGCTGCCCGCGCTACCTGCGCTTTGTAGGTGTCAATCGAAACGATTTCCCGGGGTCGCTGCCGCAGCAGCTCGTCGATCACCGGCAGCACGCGGCGGAGCTCTTCCTCGGCCGAAACCGCCGGTTCGCCGGAGACTGCCGTCGCTCCTGGCCGCGTGGATTCTCCGCCGATGTCCAGGATGTCCGCACCGCCGTCGAGCAACTCGAGGCCGTGCTCGATGGCGGCGCGCGGCTCGAAGAACCGGCCACCGTCGGAAAACGAGTCGGGCGTAACGTTGAGCACGCCCATGATGAGCGTGCGCTCACCCAGCGCCAGAGTGCGCGAGCGCAGTCGCCAGCTGTAATGGGGACGCATGGAAAGAGCTAGTGTAGTACCGAGTACCGTGTAGCGAGCACCGAGTGGGGGACCATGTCCTCTCGGTACTCGCTACTCGCTACTCGGTCCTCACCCAGTGCTACAATCACGCCAACGTATGTACCGCCGTTTGCTTCCGGGTTTGCTCCTGCTGCTCCTGCTCGCCCCGCCCGCACTGGCGAAGCACGATGCGCTGGCTTCGCAGATCGAGAACATCTTCGCCCAACCGGACATTGGCCGCGGCTTCTGGGGCATCGAGGTGGTATCGCTCAAAGATGGCCGCGCGCTCTACTCCCTGAATGCCGACAAGCTGTTCACGCCGGCCTCGAATACCAAGCTATTCACCACGGCGGCGGTGCTGGCGCTGATCGGGCCGGATTACAGGTTCAAGACCACGGTCGAGACCGCCGGCACGGTGGACAAATACGGCCGCCTGGTGGGCGATCTGGTGCTGGTCGGACGTGGCGATCCCAATTTGTCCGGCCGGGTGCTGCCCTATGCGGGCAGCACGCAGCGCACGCAGCCTTCGATCCGCGTGCTCGAACGGCTGGCTGACCAGTTGGTGCAGAAGGGCGTGAAGTATGTCGATGGCGACGTCGTAGCCGATGATTCCTATTACGCCTTCGAGCGCTACGGCGAAGGCTGGACCCAGGATGACTTGGTATGGGAGTCGGGGGCGCCCGTCTCCGCGCTCAGCATTAACGACAACGTGATGTTCGTGAACATCCTGCCTGCCGACCGCCCGGGCGAGAAGGCGTTCGTCTCGGTTGATCCGTTCGCCGATTACTACCGCATTGACAACCGCATCCTCACCACGCCCGCCGGCACGGGGCCGCGCAGGATCTTCATCAACCGCGAGCCGGGCGCCAACGTGCTGACGCTGTGGGGCAACATCTCGGTGGATGACCCCGGCGCCGGGGAAGCACTGGCCATCGACGACCCCGCGGCATTCGCCGGTCAGATCTTCCAGCGTCTGCTCGCGCAGCGCGGGATCGCTGTTTACGGCAAATTGCGCACCCGCCACACCGAGCTGGCCAGCCTGCAAACGCTTACGGTCACCGCCCTGGCCTCGGGTGGCGGGGAACACCTGCCCGCCCCGCAGCCGCTGGTGCTGGCCAGCTACCAGTCGCCGCCGCTCATCGACGATCTGCAGGTCGTTAACAAGGTTAGCCAGAACCTGCACGCCGAACTGATGCTCCGCCTGCTGGGCCGCGAGAAGGGGACCTCCGGCACGATCGAAGGGGGCCTGGAAGTGGAGCGCGGCTTCCTGACCCAGGCCGGCATTTCGCCCGACCAGTATGTGTTTTACGACGGCTCCGGGATGTCGCGCGAAAACCTTGTGACGCCGCATGCCGTGGTGCAACTATTGCGTTACGCCGTCGGCCAGCCCTGGGGCAAGACCTGGCAGGACACGCTGGCCATCGCAGGCATAGACGGCTCACTTGCCGGCCGCTTCAAGGGAACGTCTGCCGAAGGCCGCGTGCGCGCCAAGACCGGCGCCCTCGGCCATGTCAACGCCCTCTCCGGTTATGCCACCACGCTAAACGGCGTGCCGGTCGCCTTTTCCATCCTCGGCAATAACCACAAGCTGCCGCCCAAACGCGCGCTGGAGGTCGTCGACCAGATCGTGCTTGCGATCGTCCAGGAAAGGGTGGGAAGTGGTAAGTGACGCTTACCACAGCAGAAACGGGAGCGTCACGGTGCTCGGCTGGCGGCCCGGAGGGAAGCGGCGCGCGATCACGGCCAGATCCACTCCGCCGGACGCGAAGGGCGAAGGCTCGAAACGGCAAATTTCGGCCTGATCCAGGCTGCGTGCGGCTTGGCGACGCAAGGTGATGGTCTGTCGCCCGAACTTCTGAGGGAATTCCACATCAAGCGCGGCGCCACAGCACAGGTAGAGGCTCAGTACGTCACAGAACTGCAGCACATCGGTCAGAAACTCGAATTCTTCGCGCGAATACCCGCCCAGCAGGCGCTGCTGCCTCGCCTGCTCGCTGGCAAGGAAATCCAGTAAAAGCCCGCGATCTTCCGCTGTGTCGGCGGCCCATTCCAGCCGGTTCTTGCCCAGCCGCCAGAAGTGCCCGCTCACCATGGCGCCAGCAATGGGCGCAACCTTTTCTGCGCGCTCGATCGATGCACGCCATGCGCGAAGAAAATCACCGGGTCCGAAATCGAGAAACGAGAGCGGCTTTCCGCCAGCGACAGGAACTTGCGCGTCGAGCGACGCCCAGCCGTCATCGTGGAGCGTGATGCCCTGCACTGCTTCCGGGCTTAGCTCAGGCAAAAGAGGTGGCCCGAGAGCGCCAGCTATGGCGCCCGACAGCGCGGCGTGGTCGGGCTGGGTGATGAGCCAGTATTCCGCGGCGCTGGTTTTCTGCGTGGGCAGAATGGCCTCCCACACCGGCAGGCAAGCGGGCGGATTTTCTACGCTGTCGATGGGACGCAGCACCACGGCTCACCGCCGGCGCTGCGCGCGCGCCGCCCGTACCGAGGCCGCGGCTCCCTTGGGTCCGGAAGTTGAGGGCGGCTTGCGCATGCCTTCCAGCAGCTGTTTCAGGATGACGGCGTTGTTGTGCTCCTGGTCGCGCGAGGAGAAAACCAAGGTCAGCCGGCGGCGGCGGGCGGCTAGCTTGTAGAGTTGCTCGAGGGCTCGCGAGGCCGCAGGCGCCGCCAGCTCCAGCAAATACTTCTTGCGGAACATCGGCCACAGCGACGGACGGGCATGGAACCAGCGTCGCAACCCATCAGACGGGGCCACGTCCTTCAACCAGGCATCCAGCGCGGCCGCTTCTTTCGAGAGCCCGCGCGGCCAGAGCCGGTCCACCAGCACGCGCGTTCCGTCGGAGGCGGAGGGTTTCTCGTAAGCGCGTTTCAGGTTCACCGGCATGACGGCTCCTTGGTTTGCAAACCGGGGCTGGCACTTCCATAATAATCGTTTGCGGAGACTCGGGAAAATCCTGTTACTGCTTTCTCTGCTGCTCTCCTTTGCAGGATGCGAGTCGCGCCCGCCCTACAAGAGCGACGCCGAATTGGGGCTCAACCCGCAGCAGGCGCGCGGCCGCGCCCTTTACGACACCTACTGCCTGCGCTGTCACGAGGCTTACATCTCCGGCGGCCACAACGGGCCGTCCCTGATGGGCGTGTTCAAGAAGAAGGAGCTGCCCAGCGGTGCGCCGACCAACGACGAGCGCGCCGGCGAGGTCATCCTGCGCGGCCGCGCCAAGATGCCCGCGTTCGGCGACCGCCTCACCATGGAACAGGTGCAGGACCTCCTCGCCTACATGCACACGCTGTGAAAACCTCACCCCGCGGATGGGCGCGGACCGATCTAAAATCGGGCGCGGGCGTTCTCGCATCGTACAATAAGAAGAAGGATGGCCACTCAGTTCGTCCAGATCGATCTTGGCCCCAAGCTGCGCGTGCCCAAGCCGGAATGGCTGAAGGCGCCGGCGCCCCTGGGGGAGAACTATCGCAACCTCAAGACGCTGGCGCGGCGCTTGGGGCTGCACACGGTTTGCGAGTCAGCGCAGTGTCCGAACATCGGTGAGTGCTGGAACCATCGCACCGCGACTTTCATGCTGCTGGGTGAGGTCTGCACCCGCCGTTGCGGGTTCTGCGCCGTGCCCAAAGGCAGGCCCGGACCGATTGATTGGGAGGAACCGCGACGGGTCGCCGCAGCCGTGGCCGCGCTCGGCTTGAAGCACGCAGTCGTCACCAGCGTAAATCGCGACGACGACAACCTGGGAGGAGCCAGCATCTTCGCCGGGACTATCCGCGAAATTCGTGAGCTGGTGCCGGATTGCAGCGTCGAGGTCCTGATCCCCGATTTCCAGGGCCTCGACGAAGCCCTGCGCATCGTGCTCGACGCCCGCCCCGATATCCTCAATCACAACACCGAGACCGTGCCGCGCCTCTATCCTGTGGTGCGCTCCGGGGCACGCTATCCGCGCTCCCTGCGGCTGTTGGGGAGTGTGAAGACGTTCGCTCCGGGGATGCTCTCAAAATCGGGCGTGATGGTGGGACTGGGCGAAAGCATGGACGAACTGCTCGCCGTCTTTCGCGACTTGGCGGCTCGGCAGGTGGACATCCTCACCGTCGGACAGTATCTCCGGCCCTCGAAAGACCACCTGCCTATCGCCCGCTTCTATACGCCCGAGGAATTCCGCACGCTCAAGCAGGAAGCGCTCGCCATGGGCTTCCGCCACGTGGAATCCGGTCCGCTGGTGCGTTCCAGCTATCATGCGCACCAGCAGGCGGCGGCTGCTAGCTGCTAGCTACGGGCTTTTAGCTCCTAGCTTCCAACTCGCGCCTGATGAGTCTGCGGCTTTCGATTATTCGGAAGCCAAGAGCCAAAAGCCAAGAGCCCTCACCACACCCTGCACGCCTTCTCTCGCACCATCGCCTGCCCGGCTTTGCAACTGAACGCCTTGGCGAAATCGCTATTGTTCTGCAGCACGCCGTTCACGCGCCAGCGTCCGGGCGAGTGCGGATCAATGATGGCGCGCCGCCGCGCTTCCTGGTCCGAGGTGTTCTGGCACCAGATCTGGGCGAAGGAGAGAAAGAAGCGCTGTTCGGGCGTGTAGCCGTCGATCTTGGGCAGGTCTTTGCCGGCGATCCGGTCCATCAAGGCCATATAGGAGATGCGGACGCCGCCGTTATCGGCCGTGTTCTCGCCCAGCGTGAGCTTGCCGTTCAGCTTCACGTCGTCGACCGCGGTAAAGCCCGAATACTCGCTAGAGATGCAAGCGGCGCGCTCCTCGAAGCCTTTGGCATCTTCCGCCGTCCACCAGTCGCGGAGATCGCCCTGAGCGTCGTACTTACGTCCCTGATCGTCGAAGCCGTGGGTCAGCTCGTGACCGATCACGCTGCCGATCCCACCGAAGTTCACCGCGTCGTCGGCCTGGTTGGAATAGAAGGGCGGCTGCAGGATGCCGGCCGGAAAGACAATCTCGTTTTGCGGAGGATAGTAATAGGCGTTGACGGTAGGCGGCGTCATGAGCCATTCCAGGCGGTCTACAGGCTTGCCAATCTTGGCGATCTGGCGGTGAACTTCGAATTCATTGGCGTGCAGGAAATTGGCCAGGGCGTCATCGGGGGTGATGGTGAGCTTGGAATAATCGCGCCACTTGTCGGGATAACCAATCTTGTTGCGAATGGCAGCCAGCTTGATGAGCGCCTGCCGGCGGGTAGCCTCGGTCATCCAAGGCACAGTCTGAATGTCCTGCTTGAGCGCGTTTTCCAGCGCCTCGACCATGGCCAGGGTCCGCTGTTTGCCTTCGGCGCCGAAGGTGCGCTGGACGTAGAGCTCGCCCAGCGCCTCGCCCAGATCGTCGTCGGTGAAGGTGACGCAGCGCTTCCAGCGTGGACGCGGTTCCTTCTGCCCGCGCAGGATGTGTTCGTTGAACGAATAATCTTCATCTACGAATGCCTTCGACAGCATCGGGGCCGTAGCCCGCAGCACGCGCCAGCGCAGATAACTCTTCCATTGCCGCAGGGGAGTGTCCGACAGCAGCGGGTTGACGTCTTTGAAGAAGTCGGGATTGCCGACGTTGAGCCCGCCGCGAATCTCGGCGTGGCTGCTGGCGAGATAGGAAGGAAAGTCGAATCCCGGGGCCAGGGCCGCCAACTCCGCCGGGCTCATCTTGTGATCGCGGCTGTGTGGGTCCCGCCGCAAGGTGCGGTCCATGGCGGCCTTGGCAAGCTCGGTCTCAATCTTCATAACGGCCTTGGCGTCGTCACCTGCCTCCGCCGGCTTCTCGCCCGCGAGCTCGAACATCTTCTGCACGTGCGCCGCGTACTGGTTGCGGATCTCCACCGACTTAGGATCGTCCTTCAGGTAATAGTCGCGGTCGGGCATGCCCAGCCCGCCCTGGTCCACATTGGCGATCACCATGTTGGAATCGTGGAAGTCCTGGATGGGATAGAAGGCGAACAGGGTGCTGATGCCCCGGCGCTGCAGGTTGGAGACCTCCGCGATCAGGGTCTTGTCGTTCTTAATGCCGTTGATGCGCTCCATCATAGGGGCGAGCGCGGAGGCGCCACGTGTTTCGGCTGCCTTCTCATCCATGCAGGCGGAGTAGTAGTCGCCGACCTTCTGCTCGATAGCACTGCGCTTGTGGTCGCGCACGGCCGCTTTCTCCAGGATGGAACCCAACACGATTTGATTGTGCTCCTGGAGTTCGTCGAAGCGCCCCCAGCGCGCGTGATCGCCGGGCAGGGGGTTGTTCTGGTTCCAGGTGCCGCAGGCGTACTGGAAAAAGTCGGCGCAGGGGTCGGCAGTGGCATCGATGGCGTGAATATCAAACGCGGGAATCACGGCTGGCATGGCGGACGGGCTCTTGCTCTCGGTCTGCGCCAGCGCCACCGAGGCGAGCGCGATCAGGCAGCACAGGGTCAAATTTCTCATCGGTCCTCTCGGCATTCAGGGGTTGGACGGCACCTGCCCGGCAAGGTGAGCAGCTGCAGGCCGAACTCAGCAGTGTAATTGCGCAAGAGGGAACGAACCAGAGAATCCCGCGCCGCGGCCCGAGGCCCCACGGCATCCGCCGGGACGCACTGCATCTGCTAGAAGATCTTGAAGCGTATGGTCAGGTACTTTTTGGGATTCTCGCGCACTGCCTTGACCAGGTCGCGGGTCTCCACCAGCATCTGGTCGGCGTTGGTGTAGAGCGAAGGATCTTTCAGCAGCAATCCCGCGCTGCCCTCGCCGGCCGCCAATCGGTCGGAAATGGCTTTCAGGTTGCTCACGGTGTCGTCCAGCTTCCTGGCGAATTCCGGATCACTGGCGAACTTGCCCAGCGCGCCCTTGCCCGAATTGATGTCCTCCATCAGCTTGTTAGCCTTCGCGATGGTCTGGTTGGCATTGTTGTACAGGCTGGGATCCTTGATCAGTTTGCCCACCGTCCCCTGGCCCTGGTCGACCTCGTCCACCAGCTTGCTGAGCTTGTCCACGGAATCATTGAGCTTGTCGTAGAGTTCATCGCTGCTGATGAGTTTGCCGATGCTGCCCTTGCCCTCGCTGACCTGATTCACGATGCCCTGGAATTCACTGACCGTGGAGTTGAGCCGGTTATAAAGCGTGGGATCGTAGATTACCTTGCCGATGGAGCCTTCGCCGCGTTCGATAGCCGAGACGATGCGGTCCAGGCGCCGAACCAGGATGTCCACGTTCTGCAGGGTGCCTTGGCTGGCGCGAACCACATCTTGGATATCCGGGGTTTCGTGGGTCTTCAGCACATCGCCGTTCTGCACTTCAGGCCCAGTGGCCCCGCGGCTGTTGACGTCCACGAAAGTCTCACCCAGCACCCCCGCGGTGGCGAGCGTGGCTACCGAATCCTTGTGCAGGCTACCGCGGTACTTCGTGGTGACCTTCATGGTCACTTCCACCGGGCTCAGCGGACGGTCGGGCACCACCGTGATCCTGGTCACATTGCCGAGGTCCACCCCCTCCAGGCGCACGGGAGCGCCCACGCGCAGACCGCTGGCATTGTCGAAGTAGGCCTTGATGAAGAGTTTGGGGGTGAAAAAGGTGCTGGGGCCTCCACTGATGAGGAATATGAGGACGGCAATCACAATGCTGGCTAACAGCACCGTTAAGCCAACGCGCAGTTGCGACCACTTCAGCTCTTTCTGTGTAGGCACCTTCCCCCCAACGGCATTTTGCGGCGACCAACCACCACTTTATCCTTACCAACCAATGACTTGCAGGTTCTGCGCTGCATGATATCAGAAGCGCTCGGGGACGTCAGCCGAGGCGAGCACGCCAAGTGACGGTCAACAGCATGGCGGCGACGTACGCGGCCGCACCCCCGGCCAGGGCCGCGCTCAATCCGAACTGGATGGCCACCACCATCGCCAGCACCGACCCCAGCACGCTGGAAGCGGCGTTCATGGCCCACGCCCACTCGACCGCACTCAGATCGATTTGCGGTAACGAGGCTGATTGCAACGTCTCGGTCGCGATCTGCCGCAGACCGGTAGGGAACGGCATGCCCATGATGAACCCCAGCGGCGCCAGCAGTGCCCCGCTGATTACCAGCTTGGCCGAAAACGGCAGCCCGACAAGCGTCCCCAGCAGGCGCGGCAAGGCGAAGATGTATGTCACCACCAGCAGCGCGATTGCCGCCAGCACCGGGCGCACCCGCCGTGTTCTTACCAGCAGGCGCCGCGAGCAGGCGCTGCCGCCGCCGCTGGCCAGCAACATCAGGAAGACCACCACCGTGAGGGCATAAGTCGGGTGGCCCAGGAAGAGCACGAAGCGCTGGATCAGAGCAATTTCCACCAGAATGTAACCCAAACCCAATGCGACGAAGTAGAGCAGAGGCACGAGCGGGGACGTTTCTCCGCGCAGCGCCAGCGGCACGATCAGGAACGTCAGCACCGCCGCCAGTGAGATCACCAGCACCATCCCCAGCACGACCACTCCGAGGTTGTTCTTCCAGTCCATACCGCGGCCGCTGGCGTGGAGCGCGTGGCGCAACGCGTCTCCCGCCTTGAAGGTAAAGAAGAAGAACGGCGCGTTGTCGCTGACCGGCGCGATATTGAACGGATAATTGCGAATGAACTCCCGCCGCGGGCTGAAGCGGCCATCCCCTGGGCCGCCTCGATCATGCAAGAGGATCAGCCGCTCGAATGGTGCTACAGCCTCGCCGGAAGCGCGGCGTTGCGCGCGCAGGTCCCTCAACCAAGGCTCGTCAGCACAGTTGACCCCCTCGGCGTCGCATGGTTCGCCACCGGTGAGGCTGGCAAACAGCGTAGGCGTGTACAGCGGATAGAGGTCAGGATTCTCATCCAGGTGGCGCAGCACTTCCAGCTCTTCATTCCAGGTGAAGGGCGTCTTCTTGGCGAGCACGGTGACGGGACGGCCATCTTCATCCAGCGGACCATCGGAAACAACGATGAAATGCCTGCGGACATCTTTGACGCCCATGCCCTCCAGCGCGTCGATCGCCTGCGTGACCACGCGCAGCGCCTCGCGCGGCCGCTGGAACTCCCAGCGGGTAATGGCGATGAAGCCGTCGGGCTTGAGGTGGTCGAAATACTCGCGGAAGGCCTCCACCGTGTAGAGGTTGTTCTCGCTGAGCGCGAACGCTCCGGCGGCAGTCGACGCCCAGGTGTCCACCAGCGTCATCTGCACCACGTCGTACTGGTCGCGGCTGCCGCGGATCCACGAGCGGCCATCACCCACATGCATATGCACCTGCGCCAGTTCGTAGAGGTGATAGCTGTAATCTGCATAGCGACCGCGCATGATGGTGTTGGCGATCAGCGGGTTGATTTCGATGGCGGTGACGCTGGAGCTCCCGTTGCCCACCGCGCGCAGCACGTCCACGCCGCCGCCCGGACCAATGATGGCGTAGGTGCCATGCGGGCGCAGCACGTTGGCGACGGCCGGCGCCGCCGACATGAGGTCTTGCTTCCAGTTGTAGCCGGGGCGGCCGCCTCCGACGTGGTCCGCGCCCGGCGCGGGCGACACTGTCTGGTCCCATTTCTGCGGGTCGGCATTCATGATGGCAGTCGAAGCATCCGCGTCGATCACGATGTACTTCGCCCTGTCTATCTCGTCTACTTCTACCCGCGAGAGAGCGTTCCAGCGGGCAAACAACATCCAAGGCTGGTCGCGGCGCAGGCCCTTGGCGTAAATGATGTCGATCAGCCGGCCGGAGTGATTAGCCGCAAGAAGAACAGCCAAGGCGGCAAACAGCGCGAGTCCAGCCCGGTGCAGCCCGCGAGCATCCGCCCAGAGCGTGGCCGCGCCTGCCATCGCCAGCGCGGCAAAGACCACCGCGTTCGGGCCGCCAACCCAGTTGAGCAGCGGCACCACCGCCAGACAGGAGATCGCTCCACCGACCAGGTCGGCGCCATAGAGTTGCGTGACGAGGTGGGCCTCCCGCGCGAACACCGTCGAGAACAGCACGCCGGTGAGGAAGAACGGGACCGCAGCAGCGACATACATCAGGCTCAGCCGTCCGAAGTTGGCCCAGGCGAGGTTCAGCGCCACCGGTACGTGCAACACTACTTCCAGCGCGAGCACAATGATTACTGCGTTGAGGCCGCACAGCAGGGCTCCCAGGCGCCGCACCGTCCAGCGCGCCAGCCACTGGCGGCGCAAATAGGCAAATACGCCGCCGGCGCCGAGTCCCAGCAGCGCAATGGAGATGGCAAGGAACGCGAAGTGATAGAAGAGCACCACCGAGAACAGCCGGGTAAGCGCCAGCTCAAGCAATAGGCTGGCGAAGCTGGCCAGTCCGATCCCGGCGACCAGCACCCGCCGATCAGTCTCGACGACTTTCCCGACGGTGGCCAGAACGGCGGCTTGGCTCATGGGAGGAGTCAGTCCTCGAGGATCACGTGGGCAATCGCCTGCTCGGCGGTGTGGGAGAGCGAAAGCGACGCCCGGCGCGCCCCCAGGCGGGCGGCAACTTCGGCGGCTTGCCCGCTGAAGCAGATGGTTGGCCGTCCGCCGGGCTCGCGGCCTACCTCGACATCCTTCCAGGTCACGCCATCGCGCCATCCTGTGCCGATGGCCTTGAACCCGGCTTCCTTGGCGGCAAAACGCGCCGCGAAGCGCTCCATGGCGTTCTGCTTCGACTGGCAATAGCCAATTTCGCTGGCGGTGAAGACTCGATTCAGAAAACGCTCGCCGAAGCGCTGCACCGCCGCCGCGATGCGCGGGACTTCGACGATATCGATGCCGGTGCCGACAATCACAGAAAAAGAAGGTAACACACGACCGGAAGCCTTGTGCGCGGCACGAATGGGAGGGCACAGCTTTAGCTGTGCCGTACGACAGCTGTCTAACATCTGTCATCCCGAGTGAAGCGCGAAGAAGCTTTGCGACTGAGCGCAAGCGAGGGACCCCGGTTTGTCTTAAACCAGGATCCCCCGCAGCTAAAAGCCACTCGGGATGACAATGGAAGAAATGAACGGATATGCTCCGTCTGTCCGTGCTGGATCCTGGCATGCAAGCCCTGGCCACCGTTGCAGAAGCGATCGGCGGAACTACTAAGAAGACGGAGAAAGTCCGCCTGCTGGCCGTATATTTCCGCTCGCGCACCGCGAATGAGGCCGCGGTCTCAGCCGTGTTCCTCTCGGGACGCGCCTTTCCTGCCTGGGAGGAAATCACGCTGCAGGTGGGTGGAGCGCAGCTCTGGCGCGTGGTCGGAACGCTGGCGCACAAGAGCGACACCCTTTTGACCGCTGCATATCGCCGCCACGGCGACCTAGGCGCGGCCGCGTATGAAGTCTTGCGATCGGTGGCGCCGGCCCAGAGCACGTTGACGCTTCTCCAGGTCGCGGAAGCCTTCCGTGCTATCGCGCGTGCTTCTGGTCCTGCGGCGAAGTCGGCGCTGGTCACCGGCCTGCTCCAGCAGGCGACGGCGCTCGAGTCCAAATACATCGTGAAGATCATCACCGGCGAGCTGCGCATCGGGCTGAAGGAGAGCCTGGTGGAAGAGGCGATCGCCAAAGCTTACGGGGCCACGCCCGCCGAGGTGCAGCGCGCGAACATGCTCTTGGGCGACATCGCCGAGACCCTGCGCCTGGCCGCCGACGGGCGCCTCGGCGAAGCGCGCCTACGCCTGTTCCATCCTATCGGCTTCATGCTCGCCAGCCCGGTGGAGAATGCCGAGGAAGCACTCAGGTATTTCGATCATGCCGCCGTCGAGGACAAATACGACGGCATCCGCGCGCAGGCGCACATCGGGTCCGGCGATCCGCACGTCCGCCTGTTCTCGCGCACCCTGGACGAAGTCACGGAATCGTTCCCCGAACTGGTCGAGCCGCTCGCGGCCTTCACCGAGACCCTGGTGCTCGACGGCGAGATCGTGGCTTGGGACGCCGCCGAGCACCGCGCGCTGCCGTTCTTCGAACTCCAGAAGCGGCTGGGACGGAAGAAGGTCAGCGAGGCCATTCAGCGCGGGGTGCCGGTGGCCTATCTCGTCTTTGATGTGCTCTATGCCGGCGACGAGTTGGTCATCGATCGCCCCTTGCGCGAACGCGGCGCTCTCCTCGACCGCATCTTTGCTGCCGCGCGGCGGCCAGTCACGGTCCAGACCACCGATGTCCAAGGCCGCCTGACCTTTAAACCAGCAGTGGAAGCTCAGGCCAACGCAAATCCTTCAGCGCAGGTGATCCGCGCGCCGGTCGCCCGCGCCGATTCGCCTGAGCACTTGGCCGAGATGTTCGAGGAGGCGCGCGAGCGTGGCAACGAAGGCCTGATGATCAAAGACCTCGAATCATCCTACACGCCGGGCCGCCGCGGGCGCTCATGGCTGAAGCTCAAGCGCGAGCTGGCGACGCTGGATGTGGTGGTCACGGCGGTGGAGTGGGGACACGGCAAGCGGGCGAGCGTCCTCAGCGATTACACCTTCGCGGTGCGCGACGGCGACAAGCTACTCAACGTCGGCAAAGCCTACTCCGGGCTGACCGACGCCGAGATCGCCGGGTTGACCAAGTGGTTCCTCGAGCACACGCTGGCCGACCAGGGCTTCGTCCGGCTGGTCGAGCCCAAGATCGTGCTGGAAGTCGCCTTCAACGCGGTGATGCGCTCCGACCGGCACGAGAGCGGCTTCGCCCTGCGCTTTCCGCGGATCCTCCGCCTGCGCGACGACAAGTCGCCGGGCGAGATTGACACGCTGGAGACGGTTAAGCAGATTTATGAGCGGCAGAAATTTCCGCAGAAATGGGTGACGCCGGCTACTCCCCCACATTGACGTTGAACGTCGTCTTCCCCGTTTTCCCTTGCGCGCTGGCGGTAACGACGACTTCCCACTCGCCAGCCATGGTGAACTCACCGGTGCCTTGGTACACGCCATTGCCCGCCGGCTTGAGCGCAAACTGGTTCTTGCCCATGTCCATCAGCGGCATAACCAGTGAGGCCTCAACCTGAGCGCCGTCCACCGGCGTGCCGAGCGTCTGCTTCACGGTGACGCGGAAATTAGTCTTGCGGCCAAACTTGGGCTGGGTCGGATCCATGGCCAGCGACATGATGAATGCTGAGCCGGGAGCGTCCTGCGTAGCGATGATGGCGCTCTTCTCGCGCGGCGTCGGCAGCGGGGATTCCTTCTTCTTGCAGCCGGCACTGAATACAAGCGCGAAGGTGAGCAGGAGAGCAATGAAGTCTGGGAGCGCTCGACGGGGTGAAAAGCAGGTCCCTCGACTCGGGCCGGCCAACGCATCAAGCCAAAAGCGGGCTTGCTGCGTTGTTTGGCCGGCCCTCCCCACCCCAGCAAACCAAAATCGGGTTTGCTGGGGGCCCCGGCTCGCTCGGGATGACAATTCCATTTTGTCCAATCACGAACCGCAACTAATGCGGGTGCGAGTGACTGTCCTCGACTGCGACAACGCAGCCATGCGCCACCTCGCAGACCACGTGCTCGAACTGGATGGTGGTGTGCTCGATCTTGAAGCTGGCGCGCAAGCGCTCTTTGACCTCGCGCAGGATCTGTTCGCTCTCGGAGGGCGGAATGTCCGGGATGGAGATATGGCAGGAAAGCGCATGGCTCTCCGAACCCAGGCTCCAGACGTGCAGGTCATGGACACTGTTCACTCCCGGGATCGCCGCAATCACAGTGGTGATGCGTTGCAGCTCCATGCCGCGCGGTGTCCCTTCCAGCAGGATGTTCAAGGTCTCGCGGATGATCTGCCAGGACGACCACAGGATGAGCGCGCCGATGGCCATGGAGAGCGCCGGGTCGATCCAGGTCTGGCCGCTCACCATGATGCCGATACCGCCCACGATCACGGCCGCACTGGAGAGCGTGTCGCCCAGCATGTGGACAAAGGCGCTGCGGATATTCACGTCGCGGCTGGAGGCCCACAGCATGGCCGCGATTACCCCGTTCATCACCACGCCCGCTGCCGCCACGCCGATCATCAGCCGGGGCGCGACCTGGGCGGGTGCGTACAGCCGGCGTGCCGCTTCCCAGAAGATGAAGAATGCCACCACCACCAGCGCCAGCGCATTGACAAACGCGGCCAGCACCCCGGCGCGCTGGTAGCCGTAGGTCTTGGTCGAAGTCGGCGGCAACGTCTGCATGTACACCGCGAACCAGGAGAGCAGCAGCGCCAGGAAATCCGACAGGTTGTGCCCGGCCTCGGAGAGCAGCGCCAGGCTGTGCGCGCGCAGCCCCGCCGCCACCAGCAGGACAATGTAGATCAGGGTCGCCAGCAGCGAAAGGCGCAGGACCTTGGAGGTGCGCTGCTGGGCGTGGGCGTGCATAGGCTCAGTCTAACTCAGGAAATTCGGTTTTTGTGCCACGTGCGAAATGGTTGGACATCGGCGAATCACATATGTATATACATATATATTGTGGAAAGCGAAAAAAGTCAGCATGTCCAAGGAAGCCTGGCCGGGCTGCCCTGCGCCTGCGCCAATCTCCGCCGCGCAGCCCGGGCGGTTACGCGGATCTATAACCAGGAACTTCGCACCACCGGACTTGAAGTGACGCAATACACCCTGCTGATGGCATTGAGCATCATGGGCGAGACCACACAGGGAGTACTGGGCAGGCTGCTGGCGCTGGACACCACGACGCTGACGCGTATGCTCCGCCCCTTGAAGAAGCATGGGTGGGTCGCGGCGCACCGGGGGGATGACCGGCGGCAGCGGCTTCTGCGGCTCACCGCGCCGGGACGGGAGAAGCTACAGCAGTCCCGGCCCCACTGGGAGCGCGCCCAGGAAGCCTTGCGGCGAAGTCTGGGGGACGCCGCCTGGAACCGAATGGGCGGATTGCTGACGGAGGTGACGCGCGCCTGCGCCGAAGAGTGATTTTTTCTGCGCCAATGTACATGTATATACATCTATAGTCCCGGATGGAGGTTTCGCGATGGCGCAATTAGCGGATCATCCCACCGTGAAACGCTTCCAGGAAGCAGGTGGCGAGGCGCCGGTCCGGCCGGGAAAACTGGATGCGGCGTGGCTGCGCCAGCTGTGCCTGGAAGCCGGCGCGGACGACGTTGGATTCGTGGAAGCCGGCCGGCCGGAGGTCGCCGAGCAAAAGGCAGACATCACGGCTGTGTTCCCCGGAACCAAAACGCTTCTGAGCATTGTTTGCAGAATGAATCGTGACAACATTCGCACCCCGGCACGCTCGATTGCCAATCTGGAATTTCACCACACTACCGATGAGGTCAACGAGGTGGCGCGTCACATTGTGGCGGCCCTGGAACGCATCGGAGTGCGCGCCATCAACGGCGGGGCAGCCGGTTTCCCCATGGAAGCGGATCGCTGGGACCCGAAGATCTGGGTCATTTCCCACAAGCCCGTGGCCGTGGCCGCCGGCCTCGGGCATATGGGGATCCATCGCAACGTGATTCACCCGCAGTTCGGCAGCTTCATTCTGCTGGGGACAATCCTGCTGGACGCGGAAGTGACGGAGTACTCGCGCCCGGTCGACTACAACCCCTGTTTGGAATGCAAACTGTGCGTGGCCGCATGCCCGACCGGAGCCATCGGCGCCGATGGCCACTTCAACTTCTCCGCTTGCTATACGCACAACTACCGGGAGTTCCTGGGCGGGTTCGGCGACTGGGTGGAAACGATTGCCGATAGCGGCAGCGCCCGCGAGTACCGGCGAAGGGTATCAGGCGCGGAGACCGTGTCGATGTGGCAGAGTCTCTCCTTCGGCGCCAACTATAAGGCCGCTTATTGCCTGGCGGTTTGTCCCGCCGGCGAGGACGTCATTGCGCCCTTCCTCACCGATCGCAAGGGCTTTCCGGAGGATGTGGTACAGCCGCTCCAGAAGAAAGCGGAGACGGTTTACGTGCTTCCCAATTCCGATCCCGAGGAGTACGTCGCTCGCCGCTTCCCCCACAAGAAAACAAAACATGTGTCCAACGGGCTCGCGGGGCAAGGTTCAGTTCGCGGTTTCCTGCGCGGACTGCCGCTTGCATTCCAGCGCGGCAAATCGGAAGGCCTGAACGCAACCTATCACTTCACATTCACCGGCCAAGAGGAGTTGCAGGCCACCGTGGTCATACGCGACCGGACACTGCAGGTTGCGGAAGGTCACGCGGGCACAGCCGATCTGTGGTTAACCGCCGACGGCCGAACCTGGCTCCGCTTCGTCAGCAAAGAAACCCACCTGGTCTGGGCGTTGCTGCGGCGGAAAATCCGGATTCAGGGATCGCCACGGCTGCTGCTTGCTTTTGGCCGCTGTTTCCCGTCGTAACCGCCGGCTGCGGGCGTTCGCAGACGATGAAAGGAGTGAGATGACGACAAAACAAAGTAACCTGCAGCGATTGACCATAACCTCCACCAAGTCCTTCGAGACGGTTGTTGCCGCCTTTGAGGCGGCGGTAGCGCACCCTAACTGGAGTGAGTTCCAGAAGGAGATCAACGCCACCAAGACATACGCCGCGATGGAAGCGGTCATTCAACGGGCTCTTGGAAAGTCTGGGTTCATGGAGTTCGCGCGCTTCGATCTGGGAGCGATCTTGCGCAAGGAGGCAGGGGGGCAAACCCCAAAGATCGTGCGCTACCTCATTGGCAATCCCTTGGTGATGAAGGAAATGGTCAAGCGCGTTCCCGATGCCGGCTCCTACGCGCCCGTGACTGTGCTGATCGACGAACGTCCCGGCGGGGTGCATCTGTCGTATGACATGATGTCCGGCTTCCTCGTCTCCCACGGGAACAACGACGCTCTGAAGGTCGCCCGGGGGCTCGACAGCAAAATCGAAACCTTGCTCCGGCAGGCGGCAGCCTGAGCTTTTCGCAGGAGGTCCTATGGATAAAGTGCGTCTTGAAACATTGGGCTCGCTGGGCGTCATCACGCTGGCGAATCCGCCTCTCAATCTTCTTACCGGGGAGCTGATAGAAGATCTGCGCGCGGCGGTCACCGAGGCCAAGCGGCTTCCGTTGCGAGCGCTGTTGCTGCGCGCGGAGGGAAAGATCTTTTGCGCGGGAGCCGATGTCAGCGCCTTCAAGGGGAAGACCGGCAGTGACGCTCGCGCCAGCTTCACTCCTCATCTGCGCATGATCGCGGACATTGAAGAGTTGCCATTTCCCACCCTCGCTGCCGTGCAGGGGATGTGCGTCGGCGGAGGGCTAGAGCTGGCGCTGGCTTGCGATCTGATATGGGCGGCAGCGTCGGCCCGCCTTGGACAACTGGAGGCAACCATCGGAACCACGACCTTGCTGGGCGGAGTGCAACGCCTGGCTGAACGCGCCGGACCTAGCCGCGCCCGCGAGATCATCTACACCGCTGACGCTTACGACGCCGCAACCTTCGAGCGATGGAACATCGTCAACCGCGTGGTAGCGGATGACGCATTGGAATCGCAGACGCGGGCCTTCGCCGAGAGGCTGGCCAATGGCCCCACACTGGCCTACGCGGCCGGCAAGCGGGCGGTGCGCGCCTATCTGGAAAACGGTACCCGCGCTGCCGACAAAGTCGTCGACGAGGTCGCTCCGCCATTGTTTCAGAGCGAAGACATGCGCGCCGCGGTTGCTGCGCTGGTCGAGCACGGGGCGCGCAACTTCCGCGACAAGGTCGTCTTCCGCGGGCGGTAAGCGGTTTAAAAAACTCACCGCTTGAGCAAGTCCACGGGCTCGCGCACGTCGGTCACGCGGAAGTGGCGGGCCAGCGTGGGATAGCGCTGGGCCACAGCTTCGTACATCAGATAAGCGATGCGGCGATAGGAAAAATGTCCGGCGGCGGTGGTGCGCAACTCCGAGATGTAAGCTGCCTCTGCCAAATCCATCTTGAACAGGGTGCGCTTGCGAAAGGCCAGCGGCAGCAGATACACGGAATCGGTCTGCCCCTCTTGACCGGCCGCCTGCCTGATCGCTGCCGCCGCATCCTGCACGCGCTCCATGATAGCGTCATAGTGGTCGCGCAGGCCGGCGCTCACGAGCTCCTCGGGCGTCTCATAGCCGTGTGCGTCGGTGAAGCCCTGGTGGATCTGCACGCAGCGCCGGTGGCGGTGCAGGTCGCGGAAGCCGCCGATGTCCATCAGGATGTCGAAGCGGAGGGTCTGCCCGGCGTTGAAGGCGCGCAGCAGCTCGTCATGAGCGCCACGGTGCTTGACCCCGAGATCGACGATTTCGTGGCGCGCCCCGGAGCTGAGCCCGGCGACACGCTCACGAATCTGCCGGTAGGAGTAAGCGCAGTGCTCGTACAGGAGAGTGGTCGCGATCTCGACTTCGAGGGGCTCATCATCGAGCAGATCGACCGGGGGCGCGGTTTCGATGGCCGCGTCCGCCATTAGGTCGGCTGCTGCCGCCGCCAGCTCCTCGCGGCTGCGCATCAGATACGGACTTGCGTCGGCATATTTGACCAGCGTGGGCGCCGGCCGCACTTCTTTTATCAGCAAGTCATGGACGTTTTTACCCCAGGCGTCATCGCGCCCGCGAATCTCCTCCCACAGCTCGCGCAGCGCGTAACTGTTGAGGTTGTAGGCAGGATTGCGCGCGGCTTCCTTCAAGCTCTGCCCCAGGGCGCGCACTTCGGGGAAGGGATCGGAGAGCAGGCGCGAGATCTGGCCTTCCAGAGTGCGGGCATTGACGATCTGTCCCAGCGAAGTATTGGTGGCCAGCGGCAGGAGATAGCGGGCAATGTCGAAGGCGCGAGCGCGCAGGGTGCGGTCGTACGCCTCCTGCTTCATGTCGATGGGGCGCGGCGTGCGCTCCCGCAGATGCTCAAACATCTTCGCGGAAACGGTTTGATACTCGGAGAAAAGAAAATCTATGGTGTCGCAGAACTGCCGCTGCGCCGGGCCGCTGCCGCCGAAGGCGGGCCAGTAATAGTCGGGACGGGAAAAATCCTGATAGCGCGTCGAGCGCTCCTGCCCATCCCAGCGTTGCTCATCCACCACCGCAATGGCCGCCAGAATCGACAGCCGCTCGATGGCCATGGCGATGTGCGCCAAATCCGCGATCGAACGGTGGCCGTATTGGAAGTAGTAGGTGTCGAGGAATTTCTCGGCCTTTTGTCCGCTGATCTCGCGCAGCGACTCTTTCATGGAAAGCGCCGAGCGCGAGTACTTGGCCATAGCGTAAGCCTGCACTTCAGGCTCCACGCCGTGAATGGCGTATACGGAAGTGGAGGCAGCTGACACCGGCTTGGGGTCGCGAGATGGGTTGGACATGGTGAGGCGATGCTATTCCGGAATCGGAGCTGCGGGCAAGACTGATCCGCCGCGGCGGTGGAAGGATTGCTGGCGCGGGTGATGGGCGCAATCGGAAAAATCGTGGCGCCCGAATGCGGCAAGCGCATCTATATCGCAGCGGCTTGATTTGCTTCCGGAGTAACGTTCGCTATGCGTTTTTTCGTACGCGGATTTCTAAAGTCGCGCTAAAATTCGTGGATTATTTTTCTACGCATGGTCGGTATTCGTAAATTCCTTTTCTTGCTTGCCGCCGTTCTGACCGCGGGATGGCTATGGGCAGCGACGCCCGAAGCGGACAGCGCCCCCGAGGGATCTGCCCCCGCATTGTGGGCGGTTGCGGGCGGACGCGGGCCCGAGATGCTGCTGGCGTCGCCCACCAGCCTGCCGCGCATGGCCCCGGAACTGGCGCTGCAAACCTTCGAGCAGCGCGCCCTGCGGCAACTCAATGAACCCGTCAGCTACTCCGCCAACACCGTGGTGGAGGCCGAACTGCCAGACAGTTCGCAAAAAGGCGAGTTCCGGTTGCGACGCCGCTTCATCGCTCCCAAGACGCTGTTGTTCACTCCGGTACGCTTCGTGGGCGACAATTTTGTCAAGAGCAACATTATCGCCCGCCTGCTGCAGGCGGAAGTGGACCACGTCAGCAAGGGCGAGAGCGCCCGGACGGCCATCACGGCGGCGAATTACAAATTCAGTTACAAGGGGCAGGAGGAGATTGACGGCCGTTCTCTGCACGTCTTTCACGTGAAGCCTCGCGCCAAACGGCCCGGCCTGTTCAAAGGCCGCATCTACCTGGATAGCCGCACCGGCAGCCTTCGCCGCGCGGAGGGCACGCTGGTAAAGACGCAGTCCATCTTCATCAAGAAGATCGAGTTCGTGCAGGATTATGCCGACCTCGACGGCTACACGCTTCCGGTGCACGCCCGTTCCGTGGCCAAGACGCGCCTGGTTGGACGCGCCGTGGTCGAGATCGCCACTGACGGATACGACCTCTCCTCTGCCAACAACCTTCCCGCGACCAGCCTAGAACTGCGCTAGGATTCTTCCGGCGGAAGCGGGTGGCTGGTGCCCAGCAGGATTTGAAACAACAGCAGCCAGCGCTTGACGTTGGTGGTCATCAGGAAATTTTCCTTCACGTGCTCACGCCCGTTCTTGCCCAACTGCCCGGCATATTCGGGATGGGTAAGCAGATACCGGATCTGGTAGGCACAGCCCTCGACCGAGTGCACCAGCACACCAGTCAATTTATGGATTACCTGGGTGGGGATGCCGCCCACGGCGCCGCCGATGACTGGCTTCCCTTTCCACAGCCCTTCCGCCACGGTAAGCCCGAAGCCTTCCTTCAAGGATTTCTGAATGATGAGCGTCGAGGCGCGCTGCAGGGCGTTGATCTCAATCGCCGACCAGGGCGGCAGGTTCAGGATGATCACGTCGGGGTCGTCGCCGGCCTCGTCCATGACTTCCTGCAGCACGGCGGCGCCTTCGGGGTCGTCGGTGGCGCCGCCTCCGGCCAGCACCAACTGGCAGTCCACATATTTCTTAGCGAGCTTGTAGGCTTGGATCACGCCCACCGGGTCTTTCAGCCGGTCGAAGCGTGAGATCTGGGTGATGACAGGCCGGCCGCGCTCGATGCCGAAGTCCTCGCAGACTTTGGCGACCACGCTTTCGTCCAGCTCCTTGTTCTTTTCGGAGAGCGGATCGATGCAGGGATAGAACAGGTACTGAGGGATGGCGAGCTGCCGGCTGAAGGCCGGTGAAGAGAACACGGCGGCATCGTACTGGTCGATGAACGGCCGCAGGAATCCCCATACCTCGGGATGAGGATTGGAGAGATCGATGTGGCAGCGCCACACCCAGCGTCCGCGGTTGCGCTCTTTGGAGCGGATCAGCGCCGCCGGCTGCGGATCGTGAATGACGAACAGGTCCTCGGCGAACTCCATGCGCTGGCGGTTCTGCTCGTTGTACATCAGGAAAATGTCTTTCACCGCCTGGGTGACCACGTACTCTCCGCCGTGCAATGCGTTGTGAAAGCCCTTGGTGACTTCGTAGAAATCGTTGCCGCCGGTGATGACCTCCCATTTGGTGGCGACTTCCAGTTCGTTCAACAGAGGGACCAGGCGGTTCAGCATCTCGGCCACGCCGCCGCCGACCGCGGTGGAGTTCACCATCTTCACCGTCTTGCCACGAAGCTGGCGGGCGAGAAAGCGCAGGTCGTCCAACTCCGGCTTGCCGATGATGGCCTCGTAGTCCTCGAGCTTGGGCGGCGGAGGCGGGACTGGCGGTGTAGTGGAAATCTTGGGCCGCGGGCGCTGGCGGCGCTCGATGGACGGTGCGCCTGGCGGAGCTAGGGAACCAGCTCCGACGCTGCTTTCCGCCGCGGGATGATTGGTCAAAGTAGCTTCGGAGTTGGCGTTCTCTTCCGTGCTCATCACTCGTGCTGTCCGAACCTCATCCTAGCGCGCTTTGAACCACCCGCAGGATCGCCCGCCGCACATCATGCAGCGTGGCCGTGTAGATATCAATGCGGTTGATGCGCTCGGCCAGGCGGCCCACGTCGAGCTCGTTCTCCAGCCACAGCGAGAAATCATTGGAGTTCAGTTTCAGGCGCAAGCGCGCGTCGATGAAATGAAAGTGGATGCTGGTCAGGCTGACCTGGCGAATGCCCTCGGCAAATTCCGCCAGATTGCGCGCCACGAAGGGAGTGGGAATCACCACCACCTCGGAGACCGAGAAGTAGAAGGGCTCGAAGGCTGCCCGGTCGCGGGCCCGTGGATTCTGCTTCAGATAGGCCTCCACGATGTCCAGCAGACGCTGGCGCAGGGCGGCGATGGAGGTGAACTCGCGAATATCAATGCCCGCCAGCCGTTCCGCCAGTCCTACTTCGTTGCAGGCAGCGAAGGCCCAGTGGGCGAAGTCGTTGGAGAATCCCTCGCGGATGAAGTGGTGCTCGCGCAGGGTCTGGAAGGTGTGCTGAAAGATGGAAGCATCCGGGCAGAGCTTCAGCGCGTCCAGCAACTCGGCCAGGTTGTTGGCCTTCTCGCGGCCGATGCGAATCAGATGGGCAGCCGAGTTGAAATAAAAGGGCGCGCGCGCCCACCGGCGCGCGACTGTGGGCATCTCCGCCGTGGCCATGGAAGCCTTTCCTCCCCGGAGAACAACCTTTGCCGCAAAAGAGTCCGAAGTTGGTTGGATGCAGCAACTGCAAAATTGGGTAATCTAGTAATTGATCCATTGACTCATTGAGCAATTGATTTATTTGAGCCTCCGCCTCACTGATTTTCAATGAACAACTGACCCACTGGGTCAATGGCTCAATTCCCATGCCGCACGCCGAACCACTCCTGCTGGAACTGTTCGCCATCTTCGTGTGGGCGAAAGTGTTCGGAGAAATTTTTGAGCGGCTCGGGTTGCCGGCGGTGGTGGGAGAGATCCTGGCGGGCATTGTCCTGGGTCCCTTCGCCACCAAGCTCGTCAATCCGGGCGCGACCACACTCTCCATCGCCGAACTGGGGGCCATCTTCCTGCTGTTCACCGTGGGCCTCGAGACCAGCCCCAAGGAATTGATTCGTGTCGGCCGCACCTCGCTGGGCGTCGCTTTGGCCGGGGTGCTGGCGCCCTTGGCGCTGGGATTCGCCTATCTGCGCCTGCGCGGCCACCCCACCCACGAAGCCATCTTCGTGGCCGCCGCCATGGTCGCGACCAGCGTGGGCATCACCGCCCGCGTCATGGGCGACCTGCGCGTGCTGCACACCCGGGTGGCAAGGATCATCTTGGGCGCCGCCGTCGCCGACGACATCTTGGGCATGATCGTGCTGGCGGTGGTGGCAGGGCTGGGATCGAGCGGCGGAGTGCAGTGGCTCGAGCTCATCGTGCTGCTGGCAGAAGCGGTTGCGTTCACCGTCTTCATGGTGTTTTTCGCATCCAAGGTGATCCACAGGATGCGGCCCGGGGTAGAACGCCTCTCCATCCAGAACGCGCCGCTGATCCTGGCGCTGGCCCTCTGCCTGGGACTCTCGGTGGCAGCCGAGCGGATCGGCATGGCGGCCATCATCGGGGCGTTCTTTGCCGGCTTGGCCTTCGCCGAGTACTCGGTCGAGTGGCACCTGGCGCCGCGGGTCAATGCCATCACCGAGTTTCTCGCTCCTTTCTTCTTCTTTACCATGGGCGCACGGCTGGACCTGCACGTCTTTGCTCCGGAAGTGATGGTGGCCTGCGTGGTGGTTACGGTGCTGGCGTTGATCGGCAAAGTCGTCGCCTGCGGACTGCCGGTGCTGCGGGAGGGCTGGCCGAGCGCGCTGAAAGTTGGCGTGGGCATGACGCCCCGCGGCGAAGTAGCGCTGATCGTCGCCCTGATCGGATTGCAGATGAAGACGCTCTCCGAGGCTGCCTATGCCATCGTCATCTTCATGACCGGGGCCACCACCCTGATCGCCCCGCCGGTGTTGCGCTACTTGTTCAAGCGAGATGCGTCCGAGCCCGCTGATTGAAACAATTCCCGGCCGCGTCTTCCCGGCATGCTCGGCAAGCACGAAAAACGCTGAGGCCGGGCCTGGAGCCGTAAAGGACGCTTCCGCTCCTGTCGCAACTGGTTGCAAGTAAAGTGCAACGAAAATCCTGCTCCTGCATTGACAGAACGGGCCTTACACACTTGAATCTGGGAGTGGCATCTTGTTGCGAAGTGATCGCAACAACGGCTTACCGGAGGGAGTTCGA
>Ga0335081_10000618_pt1 | contig 59346 bp, 57 predicted proteins | sample Lox_Sample_35_FD_206713 | JGI IMG/M metagenome (GOLD analysis project Ga0335081, IMG submission 206713) | Soil microbial communities from Loxahatchee National Wildlife Refuge, Florida, United States - Lox_Sample_3.5 | ecosystem: Environmental > Terrestrial > Soil > Wetlands | place: USA...
CTTTTCTCGCTCTTCACCAACAACCCGCCGCTCGTCGCGCTCATGGCCGAGATCATGGCGGCGGGCCCGCGCCTTGCCGACGAGATCGCGCGCCGGCCGAGCCTCCTGGACGGGGTGCTCGCCGCGCACTTCTTCGACGAGCTGCCGCCGCGCGGCGAATTGGCGCGCGACCTTGGCCTCATGCTCGACCGTGCCACGCACTACGAGGACGTGCTCGACCGGGCGCGGCGCTGGACCTCGGAGCGCAAGTTCCAGGTGGGATTGCAGCTCCTGCGTGGGCGGCTCGATGGCGAGGCCGCGGGCGCCGCTTACGCCAACATCGCCGAAGCCGCGCTCGGCGTGCTGCTGCCGCATGTCGAGCGCGAGTTCGCGAAGGCGCACGGCCGCATCAACGGCGGCGCGTTCGCCGTCATCGGGCTCGGCAAGCTCGGCAGCCGCGAGATGACGGCGACCTCAGACCTCGACCTCATCCTCGTCTACGACGCGCCGCTGGGCGTCGAGTCCGAAGGCGGGCCGCACGCGCTCCACGCCTCCACATATTACGCGCGGCTCGCGCAGCGCTACATCAACGCGCTCACCGCCATGACGGCGGAGGGCAATCTCTACGACGTCGACATGCGCTTGCGGCCCTCGGGCACGCAAGGGCCGGTCGCCTCGAGCCTCGCCGCGTTCCGCCGCTATAACGACGAGCTCGCCTGGACCTGGGAGCACATGGCGCTGACGCGCGCCCGTGCCGTCGCCGGATCGGCGGAGCTTGCCGCATCGATCGGCCCGCTTATGCACGAGCTTCTGATCCGCGCGCGCGACCCCGACCGGCTCGTCGCCGATGTCGACGACATGCGCCGCCGCATCGCCGATGCGCACAAGACCGCCGCGCCGCTCGACCTGAAACACCGCCGCGGCGGCATGATCGACATCGAGTTCGTGGCGCAATATCTGATGCTGCGCGAGGCGGCCGCGCATCCCGAGGTGTTACGCCAGAACACGCGCGCGGCGCTCGAGGCCCTGGCGCGAGCCGGCGCCCTCGACGCCGATACCGCGCAAACCCTCATCACGAGCCTTGCGCTATGGCGCGACTTGCAAGGGCTGATGAAGCTCACCGTCGACGAGCCGTTCGACGAGGCAAACGTGGCGCCTGCGCTGGGCGCGATCCTCGGCAAGGACGGCGGATTTGATTTTTCCGCGCTCGCGGCCAAGATCGCGGCAAGCGCGACCGCATCGCTCGACGTCTACGAGCGCGTGATCGCGCATCCGGCCGCGGCGGCGCGGCAACGCATCGAACGGAAGGAGCATGCCCCATGAGCCTCGAGCCCGGCGCCAAGGCGCCCGACTTCACGCTGCCGACCGACGGCGGCGGCACGGTCAGCCTCGCCAAGCTCAAGGGCAAGCGCGTCGTCCTTTATTTCTATCCGAAGGACGACACGTCGGGCTGCACCGCCGAGGCGTGCGGCTTCCGCGACACCTTCCCGAATTTCAGAAAGGCCGACGCCGTGGTGATCGGCGTCTCGCGCGACAGCGCCGCCTCGCACGACAAGTTCAAGAAGAAATACGAGCTTCCGTTCACGCTTGCGGCCGACACCGAGGGCAAGGTCACCGAAAAATATGGCGTCTGGGTCGAGAAGAGCATGTACGGCCGCAAATACATGGGCATCGAGCGCGCGACATTCCTCATCGACGAGAAGGGCGTCATCCGCAACGTGTGGCACAAGGTGAAAGTGACGGGCCACGTCGACGAGGTGATGAAGGCGCTGAAGGCGCTGTGAGGACGCTTGCCGCTTGCGCCTGCGCGGTGCTGCGCGCGGCCGAGCCCGCGGCGAAGGTGGCGCTCTCGCGCGAATACGCGGCGCTCTGGCGCGATGGCGCCCTTGAGGTTGGCGCGGGCGACGAGGCTCCGCCCGATCGTCCGGCGCGGCCCGAGCGGCCGGAGCTCAAAGCCCCGCGCGACATGCCGCGCCGCCGCGCCGGCGCCTCCCACGCGGGCCGCGTGGCGCTCCTCCATGCCGTCGCGCACATCGAGTTGAACGCGATCGACCTCGCCTGGGACCTGATCGCGCGCTTCTCATCCGCGATGCCACGCGAATTCTCGGCCGACTGGGTCGAGGTCGCGGCGGAAGAAGCGAAGCACTTCTCCCTGCTCGCCGCGCGTCTCCGACAATTCGGCGCGGCTTATGGCGACCTGCCGGCGCATGACGGGCTGTGGGAAGCGGCAGCCGCCACGGCGCACGATCTCTTGGCGCGGCTTGCGGTGGTGCCGCTCGTGCTCGAAGCGCGCGGCCTCGACGTGACGCCGGCGATGATCCTACGCATGGCCCGCTTCGGCGATGAGGAGAGTGCCGCGGTGCTGCAGACCATCCTCGACGATGAAGTTGGCCACGTCGCGGCCGGCGCACGCTGGTTCCGCTTTCTGTGCGCCGCACGAAGCCTCGACCCCGCGGCAACCTACCGCGCGCTCGTGCGCGAAAACTTCCGCGGCACTCTCAAGCCGCCCTTCAATGTGCCCGCCCGCGCCCAGGCCGGCCTCGAACCCGCGTTCTACGATTCGCTTCCCCTCCCCCCTTGAGGGGGAGGGTCAGGGTGGGGGGCACTTCGCCCCTTGATTCGGGCCCGGATATTGCTATACGGCAGATACGTACAGTGCGACGAGGCGCAGCCGGAGCTGCTGGCGTCACGCCGATAGGGTGAGCGTCGATGATGGGAACACGCGAACCGTTCAAGGGCGGTGACGAGTGGGAGGCGCTGTGTCGTGGCTCGCGGCGGTTGACGTATTGGCGGCCCGGTGTTGTCTCTCGCTCGAAAAGAAAATTCTGGAAGCGCGCGCGCAAACGCGCGCGGGTGCGTGCTTTGGCCGAAAGCCGCGTGACGGATGCCTGAGCCGAGGAACACCGTCACAGAGCAAACACAGTTCCGCCGCGTCATCGAGGCCGCGCGCGAACTTGAGTGCGACGACGACAAGGACCGCTTCGAGAGGCGGCTGGGGAAGATCGCAAGGGCGAAGCCACGGCCGCCGAAAAATGAGCGTCCGTAATACGATTCGTGTCGCGCCGGGCGCGATCACGTTCCTGATGCTTGCATTGACGGCGGCCTATTACCCTTGGCGCCATTATGGAAGTTGGCCGGCATATGTCATAGTTTGTGGTTTCTTCTGTCTGATCGTCTTACACGTAGCGCTCGTCGTCATTGAGCGCGAGCGGATGGGATTCTTGATCTACGGCATCACCAACGCGGCGCTTTATCTGATCCTTGGAGAGGCCTGTCTGTATCTTGTCACCGGCGATTCCCTTTAAGTATTTCCGCCCGCCGCCACCTATTAGCGTTGGGTCTATCGAAGGGAATATTCCCCGGAAAAACCCAATTCTGGGAAAGAATCAAATCCTCAATTCTGCAAAACGATGCCAAATCTACCGAACGAAGCCAATTCAACGATTCTGCCGAACGAACCCAATTTGCCGAACGAACCCAATGCCAAAGATTTAATAATATCAATGAATTAGAGGCGAGGCTCCGATGACCCTGGTGATTCGCAACGGCACTCTGATTGACGGCTCGGGCGGCCCACCCACCCGGAACGACGCCATCGTGATCGAGGGCAACCGGATAAAGAGCGTCGGCGCGCTGCCCCCGGGCCTGCGGCTCGAGGCGGACGACGTTGCCGTGATCGATGCCCAAGGCCAGTGGGTCATGCCCGGCCTCATCGATGCGCACGTGCACCTCTCTTACGGCTATCCGAAGCTGCCGGGCGAAGGCCAGGGGCGCGGCAATATCCGGCCCGAGCTCAACACGCTGAAAGCCGCGCGCGGCGCGCAGGCAGCACTCCGCGCCGGCGTCACCTCGATCGCGGTGCCGGGCGGGACCTATTTCATCGACGTGGGCGTGCGCGACGCGATCAAGCTCGGCGTCATCGAAGGCCCGCGCATCCATTGCGCCGGCCGCATGATCGTCGCCTATGGCTGCATCGAGGATGACGAGCCGTCGTGGGTCGGCACGCCCGAGCATTCGGTGGGCGTCCTTTGCAACAGCGCGGCCGAGATGGTCGCGGAGGTGCGCCGCCAGGACAAGCACGGCGTCGATTTCATCAAGATGGCCGACAGCCGCTCGGGCACGACGCAGATGCTGGCGCAGGAGGAGATCGCCGCCGTCGCCGCCGAGGCGCATCGCCGCAAGCTCCGCGTCGCGATCCACTCGCGCGGCGCGGGCTCGACCCGCGCGGCGGCCGAGGCGGGCGTCGACTGGATCGTCCACGCCGATCTCGCGACCGAGGCCGATCTCGAAGCGGTGGCGAAAGCGGGCATCCCGATCCTGCCGACCGCGACGTTCCTGTGGCGCGTGATCGAGGAGGGTACGCGCGTCGGGCCCGAGCAGGTCCAGCTCGATTTGAACCGCATGAAGCGCCACTTCGACAACATCGTGAGCCTGATGCAGCGCTCGAAGGAATTGGGCATCAAGCTCCTCCTCGGCACCGACAGCGGCAACAACCCGTTCATGCCGTGGGGCGAGCTGCACGCGAAGGAGGCGGAGATCCTCGTCAAGTACGGCGGCTTCTCAGCCCTCGAGGCGATCTCGCTCGCGACCAAGGGCAATGCCTTCGTGATGGGACTCGACGGCCAGGTCGGCGAGATATCGCCCGGAAAACTTGCGGACGTGATCGTGCTGACGAAGGACCCGGTCGCCGACATCACGGCGCTGCAAGGCGGCAAGCACTTGGCGCACGTGGTGAAGGACGGCCGCGTCATCGATTTTGCCGGCCTCGGCACGGGATTGCCCGTGCGCTTCAGGCATGCAGTGGCATAAGGCGCAGACTACCGATGCGCGTTCCGCAAACTGAAGCCGTTCGCGGGAGTCAGAAATGGCTACAGCTCTTGGTCAACACGCGTCCAGAATTATTCAATAAGGCGCTATCAGGAACGGCGCTCTCGGGGCGTAGTATTGAATGGACGTCGCCATTGCGCGACGACCAATACGCAGAATATCGCGATGCTGCGTTTCTCGATCGTGTCGCGGCCAAGCTTGAGATTCAGACTCTCAAAGGTTTTTGGCCAGCGAGAGGCCCTTGCTGGGATGGGCTTGCTCGATCAAGTGACGGTGAACCGATTCTCGTGGAGGCCAAGGCGCACATCGCGGAGATGGCTTCGCCGGCAACGGCGGCTCGCGGAGATTCGCTGGCGCTAATCGAACAGAGCTTGCAGCGGCTCAAAGAATACCTTGGCGTCACTCAACCGACGAATTGGGCTCGGACTCTCTACCAATACACAAATCGACTTGCGCACTTATATCTGCTTCGCGTCCTCAACGACGTTCCGGCACACCTTATATTCCTATATTTTGTCGGAGATGCCGACATGAAGGGACCATCGACAAGCTCCGAATGGGCCGGCGCAATTAGACTCGCACACGCGATGCTTGGGCTACCGCACAGACACCGCTTGTCGTCGTTTATCCACGATGTCTTTATTGATGTGAAATCGCTTTCGCCGCCGACATGAGCTGAGGACGCGGCGCGCGGCGTGAGCTACTCCGCGCTTTCCTCCTTCGCCGCTTCGTCCGAGCCCTGGATACGCGCGGCGAGCGAGGCTTCGAGGAAGCGGTCGAGATCGCCGTCCAAGACCGCGCTCGGGTTGCCGGTCTCGACGCCGGTGCGCAGGTCCTTCACCATCTGATAGGGCTGCAGTACGTAGGACCGGATCTGGTGGCCCCAGCCGATCTCGGTCTTGGTCGCGTTCATGGCATCGACCTGCGCCTCGCGCTTCTGCAGCTCGACCTCGTAGAGCCGCGCCTTCAGCATCTGCATCGCCTTGGCGCGGTTCTGGTGCTGCGAGCGCTCGTTCTGGCAGGCGACGACGATGGGCTCGGAGCCTGGCGGCGTATAGGTGAAGCGAACGGCGCTGTCGGTCTTGTTGACGTGCTGACCGCCCGCGCCCGAGGAACGATAAGTGTCGGTGCGCAGGTATTTCTCCTGCACCTCGACCTCGATCTTCTCGTCGATCACCGGATAGACCCAGCACGAGGCGAAGCTCGTGTGGCGGCGCGCGTTGGCATCGAACGGCGAGATACGCACGAGGCGGTGGACGCCGCTCTCGGTCTTGAGCCAGCCATACGCGTTCTCGCCGTTGATGCGCACGGTCGCCGACTTGATGCCGGCGCCCTCGCCCGCGCTTTCTTCGAGCCATTCGATCTTGAAGCCGTGCTGGTCGGCCCAGCGCGTGTACATGCGCAGAAGCATCTCGGCCCAGTCCTGCGCCTCCGTGCCGCCTTGGCCGGCATGGACTTCGAGGAAGGCGTCGTTGCCGTCGGCCTCGCCCGACAAGAGGCTCTCGAGCTCCCGCCCTTTCACGTCCTCGCGCAAGCGCTCGAGCGTCTTCCGGGCATCGTCGAGCATCGCCTGGTCGCCATCGGCGTCGGCGAGTTCGGCCAACCCAAGCGTGTCGGTGAAATCCTTCTCGATGGCGAGATAGCCGTTGACGCCGCGGTCGAGCCGCGTGCGCTCGCGCATTATCCCTTGCGCGCGGCGCGCATCGTCCCAGAGCTTCGGGTCCTCGACGAGCGCGTTGAGCTCGGCAAGGCGCCGCGTCGCGACGTCCCAGTCAAAGATGCCTCCTCAGCAGCGCCAACGAGCGTCTGATCTCGTTCGCGACCGCCTCGATCTCGGCGCGCATGACGTAACTCCAGAATTGCTTTGCTCAATATAAGCCGCCGGTGCCGCCGACGGGAGACGGGGCTTGCGGCAAATCACCTTCCTCGGCGGCGGGCGCCGCGGCCGCCGCGGGCACAGCACCTCCCGCCGGAACCGCCTCGCTGCCGTTGAGCACGACCCCTGCGTCCGCGGCCCTGGGCTCCGTGCCGGGCTTGAACGGCTCGTAAATCGCGGTGCGGTCGCTGCCGCGCGCGAGCTGCCCGGTCGTGAGGTTCACGCGCACGATGTCGAGGCCCGAGGGAATGCGGAACGGGATCGCCGGCTGATCCTTCAATGCCGCGCCCATGAATTCCTTGAAGGCGGGTGCCGCGACGGTGGCACCGGTCTCGCGCTTGCCGAGGCTTCGCGGCTGATCGAAGCCGATATAGACCCCGCACACGAGATCGGGCGAGAAGCCGATGAACCAGGTGTCGTTCGACTCGTTGGTGGTGCCGGTCTTGCCCGCGAGCGGGCGGTTCAAGGACGCGAGCGAGCGGCCGGTGCCGCGCTGCACCACCCCTTCCATCATCGACACGACCTGATAGGCACTCCGCGGATCCGCGATCTGCTCGCGCGTGTCGGGCAGGTCGGGCGGCGGCCCGCCGTCATAGTCGGCAGCGCTGCACCCATCGCACGGGCGCTTGTCGGCACGGTAAATCGTGGTGCCGTTCCTGTCCTGCACGCGGTCGATGAAGGTGGGCGAGATGCGCTTGCCGCCATTGTCGAGCATGGCGTAGGCGGCAGTGAGCCTGAGCAGCGTCGTCTCCTCGGCGCCGATCAGCATCGCGTCTTCGTGCGGCACGTTATCGGTGACGCCGAAGCGCTTCAGGTACTGCCCCACCGTATCGACGCCGACGGCGAGCCCGACGCGCGCGGTGACGAGGTTCAGCGATTCCTCGAGCCCGACGCGGAGCGGCACCGGCCCATAGAATTTGTGCTCGTAGTTGGTGGGGTCCCATTTCGGCAGCCCGGGCCCTTGATCCACCACGAGCGGCCCGTCCAGCACCAGCGTCGAGGGCGTGAAGCCGTGATCGACCGCCGCAAGATAGACGAGCGGCTTGATCGCCGAACCGGTCTGCCGGCGCGCCTGGGTCGCGCGGTCGAACTGGCTGATCGCGAAGCTGAAGCCACCCGCCTCGGCAAGCACGCGGCCGGTATGCGGATCGAGCACGACGATGCCGCCTGACACTTCCGGGATCTGCCGGAGCCCATACTGTGGCGTGCCCTTGGCGCCGGCCGGCTCGGCCAAACGCTCGACCAGCACGACATCGCCGGACTGCAGCGCCGCCGCCGGATTGGCTGGGACAGGGCCAAATCCGCCGTCCGGCAATACCCGCCGCGCCCAGCTCAGCTCGGAATAAGGGATGAGGCCGCTCTTCCCATTCGCCAGCCCGATCTCTGCTCCCTCGGCCGGCACGCGTAGCACGACCGCGAGCTCCCAACCGACATCGGACACGCCTGCCGGCAATGGCACCGCGCCGAGACTGTGCTGCCAATCGCCGGTCGCGGCGATGTGCTGCACCGGGCCGCGATATCCGTGCCGCCGGTCATAGGCGATGAGCGCGTCACGCAGCGACTTCTGCGCCAGCGTCGAGAACGCGGGATCGAGGCTCGTGCGCACGGAAAGCCCGCCCCCATAGAGCGTCTTGTCGCCGTAGCGCTCGAGCAGCTCGCGCCGCACTTCTTCGGCGAAGTAGGGCGCGTCGACGATTTCGGTCGGATCGCGCCGGCGCATTTGGATCGGCTCCGTCTTCGCCGCCGCGCCTTGCTCGGCGGTGATAAAGCCCGCATCGACCATGCGGTCGATCACCCAGTCGCGGCGCTCATGCGCGGCCTCGGGATGGAGCCGCGCGTCGTAGTTGTTGGGGGCCTTCGGCAGCGACGCGAGATAGGCCGCTTCCGCCACGTCGAGCTGATCCAGCGGCTTGTTGAAGTCGTTGAGCGCGGCAGCGGCCACGCCATAGGCGCCGCCGCCGAGATAAATCTCGTTGAGATAGAGCTCGAGGATGCGGTCTTTGCTGAGCGCGCGCTCCATCTTGATGGCGACGAGGGCCTCGCGCACCTTGCGCTCGAGCGAGACCTCGTTCGAGAGGAGGAAATTCTTCGCCACCTGCTGCGTGATTGTGGACGCGCCCTCGGGCCGGCGATTGGTGCCGATGCGCGAGATATCGGTGAGCGCGGCGCGCAGCATCGACATCGGGTCGATGCCGGGATGGGAATAGAAGTAGCGGTCCTCGGCGGCAAGGAAGGCGTGGATGACGAGTGGCGGCATCGCGCTCACCGGCACGAAGATGCGCTTCTCGGTGGCATATTCGGCGAGGAGCCGTCCGTCGCCGGCCTGGACGCGGGACACGATGGGCGGCTGGTAATTCGCAAGCTGCTGATAGTCCGGCAGATCGCGCCCGAAATACCACACGGCCAAAGCCACCACGGCCGCCGCCGCAGCGGCTCCGAGGAACCCCAGGAAGATCACGAACTTTACGAAATAAGTAAGAAATCTCATGGGCTTGGTGCGGAGCTCACAGCGTTCCGTGCGGGCCCGCCACGGATGGCGGAGCGGGGTTAACGTGTCGCCTTTTTATGGCGCCTTCAAGGCATGCCTCCGAGCGACACACCCGTGCGACGGGCGGCGGGCGTAACAGGTGATTGTGGCAGACGCGCGTCACTTGTATTCTAGGAGCGCGATAGACCGTGGATCGCCGCACCGGCGAGGGCGCCGGAGTTGGCGCCGCCGCGGCGGGATTCTGGAGCGGGCGTTCCCGCCCCCTTGCGCCGAGCCTTCGGCATAGTCTTGCGGCGCCTCTCCTTCCCCGCCTCGGCGTTAGCCCCACGGTATGGATGAACCCAGAAGCCCGCCCGGCCCGAAGGCCGGACGCGGCAGCCTCGAAGAGATGCGCATGGCGAGCCGTTTCGTTCCTTCCGCCGCACAATTCCGAGACGCCGCCAGCTTCTGCGAAATCGGGCCAGCGCGGCCGTCTTGCTGTCGCGACGATGCGCGCGCGCCCCTCGGAGCTATAGTCGATGGTCAAGCGCATGTTGATCGACGCGGCCCATCCGGAAGAGACCCGGGTCGTCGTCCTAGATGGTAGCAAGCTCGAAGAGTTCGATTTCGAGACTTCGACCAAGAAACAGATCAAGGGCAACATCTACCTCGCCAAGGTGACGCGGGTCGAGCCGTCGCTCCAGGCCGCGTTCGTCGAATACGGCGGCAACCGCCATGGGTTCCTTGCCTTCAACGAAATCCATCCGGACTATTACCGGATTCCGGTGGCGGACCGGCAAGCCGCGCTCGAAGCCGAGCGCGCGGCCGAACAAGCCGCCAACGCGCGCGAGGAGGCGCGCGAACGGCGGCGCGCCGAGGCCGCCGAGGATGGGCCGGACTCGCACGAGCACGAGCACGAAGGGCTCGACGAGTCGCCGCACGAGAGGGACGAGGACGAGCGTGGTGACGAGATCGGCGCGACCCACGCCTCGCTCGAGGCGCGAGACGAGATTCTGCGCGAGACACGGCCTCACCCCGACGAGGACGAGGACGAGGACGAAGATGCCGGCTTCGGTGCCGGCGCGGGCGCGGACGACGACACCTTGGAGCCTGGCACGCCCGATCCTCGGGATGCGCTCGGCGGCCGGGAAGCCGGCGACGTCGAGATGGTGTCCGAGCCCGTTCCTCCGTCGGAGTCCGAAGCCGACCTGGCCGAGCCCGAGCCCGGCGAGGACGCGGTCTCCGAAGGCGCGACCGCGGTCGCGGCGGTCGCCGAGGCGGTGCGCGACGAGCGCTTGAGCGAGGTCGCCGAGCATCACGTATCGATCGAGACCGTGGGCGGCGACGAACTCGAGGAGACCGCGCGGCCGCGCGCGCGGCCTTATCGCCACTATAAGATCCAGGAGGTCATCAAGCGGCGCCAGATCATGCTCGTCCAGGTCGTCAAGGAAGAGCGTGGCAACAAGGGCGCAGCGCTGACGACATACCTGTCGCTCGCCGGCCGCTACTGCGTTCTCATGCCGAACACGCCGCGCGGCGGCGGTGTCTCGCGCAAGATCACGAGCGCCGCCGACCGGCGCCGCCTCAAGGACATGATGAGCGACCTCGACTTGCCCGAGGGCATGGGCGTGATCGTGCGCACTGCCGGCAGCGAGCGCTCCCGCGCCGAGATCAAGCGCGACTTCGAGTATTTGCTGCGGCTTTGGGACGAGATCCGCGAGCTGACGCTCAAATCGACCGCGCCCGCACTCATTTATGAGGAAGGCAATCTCATAAAGCGGTCGATCCGCGATCTTTATGCACGCGACATCGACGAGGTCGTGATCGACGGCGAGGAAGGCTACAAGACCGCCAAGACCTTCATGAAGATGCTGATGCCGAGCCACGCCAAGCGCGTGAAGCTCTACCGCGACATCGGCGTGCCCCTTCTTCACCGCTACCAGATCGAGCAGCAGATCGACGCGATCCATTCGCCGGTCGTGCAGCTTCCCTCGGGCGGCTACATCGTCATCAACCCGACCGAGGCGCTCGTCGCCATCGACGTCAATTCGGGCCGCTCGACGCGCGAGCGCAACATCGAGGAGACGGCGCTCAAGACCAATGTCGAAGCGGCCGAGGAAATCGCGCGCCAGCTGCGCCTGCGCGATCTCGCCGGCCTCATCGTCATCGACTTCATCGACATGGAGGAGCACCGCAACCGCGGCCAGGTCGAGCGCCGGCTCAAGGAGGCGATGCGGCACGACCGCGCGCGCATCCAGTTGGGCCGCATCACCCCGTTCGGACTGCTCGAGCTCTCGCGCCAGCGGCTGCGCCCCTCGCTCGTCGAGGCATCGACCATGCCATGCCCCTACTGCAACGGTACCGGCCACATCCGCTCGATCGAATCGACAGCCCTCCATGTGTTGCGCGCGATTGAGGAGGAAGGCATGCGCCGCCGCTCCGCGGAGATCGCGGTGAGCGTGCCCCCCAAGGTCGCGCTCTACGTGCTGAACCAGAAGCGTGCGGCCCTGCAGCAGATCGAGGCGCGCTTCGGCATCCATGTGAGCTTCAGCAGCGACGAGACGCTCGTGCCGCCCGCCTTCCGCCTCGAGCGCGTGCGCGCTTTGACGCCGGCCGAGCTCGCGGCACTGCCCACCGCCCTGCCGCCGGCGCCCGAGCCGGAGGAGGATGAGGACGAGGTCGGCCCCGGGGAAGAGGACGCTTTCATGCCTCCGCCGGCGCGGCCGCAGGGGCTGCCGGTCGATCTGCTCGCCGAGGGCGAGACGTCGGAGGAGCATGAGACGCCGGAGCCGCGCGAAAGCCGCGAGGGCGGGCGCGAGGCTCGCGAAGGCAGGAGCCGGCGCCGCCGCCGGCGCGGCCGCCACGACGATCGCCGCCACGCCGAGCCGCCGCGTCCGTCCGAGCGCCGGCCCGCGCCGGCCGAGGAAGGCGCCGAGCCCAACGACGCGGTGTTTGCCGACGGGCAGGACGAAGCTGCTTCGCCGCACGAGGAGGCGCGCGGCGACGTACCCGCCGGCGAGGCTGCGGATGCCGAGCGCCGCCACCGGCGTCGCGGCCGGCGTGGCGGACGCCGCCGCCGCCGCGATGGGCAGCCGCGCCAGGACGAGGCCGCCGCGCTGAATGCGCGCCCGGAGCGCGACTACACTGAACCAGAGCCGTTCGAGCAAGGGCACGAGCGGCCCGAGACGGAAACGATCGAGCTGATCCCGCCGGAACGGCAGCACGACCAGGCGGCCGATGCCGTCGCGGAAGCGTTTGCCGCGCCGCCCGCGCCGCCGTCTGCGACCGGGCTCGATCCCGGCAGCGTCCCGGTCGCCGACGGCGACGAGGCGCCGGAGGCAGAGAACCCGGCCGAGAATTCGCAGCGCGCCGCTGCCTACAACGTCTCGCCGCCACGCGAGGTGAGCGGCAAGCCGCCTAACCCGCGCCGCGGCTGGTGGCGGCGCTAGGCGCCGCTAACGCCGCCAGCCCGTGAGGCGGCGCGCCGCCTCGGCGATGGTCGGTGCATCGCCAGCGAAGCAAAGCCGCAGCGTCTGGTGGCCGCGCGCCGGGTCGAAGTCGATGCCGGGGGTGGCGGCCACACCGATCTCGCGCAGCATGCGGCGACAGAATTCGCTGCTGTCGTTGGTCAGATGCGCGATGTCGGCATAGAGATAGAAGGCGCCATCGGCGGGGGCGAAACGGTCCAGTCCTGCCTTGGGCAATTCCTCGAGCAGGAGCGCGCGGTTCTCGGCATAGCGCGCGACATAGGAGCGAAGCTCTTCGTGACACGAGAACGCGGCGAGCGCCGCGTGCTGCGATAGCGACGGCGGCGAGATGAAAAGATTCTGCGCCAGGCACTCGATCGCGCGCACCATGTCGGGCGGCGCCACCATCCAGCCGATGCGCCAGCCGGTCATCGAGAAATATTTGGAGAAGCTGTTGATGACGATGGCGCTATCGCTCATGCCGAGCGCCGTCGCCGCGCGCGCGCCATAAGTGATGCCGTGATAGATCTCGTCCGAGACGAGGCGGATCCCGGCGCCGGCGCAGTAGCGCGCAATCGCCGCGAGTGTCGGCTCGTCGATCATCGTGCCGGTGGGATTGGCCGGGCTCGCGACGACGAGACCGGCGAGGTCGCGCTCGCGCTGCAGCAGCTCGACCGTCGGCTGAAAGCGCTCGGCCGGGCCCGTGGCGAGCTCGACCGGCACGAGGTCGAGTGCGGTCAGGATGTTGCGATAGGCGGGATAGCCGGGCGCGGCGAGCGCGACACGGTCGCCGGGCTCGAAGGCCGCGAGGAACGCCAGGATGAAGGCCGCCGACGAGCCGGTCGTGACGACGACCCGCGCCGGATCGACGGCGGCGCCGTAGCTGTCGCGATAATGCCGCGCAATCGCCTCGCGCAGCGGCGGCAGACCGAGCGTCTCGGTATATCCGAGCACATCCTCCTCGAGGGCGCGGCGAGCCGCTTCGCGCACGGGCGCGGGCGCCGCCGTCCCGGGTTGGCCGATCTCGAGATGGAGCACGTCGGCGCCGGCGGCCGCGCGCTCGTTCGCGGCGCGCAACACGTCCATGACGATGAAAGGCGCGATCGCCGCGCGCCGCGCGAGCTTCAGCGCCATCGGCAAATGCGCGCCGGAAAGCGAATGGGCGGTTGACGACTCCCGCCCCAATGTTCGAAGATTCGCTGCGGCAAGGAGCAGATTGGCGTGCGGTTTCGCACAATTATCACGGCTTTCTCGATCGTATTGGCGGCGCGCGCCGGCTTTATGCCGATGGCCTTCGCGCAGGATAGCAACTCGTCGGATCAGCCGCAGATCATTCGCGACGCCGAGATCGAAGGCATCATCCGCACCTGGTGGACGCCGATTTTGCGCGCGGCAAGCCTCGACCCGCAGGCCACCCACATCTACATCGTCCAGGATCCGGAGATCAATTCTTTCGTCGCCGGCGGGCAGAACCTGTTCCTCAACACCGGCCTGCTCCTGCGCAGCCAGTCGCCGAACCAGGTCGTCGGCATCATGGCGCACGAAACGGGCCATATCGCCGGCGGGCACCTCGTGCGCAGCGACCGCGCGATGACCAAGGCGATGATCGCCAGCATCATCGCCATGGCCGCGGGCCTTGCCGCCGGTGTCGCCGGGCATAATTCGGATGCGGCGGCGGCCGGCGTGCTCGGCGGCGCCGAAATGGGCGAGCGCAATTTCATGGCGTTCTCGGTCGGCCAAGAAGCCTCGGCCGACCACGCTGCGCTCAGCTTCCTCGATCGCTCGCACCAATCGGCGCGCGGCCTCCTGCAATTCTTCGAGATGCTGCAGCAGGACGAGATGCTCGCGGGCCTCAAGGAGGATCCCTATCTGCGCGACCATCCGCTGACCCAGGATCGCGTCAACTATGTGCGCGACCATGTCGCGCATTCGCAATGGTCCGATGCCAAGGACCCGCCCGAATGGATCGAGATGCATAAGATCATGAAGGCGAAGCTCGACGCCTTCATGAACGCGCCCGCGCAGGTGCTGGCGCGTTACAAGGCCGACGACCAGTCGATCCCCGCGCGCTATGCGCGCGCCATCGCCTATTACCGCGTGCCCGAGTTGAAGCAGGCGCTGGCGCTCATCGACGGACTGATCGCCGCCGAGCCGCGCAATCCCTACTTCCAGGAGCTGAAGGGCCAGATGCTGTTCGAGAACGGGCATGTGGCCGACGCGGTGGCGCCCTATCAGCAGGCGGTGGCGCTCGCGCCCGACAGCGCGCTCCTCAAGATCGAGGCGGCCCAGGTGGAACTCGAATGCGAGGATGCGAAGCTCCTTGGCCCCGCCATGGTCCAGCTTAATGAGGCATCACATATCGAGAGCGACAATCCCGATCTGTGGCGCTTCCTCGCCATCGCCTATGGGCGAACGGGCAATATGGGCATGATGTCGCTCTCGCTCGCCGAGCAGAGCATGGCCAACGGCGACTGGAGGGGCGCGCGGCAACAGGCGGCGCGCGCCATCAGGCTCCTGCCGCCGGGCGCGCAGCGTCAACGCGCCCAAGACCTCGCCGACGATGCGACCCGCGAGCGCGAGCGCAACAATTGATTAACGCGCGACTTTCCATGCGGCTGCGTTTCCTCGCCACCATCGCGCTCGCAACATGCGCCATGGCGCTTCCCGTCGCCGCCGACCCGCTCACACCCGAGCAGAAGGACGCGGTCGAGCAGTTGATCCGCAACACGATCGCCGAGCATCCCGAGATCGTGATCGAGGCACTCAAGGCGGCGCAAGCAAAGAGCGATGCCGAGGCGGCGGCGAACGTGAGCAAGGTGATCGCCGCCCGGCACGACCAGCTCGTCGCCGATCCCGCCTCTCCCGTCGGCGGCAATCCCAACGGGGACGTGACGATCGTCGAGTTCTTCGACTATCGCTGCCCCTACTGCAAGGAGGTCGAGCCCTCGCTCGAGGCGCTGCTCAAGGATGATCGCGGCATCCGGTTCGTCTACAAGGAGTTTCCGATTCTGGGACGAGCCTCGGTCTATGCCACGCACGTGGCGCTCGCGGCGCGCGCGCAAGGCAAATATGATGAGTTCCACCGCGCCATGATGGCGGTTCGCGGCACGATCGACGAGGACGTGGTGCGGCGCACCGCCGCCGCGAGCGGCATCGACATGAAGACGCTCGACGGCATGATCGATGCGCCCGAGATCGACCGCATCATCAAGGCGAATTACGCCCTTGCCGAGTCGCTCAACATTGACGGCACTCCGGCCTTCGTCGTCGGCAGCCACCTTCTGCAGGGCGTGCCTGATGCCGACGCACTGCGCAGGCTCGTGGCGGAGATCCGCAAAGGCGGGTGAGCGGGCGGCTCAGGCCACCTGCAGCGCGGCGCCCGCAAATCCGAGAATTTCCTCGGCAAGCGCCGCGATCTCCTCGGCGCCTCGGTTCTGCGGCGCGCTTTCGAGGATGCCGCGCCCTTCGGCAAGCGCCGCCGCGAGCGCCACCCGGTTGCCGATCTGGCTCTTCGCGATCGGCACGCCGAGCGCGAGGAACTCCGCCAGCATCGCGTCCGTGAGGTTGGCGCGCGGCGGCACGCGGTTCAAAACGAGGAGCGCCGGCACGCGCTCGCTGCGCGCCAATTCGAGCGTCGCGCGCGTCGCCCACAAATCCATCGGCGAGGGCTGCACCGGGACGAGCACGAGGCTCGCACTGCGCACGGCGATTCGCGCTTCGGTCGCGGCGTGCGGCGGGCTGTCGATCAACACCACGTCGTGGGTTCGCGCCTGGCGTTCGACCTCGGCGGCAACGCGCCAGCCGGTGATGGCGGCCACCTCGATGTCGGGCCCGTTCGCGCGGCGCCGCTCGCGCCGGAGACGGAACCACGACGAGAGACTGGCCTGGGGATCGATATCGACGACCGACACGCGATGGCCTGTCGCGAGCCACGCAAGCGCCAAATGCGCGGCGAGCGTGGTCTTGCCGGCACCGCCTTTCTGCTGTGCGATGGTAATGATGTTGGCCGACATGGTGAGGCCCCCAAGGCGCGCGAACGCGCTACTCGATTCGCCAATGAGTATAACCGAAGCACCAATGGCACTGCGCGACAATTCATGGACGGATCGAATTTTGTGCAGCCTCACGCTAGCTTCGCGCGCGTGACACTTCGCTTGGGACCCCACGAACTCGACGAGGCCGCGCGGCTCATCCGCGCGGGCGAGCTCGTGGCGTTTCCGACCGAAACCGTCTATGGGCTGGGCGGCGACGCCACGAACGACCGCGCCGTCGCCGCCATCTTCGCGGCGAAAGACCGACCGCGCATCAACCCGCTCATCGTTCACGTGGCCGACGCCGAAGCGGCCGCAGCGCTCGCCCATTTCGACGATCGCGCGGCGACTCTTGCGGCGCGCTTCTGGCCGGGGCCGCTCAGTCTTGTGCTACGGCGGCGCGCAGACTGCCCCGTATCGCTGCTCGCCTGCGCAGGGCTCGACACGGTGGCGCTGCGCGTGCCCGCGCAAGAAACGGCGCGGCACCTCATCCGCGCTGCTGGGACGCCGATCGCCGCGCCGAGCGCCAACCGCTCCGGCCGCGTCAGCCCCACCACGGCCGACCACGTCGCAGCCGAGCTCGACGGCCGCATCGCCGCCATCCTCGATGGCGGCCCATGCCGGATCGGACTCGAATCGACCGTGCTCGAACTCGCTGGCGGCGAGGCGCGTCTGCTGCGTCCCGGGGGACTCGCGCTCGAGGCGATCGAGGCGCTGATCGGCCCGATCGCGCGCGGCCGCGACACGGCCGGCGTGCTGCGCTCGCCCGGCATGCTCGGAAGCCACTACGCGCCATCCCTGCCGCTGCGGCTCGCGGCGACGAGCGTCGCCGCGGACGAGGCGCTCATTGCTTTCGGGGGCAATGTCCCGCCGGGCGCGGCGCGCATGATCCAGCTCAGTGCGACAGGCGACGTCACCGAGGCAGCGGCCAATCTCTTCGCAGCATTACGCGCGCTCGATCGCGCGGACTATCGCGCGATCGCGGTGATGCCTATCCCGGAGATCGGACTCGGCCTTGCCATCAACGACCGGCTGCGCCGGGCGGCGGCGCCGCGCCCGGCGCTTGCGGGCGAGGGCGGCGCGCGTTAGAGGATTCGCGTGACCGCGCTCGCCGCAAGCCGTCTCGACGAGACGCTCGACCGCATCAAGGACGCGGTCGGGCCGCAGGGCTTCATCGCCAATGCCGCCGACATGGCGCCCTACTTGCGCGAGGAGCGCGGGCTCTATCGCGGCGCGGCACATCTCGTCGTACGGCCGCGTTCGACCGCAGAGGTCGCGGCCGTCGTGCGACTGTGCGCCGCCGCCGGCCTCCCGATCTACCCGCAGGGCGGCAATACCGGGCTCTGCGGCGGCGCTGTGCCGGACGAGGACGGACGCGGTATCGTCTTGGGCCTCGGGCGCATGAACCGCATGCGGGCGCTCGATGCCATCAATTTCACGATCACCGTCGAGGCGGGCGTCATCCTCGCCGAGGTGCAGCGCGCCGCCGCCGCCGCCGATCGACTTTTTCCGCTGAGCCTCGGCGCCGAAGGCACGTGCCAGATCGGCGGCAATCTCTCGACGAACGCGGGCGGCATCGCCGTGCTGCGCTATGGCAACACGCGCGAGCTGACGCTCGGCCTCGAGGTCGTGCTGGCGGACGGCACGGTGTGGGACGGCCTCAACGGCCTGCGCAAGGACAACACCGGCTATGACCTGAAGCAGCTCTTCATCGGCGGCGAAGGCACGCTCGGCATCATCACCGCGGCGACCTTGAAGCTCTTTCCGCGGCCGCACGAGATCGAGACGGCGTTTTTGGGCCTCGCGCGCGTCGAGGATGCGATGACGCTCTTCGCCAAGGCGCGCGCCGCGACCGGCGATCAGCTCACGGCCTTCGAGCTCGTCCCGCGCATCGGCCTCGAGATCGCGATGGCGCATATCCCGGGCGTCGCCGATCCGCTGGCGCATCCGCATACGTGGTACGTGCTGATAGAGCTGTCCTCGAGCCAGGAAGGCCGGGGCTTGCGCCAGGCGCTCGACAATCTCCTCGCGTCCGCGCTCGATGCGGGCCTCGTCGAGGACGGCACGATCGCCGAGAGCCAGGCCCAGGCGACGGCGCTCTGGCGCATCCGCGAAGGCATGGTCGAAGCGCAGAAGCAGATCGGCGCCGGCATCAAGCACGACGTCTCGGTGCCGGTGAGCAAGGTCGCGGACTTCATCATCGAGGCGTCGCGTGCGGTCGCCGCGCACGCGCCCGGCACCCGCGCGATTCCGTTCGGGCACGTCGGCGACGGCAACATCCACTTCAATCTGGCGCAGCCGGTCTCGTCCGCGCCCGCGGCCTTCATCGCCGAGACGGAAGCGCTCAATCGCATCGTGCACGACATCGCCACGTCTTATGCGGGATCGATCAGCGCCGAGCACGGGATCGGCCGCCTGAAGCGCGACGAGCTTGCACACTACAAGCCCGCACCCGCGCTCGACCTGATGCGGCGCATCAAGCATGCGCTCGACCCCGACGGGATCATGAACCCGGGCAAGGTCATCGCCCCATGAGCGAGTATGCCGCGCCGCTCGCAGAGATGCGCTTCGCGCTCGACGAGATCGCCGGGCTCGACGGCATCGCCCCCGACCTTATCGATGCCGTGCTCGAGGGCGCGGGCAAGCTCGCGGGCGAGGTGCTGGCCCCGCTGAACCATCCCGGCGATGTCGCCGGCTGCGTCATCGAGAATGGCGTCGTGCGCACGCCCAAGGGCTTTCCCGAGGCTTACGCGCAGTTCGTCCGGGGCGGCTGGAACGCGATCAGCTTCTCGGAGGAGCTTGGCGGACAGAACCTGCCCCATTCGATCGCGACCGCTGTCGCCGAGATGTGGTCGAGCGCCAATGTGGCGTTCGCGCTCTGCCCGACCTTGACGATCAGCGGCGCGGCGGTGCTCGAGAATTTCGGCACGGCCGAGCAGAAGCGGCTCTATCTGCCGCAACTCGCGAGCGGCGAATGGACCTGCGCCATGGGCCTCACCGAGCCGCAGGCAGGCTCCGATCTCGGCGCCTTGCGGACGCGCGCTGTTCCGGACGGCGATCGCTTCCGCATCAAGGGCCAGAAGATCTTTATCACTTACGGCGAGCACGACTGGACACCCAACATCGTCCATCTCGTGCTGGCACGGCTTCCTGACGCGCCGCCCGGCACGCGCGGCATCTCGATGTTCCTAGTGCCGAAGTTCCTGGTCGGGCCCGATGGCAAGCTCGGTGCGCGCAACGATTTGCGCTGCGTCAGCCTCGAGCACAAGCTCGGCATTCACGCGAGTCCGACCTGCGTCATGGCCTATGGCGACAACGAGGGCGCGATCGGCTGGCTCGTCGGCGAGCCAAATCGCGGCCTGCACGCGATGTTCACGATGATGAACCGCGCGCGCCTCGATGTTGGCCTGCAGGGCATTGCGATCGCCGAGCGCGCCTATCAGCAAGCGCGCGCCTATGCCCGGACGCGCGTGCAGGGCCGCCCGGCGGGCGCGTCCGAAAGCAGCGCCGCGACGCCCATCCTCGAGCATGCCGACGTGAAGCGCATGCTCCTGTGGCTGCGCGCCGCGAGCGAGGCCTCGCGCGCCTTGGCCTACTACGCCGCGGGCGAGACCGACCGCGCGCACACCGCTCCGGACGAGGCAGCGCGCGCCGCGGCGCAGCGGCGCGTTGATCTTCTCATCCCGGTGGTCAAGGCGTGGAGCAGCGATCTCGGCCTCGAAGCCGCGTCCACCAACATCCAGGTCCATGGCGGCATGGGCTTCATCGAGGAGACCGGCGCCGCGCAGCATTTCCGCGACGCGCGCATCGCCCTCATCTACGAGGGCACCAACGGCATCCAGGCAAACGACCTCGTCGGCCGCAAGCTCGTGCGCGACCGCGGCGCGGCCGCCCGCGAACTCGTCGCCGACATGCGCGCGACGGTCGAGGAACTCGTCGCGGCGGCCGCGGGTACGAGCGCTCTCGGGGCACCGCTCGCCGCCGGCATCGACGCTCTCGAACAGGCGACTGCAGCGCTCCTCGCAACGCACGAGACCGACGCGGCGCAGGCCTTGGCGGGGTCCGTTCCCTATCTGCGGCTCATGGGCATCGTCAGCGGCGGCTGGCTCATGGCGAAGAGCGCGCTTGCCGCCTTGCGCCGTATCGAAGAAGGCCGCGGCGATCGGCAATTCCTTCACGCCAAGATCGCCACATCGCGCTTCTTCGCCGAGCATTTCCTGCCGCAAGGGCCCGCGCTCCTGCCGGCGATCCGCGGCGGCGCAACGGTGACAGGCTTCGATCTTGATCTGCTTTAGGCGGGCTTGTCGTTGACGCAGCGCAGCAGTTTCCAGTAGCCGAAGAGGTTGCTCGGCCGGATTTCGCGCACCGCGAGCTTGCCCGAGGCGAGGAACTTCTCGAGCGAGAAATCGGCATGAAAGCCGATCTTGCCTGCCAGCGGCGCGAGCCACTCCTCGACGTGGCGCATGACGAAGCCGTCGCTCATGAAGTGGTTGACGATGACGATCGTGCCGCGCGGACGGCACACGCGGCGCATTTCCGCGGCAAAGCGCGCAGGATCGGGAACGACCGAGGCGACATAAAGCGCCAGCACCGCATCAAAGCTGTTGTCGGCGAAGGACAGGTTTTCGGCATCCATCTCGACAAGCGCCTTCACCTGCCTCAGATCCTGGCGCGCGACGCGCTTGCGCGCCCCCGCCAGCATTTCGGCCGAAACGTCAATGCCGGTCACTTCGGCATCAGCGCGGAAGAACGGCAGCGACAAACCCGTGCCGACGCCCACTTCGAGGATGCGCTGGCCAGGGGAATCGTTGGCGATACGCACCGCATCCTTGCGCCCGGGGTGAAACACCGGCCCGAACACAAGATCATAGGGTCCGGCGAAGAGACGATAGGTCTTGAGTGTCTGCTCCAGCTCCATCCCGTGCCCCCTCAGGCCCAGTTTCTCGCGCGGGCCTCCGGCCCGCGTCCGTTCTCCAGCCCCCGCCGCTCAGATCAAAGTGACGCGGTCCGCCTCGAGCCCTTTGCGGCCGCCGATCACGCCGACGCGCACGCGTTGACCCGGACCCAGCGCCTCGACGCCGCTGCGGCGCAGCGTCGTGACGTGGACGAAGATGTCCTTGCCGCCGCCGTCGGGCGCGATGAAACCGAAGCCGCGCTCCGCCTCGAACCATTTGACGGCGCCTTCGAGCGTCTGCGCTGCCGGCCGTGTGCCTGAGCCAGCGACACTTCGTACCGGGCGCGTCGCGGGGCGCGCCGGCGCGGCGCTATTGTCGATTTCGAGCACGGTCACGACGAGCGGCCCCTTGGCGCCCGCGCCGATCTCGCACCGGATCGCGGCACCCTCGCGCACGTCGTCGTAGCCGGCACGGCGTACGGCCGCCATCGGCAGGAACGCGTCGGGCGAGCCGTCATCCAAGGCGACGAAGCCGAATCCTTTCGCCGAGTTGAACCATTTCACCGTGGCGTCGACCTGACGCGCGGCCCCGCGCTCATCGTCGGCGCGGAAGAAATTGGGGCGGCGGTCGAACATGGCTCCTCGGGCATGAACTCAGGAATTGCTCAAAGATAGCGCGGACGCGCGCTTGCCGCTAGCAAGCAGCCCGCACCCTCGGCAACAGCTTGCGCGCGTGCTAGTTCCGGGACTTATCGACGAGGCGGTTCTGGCCGATCCACGGCATCATGGCGCGGAGCTTCTCGCCGACCTTCTCGATATCCTGCTCGGCGGCGCGGCGGCGCATCGCCTTGAAGCTCGCCTGCCCGGCCGCGTTCTCGAGCACCCAGTCGCGTGCGAAGCGGCCTTGCTGAATCTCGTCGAGCACGCGCTTCATCTCGGCCCGCACATGCTCGTCGATGATGCGGGGCCCGCGCGTATAGTCGCCGTACTCAGCCGTGTTCGAGACCGAGTAGCGCATGTTGGCGATGCCGCCCTCGTAGATGAGATCGACGATGAGCTTCACCTCGTGCAGGCATTCGAAATACGCCATCTCGGGCGCGTAGCCCGCATTCACGAGCGTCTCATAGCCCGCCATGATGAGCGCCGAGAGTCCGCCGCAGAGCACGCACTGCTCGCCGAAAAGATCGGTCTCGCATTCCTCGCGGAACGTCGTCTCGATGATGCCGGCGCGGCCCGCGCCAAGCGCGCAGCCATAGGACAGCGCGAGCTCGACGGCGTTCTGCGATGGATTCTGCTCGACCGCGATGAGGCACGGCACGCCCGCGCCACGCACATATTCCGAGCGCACGGTATGACCCGGCCCCTTGGGCGCGATCATGAACACGTCCATGTCGGGACGCGGCTCCACGAGCTTGAAATGGATGTTGAAGCCGTGCGCAAAGGCCAAGGCCGTGTCGGGCCGCATGTTGGGCCGGAGATCGTCGCGATAGAGCGCCGCCTGCAGTTCGTCGGGCGTGAGGATCATGACGACGTCGGCCCATTTCGCGCCTTCGCCCGGCGCCACCACTTGGAACTTCGCGGCCTCGGCCTTCTTCGCCGTGGCCGAGCCCGGACGGAGCGCCACACGCACGTCCTTGACGCCGCTGTCGCGCAGGTTCATCGCGTGCGCATGGCCCTGGCTGCCATAGCCGACGACCAGAACCTTCTTGCTCTTGATGAGATTTACATCGGCATCGCGATCGTAATAAACGCGCATCTTTCCCTCCTCAGATCCTCTTGGCGCCGCGGGCGATGGCGACGACGCCGGTGCGGGACACGTCGACGAGCCCCAACGGCTCCATCAGTGCGACGAAAGCATTCAGCTTCTCGGTCGAACCGGTCATCTCGAAGACGAAGCTCTCGGTTGTCGAATCGACGACACGCGCACGGAAGATATCGGCCAGGCGCAGGCACTCGATGCGCTTCTCGCCGGTGCCCGCAACCTTGATGAGGGCGAGCTCGCGCTCGACATGCGGCCCCTCGTCGGTCAGATCGCGCACGGCATGAACCGGGACCAGGCGCGAGAGCTGCGCCTTGATCTGCTCGATGATCATGCGCGTGCCGGAGGTTACGACGGTGATGCGCGACAGGTTGTTCGCGCGGTCGGTTTCGGCCACCGTCAGGCTTTCGATATTGTAGCCGCGCCCCGAAAAGAGCCCGATGACTCGCGCCAAGACACCTGGCTCGTTGTCGACGAGCACCGCGATGGTGTGCTGCTCGATCTCGCTCACCGCCCCCGCCTATACGAGGACCATGCCTTCTTCCGAGACCGATCCTTCGAGCTTGCGGTCCTCGGGGCCCAGCAGCATCTCGTTGTGGGCGGCGCCCGACGGAATCATCGGGAAGCAATTCTCCATCTGGTCGACCACCACGTCGACCAGCACCGGCCGGTCGACCGCCAGCATCTCGGTGATGACGCGGTCGACATCATCAGGCTTCTCGGCGCGCAATCCCACCGCGCCGAACGCCTCGGCGAGCTTCACGAAATCGGGGAGCGAGGCGGTATAGCTCTCGCTGTAGCGCGCGCCGTGCAGCAGCTCCTGCCACTGCCGCACCATGCCCATGTACTGGTTGTTGAGGATGAAGCCTTTGACCGGCAGCCGGTACTGGCAGATCGTCGACATCTCCTGAATGTTCATAAGGATCGAGGCCTCGCCGGCGATGTCGATGACGAGCGCATCGGGCCGCGCGATCTGCACGCCCACCGCTGCCGGAAGCCCGTAGCCCATCGTGCCGAGCCCGCCCGACGTCATCCAGTGATAGGGCGCCTCGAACTTGAAGAGCTGTGCCGCCCACATCTGGTGTTGGCCGACCTCGGTCGTGATGTAGGGATCCCTGCCGCGGGTCAGCGCATAGAGTCGCTCGATCGCGTATTGGGGCTTGATGATCTGATCGGACTTCGCATAGGCGAGGCAGTTGCGCGCCCGCCAGCCCTCGATCGCCTTCCACCATTTCGCGACGCGCTCGCGCGTGGGCTTGAAGTTCCGGCGCTTCAGCGCGTCGGACAGTGCCTCGAGCGCCTGCGCCACGTCGCCCAGCACCGGCACGTTGACGCGCACGTTCTTGTTGATCGATGACGGATCGATGTCGATGTGAATTTTCTTCGAGCCTGGCGAGAACGCGTTGATCCGGCCGGTGACGCGATCGTCAAACCGCGCGCCGACGCAGATCATCACATCACAGTCGTGCATCGCGTTGTTGGCCTCGAACGTGCCATGCATGCCGACGAGGCCGAGATATTGCTTGTCCGAACCGGGGAACGCGCCAAGCCCCATCAGGGTCAGCGTGCATGGAAAACCCGTCTTCTTGACGAGCTCGGCGAACAGCTCGCACGCCCGCGGCCCGGAATTGATGATGCCGCCGCCGCCGTAGAAGAGCGGCCGCTCGGCCTTGGCGATGAGCTCCGCCGCTTCCTCGATGCGGGCGGGATCAGGCCTCGTCTGCGGGCGATAGGTTTTGCGGGCGCCAACGGCCTCCGGCGGCACATAGGTCCCGGTCGCGAACAGCACGTCCTTCGGCAGATCGACCACGACGGGTCCCGGCCGCCCGGTGCGCGCGACATAGAATGCCTCGTGCATGATCCGGCCAAGGTCGTTCGCGTCCTTCACCAGGTAATTGTGTTTGGTGCAGGGCCGCGTGATGCCTGTGGTGTCCGCCTCCTGGAACGCGTCGTTGCCGATGAGGTGGGTCGGCACCTGACCCGTCAAACACACGATCGGGACCGAGTCCATGAGCGCGTCGGTGAGGCCCGTGACTGCGTTGGTGGCGCCCGGGCCGCTCGTCACAAGCACCGCGCCGACCTTGCCGGTGGTGCGGGCATAGCCTTCGGCCGCATGGACCGCACCTTGCTCGTGCCGCACCAGCACATGGCGCAGCTGATTCTGCTTGAAGAGCGCGTCATAAATCGGCAGCACGGCCCCGCCGGGATAGCCGAAAACGACATCAACGCCCTGATCCACCAGGGCTTTGATGACCATTTCCGCTCCCGTCATTTGCCTCAGGGACATAACCCCCGCTCCTTGCGCAACTCCGCAACCTAGTGAGCTAAATCTTGCCGGTCAATAGTGACTGACGAATAAATGAAAATATTCCGGGAAGCAAACTTTCCGAAAATTGCGCCTCGACGGGGAGCGTACGCATCCCCGCCATGCGGTGGCGGAGCCACGTGTACTGCCTCTTGGCGTAGCGGCGCGTCGCTTGCTGCGCTGCAGCAATAGCGTCCGCACGCGTCGTCATGCCGTCGAGGCAGAGAGCGAGCTCCCGCAGCCCCACCGCCTTCAGCGCCGGCAGTTCGGGCGGCAGGCCCCGGGCACGGAGCGCCGCCACCTCCTCGAGCGCGCCGTCTTCGACCATGGCGATGACGCGCGCATCGCACGCGGCATAGAGCGCCGCGCGCGGCGGCAGCAGCACGATCGCGATTGGCGCCGAGGCGGCCCGCGACGGCGGCACCGCGAGTTGTTGCCATTCGCCGAGCGTGCGCCCGGTCGCGGTCACGACCTCGTACGCGCGAACGAGGCGCTGCGTGTCGCCGGCAGGAAGCCGCACGGCCGCGGCCGGATCGAGCTCCGCGAGACGCGCGCGAAACGCCGCGCCGCCGAGTTCCGCATGGAGCGCCCGCGCCGCCGCACGCGCCGACTGCGGCACCTCCGGCACGGCGGCAAGCCCATGCAGCCAGGCGTGGAGGTAAAGCCCGGTGCCACCCGCAAGGATCGGCAGCCGTCCCGCCGCCTGCGCGGCCTCGACCTCGACCCGCGCCATGTTGCGCCAGCGGCCGGCCGAGCACGCCTCGGCCGCGTCGATCACGCCATAGAGGCGATGGGGCGCGCGCGCCTCTTCCTCCCGCCCCGGCCGCGCCGTCAGCACGTGGAGGTCGCGATAAACCTGCATGCTGTCGGCATTTATGACCGTGCCGGAAAACTCCTCGGCGAGCGCCAGAGCAAGCGCCGATTTTCCACTTGCGGTAGGCCCCGCGACGATCACCACATCAGACATGCAGCGGTTCTAGCACCGCGCCTTGCCTTTGGCGGAGCCGCGGCCGATAAGGACCCATGCCGGAATTCGTGTTGACGCTCGTCGCTGCCGCGCCCGCCGACGCGGAGATGGCGGCGACGGCGCTCCGGCAGGCAGGCGCCACCGTTGGCATGCCGAATTCGCTTGCACCCGAAGCGTTCGATCTTCCGTTCGAAGAAATCGCGCCCGAGTCTGCGGAGCACGCGGTGCGCGATGCATTTCCCGGACGAGCGCTCGACGTCATCGCCCAGCCCGCGCTCGGCCGGCGCAAGAAGCTTCTCGTCATCGATCTCGAATCGACTCTGATCGAGAATGAGATGCTCGAGGAGCTGGCCGCGTTCGCCGGCGTCAGGGACCATGTCGCCGCGATCACGCGGCGTGCCATGAACGGCGAAATCGATTTTCTGGATGCGCTTAACGAGCGCGTGGGGCTGCTCAGCGGCCAGCCGTCGACCATTCTCGAGACCGCCGCCGCGCGCATCCGGCTCATGCCGGGCGCGGCCGCGCTCGTCCGCACCATGCGCGCGAGCGGCGCCACCTGTGCCATTGTCTCCGGCGGATTCCGCGTCTTCGCGGAGCCGGTGCGCGAGCAGCTCGAATGCGACATCGTGGTCGCCAACTCGCTCGAGGTGAAAGCCGGACAGATCACTGGCCGGCTCGTGCCGCCAGTCTTCGGGCGCGAGGCAAAGCTCGCGACGCTCAAGAAGCTCGCAGCCGAGCTGGGCCTGCCGCTGGCGGCGACGCTTGCCGCGGGCGACGGCGCCAATGACCTGCCGATGCTAAAGGCGGCGGGATTGGGGATCGCATTCCACGGCCGGCCGGCCGTGCGGGCCGAAGCACGTTGGAGGATCGACCACGCCGATCTGCGCGCGCTCCTCTATGCCCAGGGCTACCGGGTCGAGGAGATCGTCGAGCGCTAGTTAGCTTTGGTCGATCTTCAGTGCGACGAAGCGGAGATCGCCCTGGCGATCGACGAGCAGCAGCACGGATTTCCGGCCCTGCTTCTTCGCCGCCTCGACGAGATCGTTGATCTGGCTTGCGTTCTTCACGTCCTCCTGGGCCACCTCGACGATCACGTCGCCCGCGTGGACGCCTTTTTCCGCGGCTTGACTCTTGGCCTCGACATCGGTCACCACGACGCCCACCGCGTTCTCGGCGAGGGCGTAGCGCTCGCGCAGGTCGGGCGTCATGTTCGCCAGCGACAGTCCCAGCACTTGCACACCGGGCACCGGCGCATCCTGCTTCTTCTGGTCCTGCGCCGGCAGCGCCGCCTGTTCCTCGTCCTCCTTGAGCTCGCCGACCTTGACGTCGAGCGACTCTTCCTTGCGCTTGCGCCAGACCGTCACCTTGACCGTCTTGTCGATCGGCGTCTCGGCCACGAGGCGCGGCAGGTGGCGCATGTCCGTCACCTCCTTGCCGTCGAAGTCGAGGACTACGTCGCCGGGCTGGATGCCAGCCACCTGGGCCGGGCCGCCATCCTTGACGCTGGCGATGAGTGCGCCCTTGGGCTTGTCGAGGCCGAGGCTTTCGGCGATCTCGTCGGTCACGCTCTGGATGTTGACGCCGAGCCAGCCGCGACGCGGATGGCCGAAGTCGCGGATCTGCTCGACCACCGGGCGGGCCTCGTTCGACGGCAACGCGAAACCGATGCCGATCGAGCCGCCCGAGGGCGAATAAATCGCGGTGTTGATGCCGATCACCTCGCCGTTCATGTTGAACATCGGGCCGCCGGAGTTGCCGCGGTTGATCGCGGCGTCGGTCTGCAGGAAATCGTCATAAGGACCGGCATTGATCTCGCGCGCCCGGGCCGAGAGGATTCCGGCGGTGACGGTGCCGCCGAGGCCGAAAGGGTTCCCGATCGCCAGCACCCAATCGCCAATCCGCGTCTGGTCGCTGTCGCCGAACTTGACCGCAGGCAACGGCTTAGACGATTTGATGCGCAGGAGCGCCACGTCGATCTTGGTGTCGCGGCCCACAACCTCGGCCTTGAAATTCGTGTCGTCCTGAAGCGTGACCGTGATCTGGTCGGCGTCGGCGATGACGTGATTGTTGGTCACGACGAGGCCCGAGGGATCGATGATGAAGCCCGAGCCGAGCGAGGTGGCATGGCGCGGCAGCGCCTGCGGCGTGCTGCCGTCGCCATGGTTGCGGTTGAGGAAGTCCTTGAAGAACTCCTCGAACGGCGAGCCGGGCGGGAATTGTGGCATGTCCGGGCCGGTAGCGCCGCCCTTGTCGGACTTGATCGTCTGCGTCGTCGAGATGTTCACGACCGCCGGCAGGAGCTTGGCCGCGAGATCGGCGAAGCTGTCAGGCGCGGGCTTGGCCCAGGCCGGCCCCAGGAGGGCAAGGACGAGCACCCCGGCCGCCATGATCCGCGTCGCGAGCCCCACAAGAGCCGGCCCGGCACGCGTTTGGTTCCGGCGGCAGGACCGGCTGGCGCTGGCGGATGGCAAGAAAACGCACTCCCTCGGCGGGCTGGGGAATGATCGATCTTACGTGAGAACACGGGCGCGCGAAAGCGCCATCGGGCAACGAACACGCCTCACTTTGGCGATTTCGCGACATCGGTGCCTGCCGTCGCCGCCGCGCGCGACGGAGGCGCCTGCTCCGGCCCGTTCTCAAGATACTTGAAGAACGGGCTGTCCGGCGACAGGACGAACGTCGTGTCCTGGCCGCTCAGCGCCGCGCGATATGCCTCGAGCGAGCGGTAGTAGGAGAAGAATCCCTCATCCTTGCCATAGGCCTCAGCGGTGATGCGGATGGCGTCGCCATCGCCCTGACCGCGCAGGATCTGCGACTGCTTGTTGGAGTCGGCGATGATCTCGATGCGCTGGCGGTCGGCATCGGCGCGGATCTGCTGTGCCTGGCGCGCGCCTTCGGCGCGGTAGCCGGCCGCCTCGCGCTGACGCTCCGACTTCATCCGCGCGTAAACCGCTTCGCTGTTCTGCTCGGGCAGATCGGCGCGCTTGATACGTACGTCGACGACATCGATGCCGAAGCCTTTCGATTGCTCGTTCACCTCGGTCTTGACCTGTTGCATGATCTCCGCGCGACGCTGCGAGATAACGTCCTGGAGCTCGATGCCGCCGATGATGCGGCGCAGCGCGCCGGTCATGATCGCGCCGACGCGCTGCCAGGCGACGAGCTCGGTGCCGACGCTCTGATAGAACTGCAGCGGATTGACGATGCGGAAGCGGATATAGGTGTCGACGACCAGTCGCTTCTGGTCGGACGCGATCACTTCCTCGGCGGGCGGCTCGAAATCGAGGATGCGGCGGTCGTACTCGACCACATCCTGCCACGGCAGCTTGACGTGAAGGCCGGGTTCGGTCACGACATCGATGGGATTGCCGAATTGCAGAACAAGTCCCTCCTGCACCTGGGACACGACGAAGAAGCTGCTCCAGGCGACGATGAGCACCACGACGATGGCGGCGCTCAGCGCGGCGATCATGCGCGAGCTCATCGTCCGCCTCCCGCCCTTGCTCCGGGCTGAGGCTGGGGCGTGGGAGCCGGCTGCGGTGCGGGCCGTGGCGGCGCCGGTATGGTGTTGAGCTGCGGCAGCGGCAAGTAGGGAAGGACGCCCGTTCCGGCGGCGCCCTTGTCGAGGATGATCTTGTTGGTGTTCTGCAAAATGCTTTGCATCGTCTCGATGTAGAGGCGGCGCGCGGTCACATCCTGGGCCAACTTGTAGGAATCGAGTACCGAGAGGAAGCGCGCGGCATCGCCTTGCGCGTTGAGGACGATCTGCGCGCGATAGGCCTCGGCCTCTTGTACGATGCGGGCACCGTCGCCGTGCGCCACCGGCACGACATTGTTGCGATAGGCCTCTGCTTCGTTGATGAGACGCTGCTGGTCGATCTTGGCGCTCTGCACGTCGCGGAACGCGTCGATCACCTGGGACGGCGGATCGACCTTCTGGAGCTGCACGCTCGTGATCGCGATCCCGGCGTGATAGGAGTCGAGGATCGCCTGCATGAGCTGCTGCGTTTCGCTCTCGATCTTGGGACGCCCGCCGGTCAAGGCGCTCGCGATCTCGCTGTGGCCGATCACTTCGCGCATCGCGCTCTCGGCCGCGGACTTCACCGTGCCGTCGGGATTGCGAATGTTGAAGAGATAGCCCTTGGCGTCGTTGATGACCCACAGCACGATGAAATTGACGTCGACGATATTTTCGTCGCCGGTAAGCATCAACGACTCTTCCGGCAGCTCGCTGGTGCGGCCTTCGGCGCCTGTGGCGCGGAAGCCGACTTCGACGCGATTGACGCGTGTCACCTTGGGCAGCAGCACGTCCTCGATGAACGGCAGCTTGAGGCCAAGGCCCGGCGTGGTCGTGCGGTTGTAGGCGCCGAACCGTAGCACGACACCGAGCTCGTCGGGCGCCACCGTATAGACGCTCGAGGCGCCAATCAGGATGAGAACGACGGCGAGGACGACGAGCGCTATGCCGCGGCCGCGCCCCATTCCGCCGGGCAAAAGCCGGCGCAGGCGATCCTGGCTCCGGCGCAGCATCTCCTCGATGTTGGGAGGCTGCGGCCCGCGTCCCCAGGGGCTTTGTCCACCGCCCCAAGGGCCGCCGCCCTGATTCCACGACATGTGGGTCCTTTCCGAGCGGCAACGCGCCCACCGCTCGCTTTGCAGAATGCCCGACTTCTCCTTATATGTCAGCAGAAGTCGATGGGGCGGGCATGAGCGTTACCGAGAACGAAGTCCTTGCTGCGCTGCGCATGGTCAAGGATCCGGAGCGTGGCGAGGATATCGTGACGCTCGGCATGATCGCCGGGCTGCAAGTGCGCGAGGGCCACGTCGCCTTCGCGCTTGAGGTGGAGCGCGCGCGTGCACCCAAGCTCGAGCCGTTACGCCAGGCGGCCGAGCGCGCAGTCGAAGCGCTCGACGGCGTGCTGTCGGTCTCGGCCGTCCTGACCGCCGAGGCGCCGCGCGGGCGTCAGGGCGGCCCCGCCGCACATCCGCAGGCGCCGCAGCAAGAGGCGAAGAAGCCGCTCGTCCCCGGCGTACGCGCCATCATCGCCGTTGCGAGCGGCAAGGGTGGCGTCGGCAAGTCAACCACCGCCGCCAATCTTGCCCTCGCCCTCAATGCCAACGGCCAGAAGGTTGGCGTTCTCGACGCCGATATCTACGGCCCTTCGATGCCGCGCATGCTCGGCATCTCCGGCAAGCCGCGCATGGCCGATAGCAAGCGGCTGGAGCCGATGCAGAACCACGGCGTCAAATGCATGTCGATGGGTTTTCTCGTGCCGGAGGACACGCCGATGATCTGGCGCGGGCCGATGGTGATGAGCGCGCTGCAGCAGATGCTGCGCGACGTGAATTGGGGCGAGCTCGACGTCATGGTCGTGGATATGCCGCCCGGCACCGGCGACGCGCAGCTGACGATGGCGCAGCAAGTGCCCTTGGCCGGCGCCGTCATCGTCTCGACGCCGCAAGACATTGCGCTCCTCGACGCGCGCAAGGGCCTCAACATGTTCCGCAAGGTCGACGTGCCGGTACTCGGCATCATCGAGAACATGAGCTATTTCCTGTGCCCGCACTGCGGCGAGCGCACCGACATCTTCAGCCATGGCGGCGCGCGGCGCGAGGCCGAAGCCTTGGGCTGCGACTTCCTCGGCGAGCTGCCGCTCGATGTCGCGATCCGCGAGACTTCCGACAGCGGCAATCCGATCGTCGTCGCCGATCCGACGGGCGCACACGCCGAGGTCTATCGCGCGATCGCGCGGCGCATTTGGGAAAAGCTCGGCGCCGGCGCCTCGGGCGGTCCACGAGCCGCGCCTCGCATCGTCGTACAGTAGGCTAGAGGCAACTCTCTTGTTGTGCCGCCGATTTCGGGCATTATGGCGGCAACGAGACCAATTCACTGGGGGAGGAAACATGCGCATCGTTGCTTCGACGGCGATTGCTGCGTTCGCGCTTGCCTTTGCGGCGTCGCATGCGGCTTCGGCCGACCCGTGGAAGATCCGCGTCGGGTGGGTCACCACGCCTGGCCACATGCAGCCGGTGATCGACGAGCTGCAGAAGCGCCACCCCGAACTCTTCCACCATTTCGGCCAAAGCTATGTTGCGGCCGGCGTTCATTTCCAGGGCACGACACCGCAGATCCAGGCGCTCGCCATCAACGAACTCGAGATCGCATCGTTCGGACCCGAGGCCCTGGCGCTCGCGGTCGACAACGCTCATCTCGACGTGCGCATGATCGCCGACGTGTTTCAGGACGGCGTGCCCGGCTATTCCAGCATCACGTTCGCGGTTAAGGCCGACAGCCCGATCAAGACCATCGACGACCTCAAGGGCAAGCGCGTCGCGACCAACGCGATCGGGTCATTCGGCGATTCGGCCATGCGCGTCAACCTGCGCCTGCACGGCATATCCGATCGCGACATTACCTCGGTCGAAGCGCCGTTCCCGACCATGCCGGCGATGCTCGACGATGGCAAGGTCGACATGATCATCCTGGTGCCGCAATACGAGTACATGGTGAAAGAGGGTAAGTACCGCGTGCTCTTCCGCGCGGTGCAGGGCTATGGCCGCATCCAGGCGGTGCTATGGGCGATGCGCGCCGACCAGATCGCGGCACACCGCGCGGCGCTCGTCGATTTCCTTGAGGATCACATCCGCGCCGTGCAGTGGCTCACAAGCGCCGCGCACCACAAGGAGGCGGTCGACCTCATCTCGGAGGTGACGAAGCTCAAGCCCGAGACGCTCGACTTCGCCTACACCAAGGACGATTCCTACCACGCGCCCGACGGCAAGCCCGACGTGGCGGGGACACAGCACGCGCTCGATGTCGAGATGAAATACGGGCTTATCCATGACACCTTGACGGTGGCGCCGAAATACGTCGATCTTGGGCCGGTCGAGGATGCGGCCAAGCGGCTTGGCGGCTCCTAAGGGGGAAGCAATATGACGACGTTTCGATCCACCATCGCCGTTGGCGCGCTGGCGCTCGCGGCCTTATCCGCGCCCGCCCGGGCCGATGTCGAGCATGCGACCGTGGCGATGCCGGCGGTCGCCATGATCTTCGCGACTGAATACATCGCCCAGGATGCCGGCATCTATAAGGCCGAAGGCCTCGACGTGAAGGAACAGGTCATCGCCGGCATCGGCGCGACCAACGCCGTGATCGCCGGCTCGATGGATTTCGGCTATGCCTCGGGCGTGACGTTGACGCGCGCGTCGGCGCACAACCAACCGATTCTGGGCATCGCGCGCACCTACCAGCACACCGGGTTCTGGCTCGTCGTGAGCAAAAAGATCGCCGAAGCTGGGCATTTCGACGCTAACGCGCCACTTGCCGAGCGCGCGAAGCTGCTGAAGGGCTTGCGCTGGGCGGTGGGCGGCAGCATCCAGGCGATCCCGCACGCCTATCTCAATGACATCGCCGCCGTGGGCGGGCTCGATCCGACCAAGGACTATCTCGTCACCGCGATGATGCCGACGGATCAGCTCGCGTCGCTCGAGCATGGCGCCGTCGACGGTGTGTCGGCCGGCCCGCCGATCGTCGAGCAGGCCGTGAAGGACGGCATTGGCGTCATCATCACCGATGGCAACAAGGACCCCGACTGGCTGAAGGATGTCGCCGCCAACGTCGTGCTGACGCGACCCGACACCTGCGAGAAGCGCCGCACTGTGTGCGAGAAGATGGGGCACGCGACCGCCAAGGCGCTGCTTTTCATGCATCAGCATCAGAAAGAGGCGATGGAGATTCTCGGCAAGCGCGTCAACGTGACCGATCCGGCGGTGCTCGCTGAGGCCTTCAAGCACACGCTCGAGGCGACGCCCGAGACCGCCCAACTCGACGCTCAGGAACTCGCGACCGCCGACCGCATGAACGTCGAAGCGGGCTTCATGAAGCGCGAGGATATGCTGTCGTCCTACACCAAGATCTTCACGAACGAGTTCGTGAAATAGGACCTCCCGTTCGGTCCGTCAGCCCGCCTAGCTCCGCCCGAGCGTCGCCATCAGCTCGGTCCACTCGCGTTTGGAGAGACCGCTCCCCTCGTGCGTGACGGTCTCGCCGACAAGCATCCGCTTCACTACCGCGAGCGCGGCGGCGGAGAGATGGGCGCCGCCCATGCCGTGCTGGCGGAACGCGTCGGCCGTCAGCGGGACCCAGCGCTCCAGCATAGCCAGCATTGCGTCGGCATAGACGCGGATCTCGTACTGCGCGTGGGTGTCGGCGCGCAGGGAGAGGAAGTGCATGAGGTTGTAGAGATCGATCTTCCAATACCATTGCGTATAGAAATTAAGCGAGAGGTTCATGCGCGCGAGCTCACGCGCGAGGCCCTGGCGCGCGGGATCGCGCGGTGTGCCGTCCTCGCGCTCGTTGAGGAGCTCGACATAGCCGCGATATGCCTTCTCGGAATCCTCGCGCAAAAGCGCCAGCACGCGCGCGGCTTCGGCGCCTTCGAGCACGTCGCCCCTGCCCTGCCGGTTGCTGCGCGACTGCGCCGCGAGCTGCGCCGGCGCCGGAACGTAGAACTCGTTGTCGAGGATCGAATAGCGCGCCGAGTACTCGTTCACGTTGGCGGTGCGATGGCGGATCCATTGCCGCGCGACGAAGATCGGAAGTTTCACGTGAAACTTGATCTCGCACATCTCGAACGGCGTCGTGTGGCGGTGCCGCATCAGGTAGTTGATGAGCCCACGATCTTCCGAGACACGCTTCGTGCCTTTGCCATAGGAGACGCGCGCGGCCTGCACCACCGCCGCATCATCGCCCATATAGTCGATGACGCGGACGAAGCCGTGATCGAGCACGGGAACGGCTTCGTAGAGAATCTCCTCGAGCGCAGGGACGGTGGCGCGCCGCGTCAGCGCGCTCTCCGCGCGCAATCGCGCGATCTCGGCCTGCTGCTCGGGCGTCAAGGGCATGAGCCTGAGTCTACAAGCGCGCGGGCGGATCGGGAAAGCGCCACTGCGAATCGTCCAGGCCCCATGCGATAATCAGGCGATGGCTGCCGCTCCCCTCGACGCCTGGACCAATTTCTTCATCGCCGAGGCGGGCGCCGCGGCGGCATTGCTGGGGCTCCTCTTCGTCGCAATCTCGATCAACCTCGCGCGCATCCTCAACTATCCGCACCTGCCCGGCCGCGCCGCGGAGAGCCTCGCCATGCTCGTGGGGGCGCTCATCCTGTGCAGCGCCGGACTCGTGCCGGGTCAGCCCGAAGGCTGGCTCGGCGCCGAGTATCTCGTCTGCGGACTCGGCATGTGGCTCTGTCCGACCGTCAACCGCGTGCGCACGCGCACGCGCTTCCACCCGGACCATATGTGGAAACTGGTGCTGCCGATCGTCATCGGTCAGGCCGCGACCCTACCCATCGCGCTGGCGGGCGTGGCCATCCTGGCCGGCCATTGGGGCGCCCTTTATGTCGTGCCGCCGGCGCTCATGCTCTGCTTCATCGCCGCGGTCTGGAACGCCTGGGTTCTGCTTGTCGAAATCATGCGATGACCTATATTGGAAGGGCTGGGAAACCGGCTATGGCGATAAACGGCGCATGGAATAAGCGTAGCGGACCCGGGGGCAGTACCCGGCGCCTCCACCATCCTTAAGGGGGCGAATCAGGATCGACGCGCGTAGTAAAGATGTGGTCGTCGCCCGGCATGGTACCACCGATATCGGGCCAACACTGAGTTGCGAACGATAACTTCGCACAAGAGGCTCTCGCGGCCTAATTCCCTTACGGGAATGACAGCCTAGAGTGTTTCGCGGTTCGGGGGGCACCGGGCAACAGAAGCCCCCCACTTCAATCTCGGGAGCGCTCGTGAAAGACCTCATCCGATACGACAAGATGGTCGAGGCGGCGCTCCGGGGAGTGGTGCGCGAGGTATTGGCGCGCACCGCGGCGAGCGGCCTGCCCGGCGCTCATCACTTTTACATTACGCTCAAGACTGCGCATCCGGGTGTCGTCATCCCCGACAGTCTGCGTGCCGAGTATCCCGACGAGATGACCGTGGTGCTCGAGCACCAATTTTGGGATCTCGAAGTCAAGGAAGACCGCTTCTCCGTCACGCTGAGCTTCAAGAACCGGCCGGAGCGACTCACCATCCCGTTCGAGTCGATCACCGCGTTCGCCGATCCGGCGGTGAAATTTGGCCTGCAGTTCCAGGCGGCACCGGCGGGCGAACTCGCGGAAGGCGCGTCGGCCGCTGACGCCGATCCGAAGGCGGCCGCCAAGTCCGCACCCGCGAAAGAAGCGCAGGTTGTGACGCTCGACGCCTTCCGCAAGAAGTAGCCGCAATTTTGCGCTGTTCTTTGCTGCGATAACCGGGACAATCACCGACCAACGACAAGGGCTGATCCGGATGCGCGCGCGATGAGCGATTTCGTCTTCCACGAGCTTTTCCCTCTGGGCGCCGATGAGACGCCCTACCGCAAGCTCACCGGCGAGCATGTGTCGCAAGCCGCGTTCGCCGGAGATTCGGTGCTGAAGGTCGAGCTGCCGGCGCTGACGCTCCTGGCCCAGCAAGCGATGGTCGATTGCCAGCATCTGCTGCGCCCCGGCCATCTGCGGCAGCTGCGCACGATCCTCGACGATCCCGAGGCGTCCGACAACGACCGCTTCGTCGCCTTCGACATGCTGAAGAACGCCAACATCGCCGCCGGCAAGGTGCTGCCGATGTGCCAGGACACCGGCACGGCGATCGTGATGGGCAAGAAGGGGCAGCGCGTTTGGACGGGCGGCGGCGATGCTGGCGCGCTCGCGGCCGGCATCAGGCGCACATACACCGAGACCAACCTGCGCTACAGCCAGCTTGCGCCCACCTCGATGTTCAGCGAGGTCAACACCGGCGACAACCTGCCGGCGCAGATCGATCTTTTCGCCGACGATGGCGACGAATATCATTTCCTTTTCATCGCCAAGGGCGGTGGCTCGGCCAACAAATCGTTCCTGTTCCAGGCGACGCCGGCGACGCTCAACCCGAAGGCGCTTTTGAAATTCCTCGACGAGCGCATCCGCACGCTCGGCACGGCCGCGTGCCCGCCCTATCACCTCGCGATCGTCATCGGCGGCACCTCGGCCGAGCTCAACCTGAAGACCGTGAAGCTCGCGAGCTGCCGCTATCTCGATTCGCTGCCCGAAGCCGGCAACAAGTACGGCCAGGCCTTCCGCGACCGCGGGCTCGAAGCCGAAGTGCTGGAGCTGACGCGCAAGAACGGCATCGGCGCGCAATTCGGCGGCAAGTATTTCTGCCACGACGTGCGCGTCATCCGCCTGCCGCGGCACGGCGCGAGCCTGCCCATCGGCATCGGCGTCTCCTGCGCGGCCGACCGCCAGATCCGCGGCCGCATCGACCGCGATGGCGTGTTCCTCGAGCAGCTCGAGACCAATCCCGCACACTTCCTGCCCGAGATCGACGAGAAACACTTGGCGGGATCGGTCGTGCGCATCGACCTGACGCGGTCGATGGACGTGATCCGCGAGACCTTGTCGCAACACCCGGTGAAGACGCGGCTCGCGCTCACCGGCCCGCTCATCGTCGCGCGCGACCTGGCGCATGCGAAACTCAAATCGGAACTCGATGCGGGCCGCACGCTGCCGGATTATTTTCGCAATCATCCCATTTACTATGCGGGGCCAGCGAAGACTCCCTCGGGCTACGCCTCGGGCTCGTTCGGACCGACGACGGCCGGACGCATGGATTCCTATGTCGAGCAGTTCATGGCCGCCGGCGGCAGTTACGTTACGCTCGCCAAGGGCAATCGCGGCGCCGAGGTGCGCGCGGCCTGCCAGAAGCATGGCGGATTCTATCTCGGCTCGATCGGCGGGCCGGCGGCGCGGCTTGCGCAGGACTGCATCCGCAAGGTCGAGACGCTGGCATATCCCGAACTCGGGATGGAGGCGATCTGGCGCATCGAGGTGGAAGATTTCCCGGCCTTCATCGTTATCGACGACAAAGGCAACGATTTCTTCGCCAAGCTCGTCTAGGCGGGCGATGGCGGTCTCGAGGGCGTTCATCGACTACGTGCGCGATCAGCTCCAGCCCTGGGGCGGGGGCGATATCACGGCGCAGCGCATGTTCAGCAGCGCGGGGCTTTTCCGGGGCGGCATCATGTTCGCGCTCGTCCATGACGACACGCTCTACTTCCGCACTGATGCGGAAAACGTGGCGGATTTCATCGCAGCCGGGATGGCGCCGTTCTCTTATGCGCGCGCCGGGCGGAGTGTCGCGCTCGGCTACCACCAGGTCCCCGCCGAGGTCATCGAGGAGCCGGACGAACTGGCACAGTGGGCAGCGGCGGCCCTTGCCGCGGCCCAACGGCGCAGCACTCCTCGCTCGCGCGCCCGCGTGCGACGGCCCCGCCCGCGGCGGCGCGCCTAGAGAGCCGGCGTGGCCGAGGCGGTCGATCTCGCAGCCCTCACGAGCGGCAGCAAACCGGCCTGGGACGCGTTCGTGCGCCGCTATGCCGGGCTCGTGCTCGCCGGGGTGCGCGCGGTCGCGCGCGAGGGAGGCGATGCCGAAGACCTCATGCAGGAGGTGTTCGTCCGCCTCTGCAAGGATGATTACCGGCTCCTTAAGACTTATGACCCGACGCGCGCAGGGCTCACGACATGGCTGACCATCGTCGCGCGCTCGACGGCGCGCGACGTGCTGCGCCGGCGCCACCCACAAGTGACGCCAATCGACGCGGTACCGGAGACCCAACTTGCGGTTGAGGACCGTCATGTCGAACCGCTGAAGCTTCCGGAAGAGCTTCTGTCGCCGCGGCAAAAGCTCGTTTTGACAATGCTTTACGACAAGGACATGGAGGTCGCCGAGATCGCCGCCGCACTCGGCGTCGACCCCCAGACGGTGCGCAGTACGCACCACAAGGCGATGCTCAAGCTGCGCCAACACTTCGCGCCCGGAGACGGCGCCGCGAAGGTCGAGCGGAGGGGATGAAATTATGGCAACTTGCCTAAAAGCTCATGTGAGGAGTGGGTCATGAGTGGTCCGGGGGATCTGGCGCAGGAATTGGAGTTCTGGCGGCGCTGGCGCGCGACCTCGGCCGAGGCGCCGCCTGTCGATCCTATGCTGCTCGCGGCCTATGCCGAAGGGCAGCTCGATGAAAGCGCGGCCGAGCCGGTCGAGGCTTGGCTCGCCGATCATCCTGACGCGCTCGCCGATATCGTGGCCGCGCGCTCGGCGCTACGCGCCGCCCTTGACGCGGCGCCGGAGCCACGGATCGCCCGCGCCCTTGCCCTTGTCGCGAGGACCGGCTCTGCTGCGCCACTCGCGCCGGCCGCCGAGATCGTGCCATTCCCGAGTGCGCGCGTCGCCCGCCGCAGGACCTGGCGTGATGCCGCCGCCTGGGGCGCCGTCGCCGCGAGCCTTCTCGCCACCAGCATGTTTGGCTTCGAGATCGGCAGCAACGCCTATGCCAACCTGACGCAGCCGTCGGTCGTCTCCGAGAGCGTAGCGCACGAGCTCATCGATCCGCCTTCGGGCCTGTTCAGCGAAGACGACGACTCGGCGACGTGACCATGACCGCCGACATCTCCGGCCGCGGACCGCGGCACGGGTGGGCGATCTGGATTGCGCTGGCTCTCTCGCTCACCCTCAACGTCTTCGTCGCGGGCGGCCTGTTCTGGTCGATGATGGGGCCGCGGCACGCGCCCGAGCCGCCGGCCGAGCGGCTTGTCGCGGCGGCACGCACGCTCGACCTCACAGCCGACCAGCAGGCGGCGCTCCGCACCTTCGCCCGCACCGCACGCGAGCTTCGCCGTTCGCTCGGCGAGACCAACGCGCCGATCTTCCGTCAGGTTTGGACAGAGTTGGCGAAGACGCAGCCCGACCAAGCGGCTATCGCAAAGCTCACAGATACTGCGCTGGATAACCGCCGCACCTTCCAGGGCAAGATGACGGCGAACCTGATGACGTTCGTTGCGACGCTCAACCCTGATCAGCGCCAGCGTTTCGCCGAGCTGGCGATGCGTCGACCGGGCGCGCCGCAGCAGCACTGAACCCAGGCCTAAGAACCGGCGCATCCTCGCCCCATATCTAGCCCGTCCCCGCGAAGGAGACCGGCGATGGCAGAGACGAGACTCGAGCGCGACAGCATGGGCACCGTTGCCGTGCCGGATGAGCGCTATTGGGGCGCGCAGACGGAGCGCTCGCGCCAGAACTTTCGCATCGGCGGCCAGCGCATGCCGCTTCCGCTTATTCGCGCGCTGGCGCTCCAGAAAAAGGCCGCGGCGCTTGCCAACACGGCCCTCGGGCAGCTCGACCGTCGGCTCGGCGAGGCCATTGCAGCAGCAGCGCAGCAGGTGATCGACGGCAAGTATGACGACGAATTCCCGCTCGTCGTATGGCAGACGGGGTCGGGCACGCAGACCAACATGAACATGAACGAGGTGCTGGCGAACCTCGCCAATGAAGCGCTCGGCAGCGCGCGCGGCGCGCAGCAGCCCGTCCATCCGAACGATCACGTCAATCTTGGGCAGTCCTCGAACGACAGCTTCCCGACCGCGATGCACATCGCCGCGGCGCGCGAGATCGACGCGCACTTGCTGCCCGCGCTCGACAAGCTGCGCGGGGCGCTTGACGCCAAAGCGCGCGAATTCGCCGCCATCGTTAAGATCGGCCGGACCCATCTCCAGGACGCAACGCCGTTGCCGCTCGGCGCCGAATTCGGCGCCTACCGACGCCAGATCGAATTGGGTATCGCGCGGATTAAAGCATGCCTGCCGCGGCTTTATCCGCTGGCGCAGGGCGGCACCGCCGTCGGCACCGGCCTCAACGCGCCTCCAGGATTTGCCGACCGCTTCATCGGCGAGCTTAACGGCCTAACCGGCTTGCCGTTCGTGTCGGCGGAAGACAAGTTCGAGGCGCTCGGCGCGCACGATGCAATGGTCGAGCTGTCGGGCGCGCTAAACGTCATCGCCGCGTCGCTGATGAAGATCGCCAACGACATCCGCCTCATGGGCTCTGGTCCGCGCTGTGGCATTGGCGAACTGCGCCTGCCCGAGAACGAGCCGGGATCCTCGATCATGCCGGGCAAGGTCAATCCCACCCAGGCCGAGGCGGTGACGATGGTGGCGACGCAGGTGATGGGCAATCACGTCGCCGTCACGGTCGCCGGCAGCCAGGGGCAATTCGAGCTCAACGTGATGAAGCCCGTCATCATCGCCAATGTGCTGCAGTCGCTCGGGCTCATTGCCGACGCGGCTGCGAGCTTCGCCGACAATTGTGTCGCCGGTATCGAAGCCGACCGCGCGCGCATCGCGGAGCTCGTCGGGCGCTCGCTCATGCTGGTGACGGCGCTCTCGCCGCGGATCGGCTACGACAAGGCGGCCGAGATCGCGAAGAAGGCGCACCATGACGGCACGACCTTGCGCGATGCAGCGCTCGCCTTGGGTTATGTCACGGCCGCCGATTTCGACCGCTGGGTCAGGCCGGAAGCGATGATCGGCACCGCGTGAGCGACGGCCCAAAGAAGCGCTCGGTGGTGATCGCCGGGCACCGCACGAGCCTCTCGCTCGAGGAGCCGTTCTGGCGCGATCTCGCGGCGGTCGCACGGGTGCGCGGGCTCTCGATGAGCGCGCTCGTCGCCTCGATCGATGTGGGCCGCGCCGGCAATCTTTCGAGCGCGCTGCGGCTCTTCGTGCGCGACTGCTACCGCCGCGGCGAGCTTCCCGCGCACGAGGAAGCGCCCTAGCATTGCGGAAAAGGAGCGCGTAATGGCCGAACCGATCAACCTCAACCGTTTCCGCAAGGAGCGGGCACGCGCCGAGAAAGAGCAACGCGCCGCCGCCAACCGTGCTGCGCACGGACGCGGCAAGGCCGAACGCACGAAGGACCGGCTCGAACGCGACAAAGCGGCGAAGGATCTCGACGGCAAGCGCCTCGACTGAAGCTCAGAATCCCAGCGCGCGACGATAGAGCTCGAGCGTTTCGGCATCGAAGCAGCAGAACAGCACACGCTCGACCGCACTGTCGGCGGCGAGAAAGCCACGCGTCTCCGCGACCGCGATCGCGGCCGCACGCGGCTTCGGGAATCCGTAGACGCCGGTCGAGATCGCCGGAAACGCGATTGAGGCGAGGCCATGCTTCAGAGCGAGGCCGAGGCTCGCCCGGTAGCATCCCGCGAGGAGCTGCTCCTCGCCGTTGCCGCCGCCGCGCCACACGGGCCCGACCGCGTGGATCACGTGGCGCGCCTTCAGGCGAAAACCCTTGGTGATGCGCGCACCGCCGGTCGGGCAGCCGCCAACCGTGCGGCATTCGGCGAGGAGCTCCGGCCCCGCCGCGCGATGAATCGCGCCATCGACCCCGCCGCCCCCCAGCAGCGTCTCGTTTGCGGCATTGACAACGGCGTCGACCTCGAGCCGCGTGATGTCGCCGGACAGCGCTTCGAGGCGCGCCACGCCCTAGCCCGTGGCGCGGCGGCCGCTGCGCTCCGGCTTCATGCCGAGCGCGCGCATATAGAGATCGAGCAGGGCCTCCTGCTCGTCGCGGGCGTCCTCGTCCATCTTACGGAGGCGCACGAGCGCGCGAATGGTCTTGACGTCGAAGCCTACGCCCTTCGCCTCGGAATAGACTTCCTTGATGTCCTCGGCGAGCGCCCGCTTCTCCTCCTCGAGGCGCTCGATACGCTCGACGAACGATTTGAGGCGCTCCCCGGCGACGGCGCCGTCGGAGCTGTTTTTATCGCGGGCTCGCATGGACGAAGGAACCCTAGACGAGCCGCGCCCGCGGCGCAAGCGCGTGGGAAATCAGTGCTTCGGTGCCGCGATCTGCTGCTTCTCGTCCTTCTGGTACTTCGCCTTCCACTCGTCGTACGGCATGCCGTAGACGATCTTGCGCGCCTCGGGATCGGGAAGCTTGATGCCGCGCGCTTCCGCCGCCTCGCGGTACCAGCGCGAGAGGCAGTTGCGGCAGAAGCCGGCGAGGTTCATGAGGTCGAGATTTTGCACATCAGTGCGCTCGCGCAGGTGCTCGACGAGGCGGCGGAAGGACGCGGCTTCGAGCTCGGTGCGGGTTTTGTCGTCCATCGCTCCACTCCGGATATCATTCCCTAGATATTGGGATCGGCCCCGCCCCGGGTCTAGCCCCCGCCCCTCACGCGATAGAGGTCCGCGCGCGCGAGAATGGGGGCAAGCGCGGCGCGCAGAATCCCGGCCCAGCGCGCGGCGCCGGCATCGTCGGCGATCAGATCCTGCCGCAATTCGATCGCGACGTGCGGGAGCCCGCGCTGGACCGCATGAGTGCGCACCGTATAGCCCTGCGGCTCGCGCGCGGAATAGGGCTCGTTGTCGCCGACGACGAGCGCGGCATCGGCGCGAAGCGCCGCGAGCAGCGGCTGGGGGATGCGCGGATCGCCGTCCCACAGGATGCCGACATGCCACGGCCGTGCCTTTCCGCCCATCACGGGCGTGAAGCTGTGGATCGAGAGGAACGCCGGCACGCGGCCCAGCGCAATCCGCGCCGCGATCGATCGCTCAAGCGCCGCGTGGTAGGGCGCGAAGATTTGCTCCTGTCGCGCCCCGCGCTCGGACCGGGTGATCGCGCGGTTACCGGGGATGGCGACGCCGTCGCTCGTCTCGGGGATCGAGCTTGCGTCGTCGAGGCCGCGGTTGCAATCGATGACAAGACGCGAATAGCCGGCGAGGATCGCCGGCGCGTCGAGCAGGACCGCGAGCCGCCGCGTCACCTCGGCGGCGCCAATGTCCCACGCGATGTGGCGCTCGAGCTCTGTCGCGCCGAGACCAAGCCCCGCGAGCGCGCGCGGCACCCGGTTCGAGGCGTGATCACACGCGAGAATGACATTGGCTGCGCCATTCTCGCGCCAATGCTGCAAAGGCGGCGGATCGTCGGAGGAAAGTTCGAAAAGCGCCATCTCGGAAAGTCGCGGGCGTCGGCCGCGGTTGTGTCGTGGACCACCGCCATCCTATCTTGCCGGAACATGAATCGCACGCGCGACCCGCATGAATCCGTGCTGAGACGCCTTTTCGACGCCGCGCTCGAGGCGGCCGACCCCGCGCGCTGCGTGCCGCCCCATCTACCGCCGCCGCCCCAGGGCCGCACGGTGGTCGTCGGCGCCGGAAAAGCCGCGGCGGCAATGGCGCGCGCGGTCGAGGATCACTGGCCGGGCGTACTCGAAGGCATCGTCGTCACGCGCTATGGCCACGGCGTGCCGTGCCGCCGCATCGAGGTGGTCGAAGCGAGCCACCCGGTGCCCGACGCCGCCGGCGCCGACGCCGCGCGGCGCATCCTCGCAACCGTCAAGGGGCTCGCGAGCAACGACCTCGTTCTGTGCCTCATCTCGGGTGGCGCGTCGGCACTTCTCGCGCTGCCTGCCGAGGGCCTCACTCTCGACGACAAGCGCGCGGTGACGCAGACGCTGCTGCGCTCGGGCGCCGATATCAGCGAAATAAATTGTGTACGCAAGCATCTCTCCGCGATCAAGGGCGGCAGGCTTGCCGCGGCCGCCGCGCCCGCAACGGTCGTGACACTCGCGATCTCCGACGTTGCGGGCGATGATCCCGCCGTCATCGGCTCGGGTCCGACCGTGCCCGATCCCACGACCTTCGCCGAGGCGCGTGCTATCCTCGCGCGCTACGCCATTACGCTGCCGCCTGCCGTAGCGCGTCGGCTTGCGGCGGGCGAGGACGAGACGCCAAAGCCCGGCGACCCGGTGTTCGCGCGTTGCAGCTACCGGCTCGTCGCGACGCCGCAGGTGGCGCTCGAGCGGGCCGCCGCGGTGGCGCGGGCCGAGGGGCTGACGCCTATCGTGCTCGGCGACCGCATCGAGGGCGAAGCACGCGAGGTGGCGAAGGTCATGGCCGGGATCGCGCGCCAGGCTGCCGCCGGGCGACTCGTCGCTGGCGAGTACGCGCTCTCGCTTCCGGCGGTGCTGCTATCGGGTGGCGAGACGACCGTGACGGTGCGTGGCCGCGGGCGCGGCGGCCCCAACAGCGAGTTCATCCTCGCGCTCGCGCTCGCGCTCCGTGGTGCGCGCGGCATCCACGCCATTGCGTGCGATACGGACGGGATCGACGGCAGCGAGGACAATGCGGGCGCGCTCTGCTCGCCCGATACGCTCGCGCGCGCAAGTTCGCTCGGGCTCGACCTTGCCGCGCATCTCGCCGACAACGATGCGTGGGGCGCGTTTGACGGGCTGGGCGATCTCGTGGTGACCGGGCCGACCCTGACCAACGTCAACGACTTTCGCGCCATATTCGTGACCGCGTGCGAAGGAATGATGGGCCGATGAGACGGCAACGCAGCGCCAAGATCGTCGCAACTCTCGGGCCTGCCTCGTCCTCGCCCGAGATGATCGAGGCGCTCTTTCGCGCCGGCGTCGATGTCTTTCGCCTTAATTTCAGCCATGGCAAGCAGGAGGAGCACCGCGCGCGTTACGACGCGATCCGCGCCATCGAGAGGAAGCATGGCCGGCCGGTCGGCGTGATGGCGGACATGCAGGGGCCGAAGCTGCGCGTCGGCATCTTCGCCGAAGGCAAGGTGAAGCTCGTCGCAGGCAAGCACTTCCGCCTCGATCTGCAGAAGACGCCAGGGGATGTGCGGCGTGCGCCGCTCCCTCATCCGGAAATCTTTGCCTCGCTCGAGCCCGGCACCGAGCTCTTGCTCGACGACGGCAACATCCGCCTCAAGGTCGAAACGTGCGGCAAGGATTTCGCCGAGACGGCGATCGTGACCGGCGGCGATCTGTCCGACCGCAAGGGCGTCAACGTGCCGAATGCGGTGTTGCCGCTCTCGGCGCTGACGCCCAAGGACCGTTCCGACCTTGCGTTTGCGCTCGAGCTCGGCGCCGACTGGATCGCGCTTTCGTTCGTGCAGCGGCCCGACGACGTGGCCGAGGCGCGGAAGCTCATCAACGGCCGCGCCGGCATCCTCGTGAAGCTCGAGAAACCGGCGGCGATCCGCCGCCTCAGCGAAATTCTGGAGCTCGCGGACTCGGCGATGGTCGCGCGCGGCGATCTCGGCGTCGAGATGCCGCCCGAGGACGTGCCGCCGGTGCAGCGTCAGATCATCCATGCGTGCCGGCTCCTCGGTAAGCCGGTCGTGGTGGCGACGCAGATGCTGGAATCGATGGTGCGCGCGCCAGTGCCGACCCGCGCCGAGGCGTCCGATGTCGCGACCGCGGTCTATGAGGGCGCCGACGCCGTGATGCTGTCGGCCGAGACCGCGGCAGGCTCCTACCCTGTCGAAGCGGTGACGATGATGGATCGCATCATTCGCCGCGTGCAGGCCGATCCACTCTATTTCACCACGCTTAAGGCCAACGCCGGGATACCTGAGCACACGTCTTCGGATGCGATCTCGCACGCCGCGCGCGACGTGGCTGAGACCGTGGGCGCTGCGGCGATCGTTTCCTACACTACCTCGGGTGCAACGGCGGTGCGCGCCGCACGCGAGCGCCCGCAGGTGCCGGTCCTCGCCCTCACCTCCAAGATCGAGACCGCGCGCCGCCTCGCCATTGTCTGGGGGCTGCACTGCGTCCACAGCCGCGACGTGCACAATTTCAACGACATGGTGCAGCGCGCGACGACGGTCGCGAACAAGGAGGGGTTTGCGCAAAGCGGCGACCGCGTCGTCATTACCGCGGGCGTCCCGTTCGGCACTCCCGGCGCGACCAACGTGTTGCGCATCGCCTGGGTCGAGGGGCGTTAGGCGCCGCCGCCAACCACCTTATATCCCTTCGCGCTGAGGCACTGCGCGACTGTGGGCCGCTCCAACGGATCGGTCTTCTGCGCGGACGGCGTGTTGATCGCCGCATCGGCGGCCGCGCCCGCGACGGCGCCCGATCCCGTGCCGTAGGCCTCGGCCGCGGAATAGGTGGGCGCGCCCAATCCGCCCGTACCGCCGATAAAGGCGCCGAGCCCACCGCCGATCGACATGCCCATAATCGCGCCGGCAACGAGAGGGCCCACCTTGTCGCTGCTGTTGCCGATCGCCTCGCAGCGGTCGAGATCACGCTGGTAGACGACCGGGTCGATGTCGGTCATGTCGACGAGCGGCGGCCCCGACGTGGCGCAGCCGGACAGAGCGATGGCGATGGCAGCGAGGCTTCGGCGCACGCGCCACGATAGCACGAGCCGCGTCAGGCGCGGAGAAGACCTTGCGCCGCCGCCAAGGTGGCCGTACCGGGGAAGACCTTGGTGCCGAGTGCCGCTGAGTCGAGGCCCAGATGGTCGCGCAGGATGCCCTTCATCACGCTTCGCGAGTCGGTCGCGACGCGGAGATCGCGATCGTCCTGAAGCTGCGCGAGGCCGGGCCAGTCGCCATGGACGCGTCCGCCCCTGACCGCGCCGCCCATCACCAGCATCGCCGATGCCGTGCCGTGATCGGTGCCATTGTTGCCGTTGACGGCGACGGTGCGGCCGAACTCGGTCACAGCGACGACGACCGTGCGCTTCCAGCTTGCACCCATCGCTTTCGCCATCGCTTCGAGCCCCGCAGCAAGCCCGGCGAAATTCTGCGCGAGCCGCCCGGTATCCGCGCCCTGGTTCACATGCGTGTCCCAGCCGAGCATGTCGAGCGCGGCGACGCGAGGGCCCTCGTCGGCCGCAAGCAGCTTGCCTGCGACCTCGGCGAGCGGCGCAAATCCGTTGGGGCCATAGCCGCCCTTCGCATCCATCGCCGCATCGGCGCCCAGCACCTGATCGGAGAAGCCCTGCGCCGCCAGGCCACGCTCCAGCGCGGGACCCAAGAGCACGTCGTGGCGATAGAGCGTGCGCAGCGCCACGAGGAAATCAGGCGAAGGCTGGGGCAGCTTGTCGGGTTCCCAGGACGCGACGGCGACCTGGCCGCGCAGGATGAGCGGCACGGCGCCGCCAACGGCAAGGCCGGTACGCGCATCGACGCCTTTTAGGAGTGTCAGCGCACGATTGAGCCAGCCGTCACTCGCGTGGCCCTTCGCGGCAAGTCCGCTCTCCATCAGGTCCTGCGCGTCGAAATGCGAACGCGTGCTGTAGCCGTTGCCGGTCGCAGGCACGAGCATCAGCTCACCGCTCTTGTAGTAGGGTTCGAGCGGCGCGAGCGCGGGATGAAGGCCGAAGGTCTGATCGAGTGCGATGACGCCCCCCTCCTGCCCCGGCGGCTTCAATGCGATCGCGCCGCGCTTCTCGGCATAGTGCGGATCGCCATAGGGGGGCATGGCGGCGAGCCCATCCATCGCGCCACGCAGCAGCACCACGATAAAGCGCCGGTCGGTCGGGGCCGCGGCGAAGGCGGCACGGTGGATCCCCGCCGTCAGAGCGAAGCCGGCAGCGCCGGCGAGGAAATCTCGGCGCGCGATCGTCATCGCCTTTGGAACTCCGCGCTCGCGAGCAAGAGCGCCACGCCATCGCGGCGCGACGGTGCGTGGGCGATGGCATCGACGATCTCGGCGGGAGCGGCGTCGCCGAGGCTCGCATTGGCAAGCGCCGCCGGGTCGATCGTGTCCGGCATGCGGTTGGCGAATGCCTCGCACCATTGCGCGCGCCGGAGCACTGCCTCGGGCGAGACCCACGACGCAGCGTCGTCGGGCCAGCCCGAAGGCTGCGGCGCATAGAACGGTAGCTGGTCGAGCATGCGCAGGCTCTGCGCCCATTGCTGGCCGCGCGGCGCGACGCCGGTAACGCGGCACGCCGCGATCGCGAGGTCGGCGGGCGAGCGCACCTTGGCGAACGGCCCGCGCCAAGCCGCCTCCTCGCGCGCGACACCCTCGCTCACATGGCGCAGATCGCCGCCGCTCTCGAGGAAACGCTTGGCGATGCGGTCAACGGCGTCCGGCGGTGGGTTGTCAGCGATGAAATGCGCCGCAAGCTTCCGCGCAACGTGGCGGGCGGTGGCAGGATGCACGGCAAGATCGGCGAGTGCCGCTATGCCTTCGCTCTGCCCGCCCTCGGCGTAGCGTTTGCCGAGAAGCGTCTTCGCCCCGGGCTCGTGCGCGAAAGGGCGAAAGCGGAAGCTTCCGGGCGCCGGTTCCTGCGGCCGCGCGATCGACCAGCCGGTGAGGATGCGGGCGAGCGCCTCGACATCGTCTTGCGTGTAGCCGCCATCGACGCCGAGCGTATGCAGCTCCAAAATCTCGCGTCCAAGATTCTCGTTGAGGCCGCGCCCGCTGCGCATTCCCGCCTGCGAATCGGGGCCGATCGACTGCGCATTGTCGAGATAGAGCAGCATCCCCTGGTGACTCTCGACCGCGAGCAGCATGTCGGAGAAGCGGCCCAAGACGTGCGGCCGGATCGCCTCGCGCTCATAGGCGCCGGCGATGCCGCGGATGAAGGGGCGGCGCGCCGACACGGTGAAATGGTTGCTCCAAAAATGCACGAGCCGCTCGACGTAGGGCCGTTCGCTCGTGACGGCAGCGTCGAGCCGCGCCTCGATCTCGGTGAAATAGACTTGGTTGACCCGCTGATTGAACTCCTTGCGGTCCTGCGGCGCGCGCTTGTCGCGGATCGACTGAAGGAAGAGCGCGGTCATGCCAGTGCCGGTCGGGAGGTCGCCGGCGAGTGCGGGCGGCGGGCCAGAAAGCTGCTTCAGAACTGCGCCGCGCGGATCCTGCGCCAGCGTCTGCAGCTCGCCCGGACGCGCGGCAAAGCCGAACCGGGTCGCCGCGATCAAGGCCGAAAACGCCGTCATGACGATGGTACGCAGCCTAGCATGCCTGCCATCCCCATTAACCTGATCGATGGGGCGTGTCGGCTTCGTCCAGGGGGCAATTTGTGCTACCACCCGAGAAGGATGGAACTCTCCGTCGTCATTCCGGTGCGCAATGAGGCGCCTAACATTGTGCCGCTCGTCGCCGAGCTGCGCGCCGCGCTCGAGGGAAGCTGCGATTTCGAGATAATTTACGTGGATGACGGCAGCAGCGATGGCACCGCCGCAGCGATCGCCGCGCTCGCGCGCTCGTGGCCGCGGCTGCGCCTGCTCCGCCACGCCCGGAGCTTCGGGCAGAGTGCCGCCATCATGAGCGGCGTCAAAGCCGCGCGCGGACACTTTATTGCCACGCTCGACGGCGACGGCCAGAACGATCCGGCCGACGTCCCGCGGCTCTATGAGATGGCGCGTGCCGCACCGCGCGCTCCGGCGCTGCTCGTCGCCGGCCTGCGCGCGAAGCGCCGCGATACGGTGACACGGCGCCTTGCCTCGCGCATCGCCAACGGAGTGCGCGCCGGCTTACTCGGCGACGCCACGGTCGATACCGGCTGCGGCCTCAAGGTCTTGCGACGGGAGGCGTTCCTCGAGCTGCCGTTCTTCGATCACTGCCACCGCTTCCTGCCGGCGCTCGTGCTGCGCGGCGGCGGACGCGTGGTGTCGGTGCCGGTAAACCATCGGCCGCGCGCGGGCGGACGCTCGAATTACGGTGTGTTCGACCGGCTTTGGGTCGGCATCGTCGATCTCCTCGGCATGATGTGGCTGATGCGGCGCGCGATCCGGCCCGAAATCGTCGCGGAGGAGAGCGCCGCCGAGCCCGAGAGCGCGCCGGCGCGCGTCGCTACGCGCGTGCCATGAACGACGCGGGCAACCCGGGGCTGCGGCGGCTCGGCCGCGTGCTTGCGCTCGCGCTGCTCGCCGCGGGCACTGCCTACGTCATCGCGCACCGTAGCGCGTTTGATCCGCTGGAGTTGGCGCACACGCTCGCGGCCGCGCCGGCGGCGCCGCTTCTGTTTCTTGCGCTCCATGTCGCGGCGAGCCTTCTCTTCCTGCCGCGCACGGTGCTGGCGATTGCGGCCGGACTCGTCTTCGGCATGGGCTGGGGCCTCGTTTGGGCTACGACCGGAAGCGTCCTCGGCGCGGTCGTGGGCTTTCTCGTCGCGCGTTACCTCAATGCCGGCCTCGTTGAGCCCGAGACCCTGCCGCGCATTGGCCCAATCCTCGAGCGCGCCGAGGCTGGCGGTTGGCGCGCGGTGACCGCGCTTCGCCTCATTCCCGTGCTGCCGCATTCGCTCGCCAACTATGCGCTGGGCCTGACGCGGCTGTCGCTGGGGAGCTATGCGCTCGGCTCGCTCCTCGGGCAATTCCCGATGACGTTTGCGTCGGTCAATCTGGGCGTGGCGGGTAGCCGGGCCTGGACCGGAGCGTCGAACTGGCTTGCCCCCACGCTCCTCGGCTTCGCGGTCCTGCTCGTTTCGCTCCTGCTGCCGCGGCTCGCACGCCAGCGGAGCTAGGAAAGCGCCGCCGGGGCCGGGCCGCCAGTCGCCCAGTCGAGCAGCTCGACCGTATGCACGACCGGCACGCGGGCGCCTTCCTGAAGCTGCACGATACAACCGAGGTTTCCCGTCGCGACGAGCGCCGGCGACGTGCGCGCGATATTGGCAAGCTTGCGCTCGCGCAAGGCGCCCGCGAGCTCGGGCTGCAGCATATTGTAGGTCCCGGCCGAGCCGCAGCAGAGATGGCCGTCGGGTACATCGAAAACAGCGAATCCCGCCGCGGCGAGCAGCCGCTTCGGCTCGTCGCGGATCTGCTGGCCGTGCTGGAGCGAGCAAGGGGCGTGATATGCCACGCGCTGCCCCGTCGACGCGACCGGTGCCTTAAGACCAAGCGCATGCATGAACTCGCACACGTCCTTCGCGAGCGCGGCGATGCGCGCGGCGTTTGCGGCATAGCGCGCGTCCTCGCGCAGCATGTGACCGTAATCCTTGACGGTGACGCCGCAGCCCGAGGTATTGACGATAATGGCGTCGAGCCCATGCCCGTTGAGTTCCGCCGTCCAGGCATCGATGTTAGCCCGCGCGAAGCCGAGCGCGTCGCGCCCCATGTGATGGACGAGCCCGCCGCAGCATCCAACGCCCTTCGCCACCACCACCTCGCAGCCGTGCCGAGTCAGGAGCCGCACCGTCGCCGCGTTGATCTCGGGCCCGAGCACGCTCTGGACGCAGCCGGTGAGCAGCGCCACGCGCTGGCGGCGCGGGCCCTCGGCTGCGAAGACCTGCGGCTTCTCGACAAGGCCGGGCGCCGGCACGCGCGCCGGCAGCAACTGTCCCATCGCGCCAAGGCGCCCCGGCAGCACGGCCAACACGGGCCTGAGCGCGCTACCCGCGACCGACGCCATGCGGAACAACAAGGGTCGTGGCAGCACGCCCGCGATCATCGCGCGCAAGAGCCGGTCGAGCGCAGGCCGGCGAAAGGTCGCCTCGATGCGCTGCCGCGCCAAGTCGACAAGGCGTCGGTAATCGACGCCCGAGGGACAGGCCGTCACGCAGGCGAGGCACGAGAGGCAGCGGTCGATATGGAGCGCCACTTGCGCCGAGGCGACACGGCCGTGCTCGAGCATGTCCTTCATCAGATAGATGCGGCCGCGCGGCCCGTCGAGCTCGTCACCCAAGAGCGCAAAAGTCGGACAAGTCGTGTTGCAGAAGCCGCAATGGACGCACTTGCGCAGGACGGCATTGGCGTCCTCGAGTTTTGGGTCTGCGAGCTGGGCGAGCGTAAAGGCCGTCTGCATGGCGCGCCTAGAGATCGCGGTACATGCGGCCGCGGTTGAGAATGCGGGCCGGATCGAACTGTGCCTTGACGCGCGCCGTAAGCGCAGCGAGCGCTTCGGGCTGTGGCTCGAACGGTGGCACCGCGGCCCGGAGCGCGTCGGGCGCGCGCACGAGCGTCGCGTGCCCGCCCGCGAGCGCGGCACGGATCGCGGCCGCGCCGCCATCCTCGGCCCCTGTCACCGCGAGCCACACGAGCCCGCCGCCCCAGTCGAAGAAGCGGCGCGTGTCGTGCGCGCGCGCGATGCGGGCGGCAAGCGCGGGTCCCGCCGTCGGCGCGACGGAAACGCGCCACACGGCGGCGCCGGGTGCGGCGAGCGGCAGCACGTCGCGCACGCTCTGCCACAGCGCGTGGGACGCGCCGTTGTCTAAAAGCTCGATCGCGCCGAACTCCGCCAGCTCCGCGCGAAGCGCCGCGGCGCGCGCCACGACCGAAGGCTCGGGCCCTTCAAGCCGCAGGCACGTGCGCGCCGTGGCGCCGGCCGCCGGCAGATGCGCCGCCCCGCTCACCTCGTGCGAGCTCTTGAGCGCGGCGCTCATGGCGCGGCGGGCGGCTTCGTCGTCGAGGCCGAGGATGACGAGTGTGCGCGTCGCCTCCGGCATCGGCAAAACTTTGAGCGTGATCTCGGTCAGTGCTGCGAGCGTGCCGAATGATCCCGCCATGAGCTTCGGCAGGTCGTAACCCGTCACGTTCTTGACGACGCGCCCGCCTGCCTTGAACGGCTCGCCGCGCCCGGAAACGCCGCGAAATCCCAGGAAATGATCGCGCGCCGCGCCCTGGCGAATGCGGCGCGGACCCGAAAGATTGGCGGCGACCGCGCCGCCCAGGGTCGGCCGAGCTGTCTCGCTTCCCAGAAGCTCGCGCCAGTCACCGGGCTCGAAGGCGAGCATCTGACGCTTCTCCGCAAGCGCCGCCTCGATCTCGTCGAGCGGCGTCGCAGCGCCCGCGGTCAGCACCAGCTCTTCCGGCTCGTAGGCAGTGATGCCGGAAAACGCCGCGAGATCGAGCGTGTGCGGCAGCTGCAGCGGCCGGCCGAGGCCGCGCTTGCTACCGCCGGCGACGAGCTCCATCGGCTCTTCGCGCGCGATGGCCTCGCCGACGATCGCCGCAAGCTCAGCCTCGTCCGTGGGCCGGAAATGAGTCACGCGCGACTCAAAGGCGCGGCAGATCGGGAAACGGCACGCGGCCGTGATGCACGTGGAGCCGCCCGAGCTCGGCACAGCGGTGCAGCTGGGGGAACACCTTGCCCGGATTGAGCAGGCCCGCGGGATCGAACGCGCATTTCAAACGCTGCTGCTGATCGAGGTCGAGCTTCGAGAACATCGTGTCCATGAGGTCGCGCTTCTCGACGCCGACGCCGTGCTCTCCGGTCAGTACGCCGCCCACGGCGACGCAGAGCCTCAGGATCTCGGCGCCGAGCGCCTCGGCGCGCTCGAGCTCACCCGGGTTGTTCGCATCGTAGAGGATGAGCGGATGGAGATTGCCGTCGCCGGCGTGGAACACGTTGATGACGCGCAACCCAAACTCGTTCGAAAGTACCCCCATGCGGTTCAGCACCTCGGCAAGACGCCGGCGCGGAATGGTGCCGTCGACGCAGTAATAATCGGGCGAGAGTCGACCCGCCGCGGGGAAGGCTGCCTTGCGCCCGGCCCAGAAGCGCAGCCGCTCTTCTTCGCTCTCGCTCGCACGGCACGACACGGCGCCGCATTGAAGTGCGATCTCGCGCACGCGGCCGATCAGGTGATCGACCTCGGCGGGTGGTCCATCGAGCTCGACGATGAGCAACGCCTCGACGTCGAGCGGATAGCCTGCATGGACGAAATCCTCAGCCGCATGGATCGCCGGCCGGTCCATCATCTCCATGCCGCCGGGAATGATGCCGGCGCCGATGATGGCGGCCACGCACGCACCGGCGCTCTCGCTCGACGGGAAGCCCACGAGCACGGCACGCGCGGCGGTGGGCTTGCGCAGGACGCGCACCGTCACCTCGGTGACGACGCCCAAAAGCCCCTCGGACCCGACCGTGATGCCGAGAAGATCATAGCCCTCGCTGTCGAGGTGCTTGCCGCCCAGACGTACGACCGTCCCGTCCATCATGACGAGCTCGACGCCGAGGACATTGTTGGTGGTGACGCCATATTTCAGGCAATGCACGCCACCGGAATTCTCAGCGACGTTGCCGCCGATGGTGCAGGCGATCTGGCTCGACGGATCGGGCGCGTAGTAGAAGCCCGCGTGATCGACGGCGCCGGAGATCGCGAGGTTCGTGACACCCGGCTGCACCACGGCGCAGCGGTTTTCAAAATCGATGTCGAGGATACGGTTGAACTTGCCCATGCTCATGAGCACGCCGTCGGAGAGTGGCAGCGCCCCGCCCGAAAGCGAGGTGCCACCGCCGCGCGGCACGACCTTGAGGCCGCGCTCGTGGCAATACCGAAGCACCCGCGCCACCTCCGCCGTCGTCGATGGGAGCACGACGACGAGCGGGCTTTGGCGATAGGCGGTGAAGGCATCGGTCTCGTAGGCGCGGCGCTCGTCCTCGCCGACGCGGACAGCCTCGTCCGGAAGGAGCGTCTGCAGCTCGCGCGCGATCTCGGCGCGTCGGGCGATGACGGCGGCATCGGGCTGCGGCATGCGCATGGTTGTCCTCGCGAACGCCCACTGTACTGCACTTAAGAGGGTAAATGCGAATCTCGACGAAATCTATTTCTGCTCATCGCCCGCGGTGTCGGTTACGTAGGCGAGATGGGCGGCAAAAATGGATTGAGATCAAAATCCTGACAACCTAAGCTTGTGGAAACGTGATGGCGGGGGAAGTTATGCCAACGGCGGCGACATTCGGATGGGTGAAGGCGAATATTATGTATCCCCTCGTTCCGATCTTATTACTTTCTATGCTCAAGTACATTGTTGTGACGCCATCTCCATTCTGGAAATCGGTAAGTTCCGCTGACGTTTCACTTTGCATGGGCATTTTTGCGCTCTTCATGGTCCAGGCAGTATACACAAAGGAGGAGCCATTAGAGGACGAGATTGGCCGGCAAATCCGGTTCGGCTTTGCTACAGAGTTTCAAATATACACATTGATCTCTTTTTTCCTCTTCGTCGCGATCTCGTTCGTCGAGGACCTCGTGCAAGCAAAGATTGACGCCTTGGAGCACCAACCACTTTGGATCTTTGACTTGGCTGTCGCCATCACCACGACGCTGACAATCTTACGTGGCGTTAAGGCGCAACGACAATTAAAGCTGTTGGCCATTTGAGATGCTCGCCGCGCTCTACGCCTGGATTATCCAGAATGCAGCGGAGCTTACGGCCGCGACCTTAGCGGTCGCGGCTTCGACGTCCATATTCAATCTTCTTCATTTCGTAGCGCGCGCGCGCGATTCCATCGTGCCTTATAACGTTGCGGTTCTGGGCCTTCCCCGCTCAGGCAAGACGACCCTCATCACTTCGCTGTTCCAAGTAATTTTTTTTCACAAGTTTTTTGGCGACCGTCTCCTGCTCCGCGGTCCCGAGACAATAGATAGAGTAAATCGAGACATCGAGACGATCAAATTGGGCAAGGCACTAGGCCCGACGACTGATCAAGATATGTTCGCATATCGAGCGGATATCAAGCGCTCGTCTTGGCTGAGAAATGTCACTTACCGGATTGCGATCGGTGATTTTGCCGGTGAGCGGTCTGCCGAGCTGATGGAGCAGAGGGACGATGTGCGACTCCATCAAACCACTTTCTTTAGATGGGTAATGGAGGCGGATGCTTTCATCTTCGTCATAGATGTCGCAGCCTACCTACGTGATGGGGCCGCCTACGTCGCAAGGGTTGAGAGCGAGTTCCGATCAGCTTGGCAACATCTCGCCGAGTTCCACGTCGTAGGCGGCAAGGCTATAAAACATAAGCCCGTTGCTCTCGTGCTAAACAAATGTGACGTGCTGGTGCATTCAAGCGATTTTGATGATGTTCGCGTGGCAAAGGACTACACGCAGGCGGATAACATGCAAGACGTGTGGAGACTCGGCTTCGGAGACGAGACTCCCCCAGTGGTACGGTTGGATACCATCGGCACCCAAGTGATACGTGAGTTCGCGTTATCGAATTTCAAGCCCCTGGTCGAGTACTTCGCCGGCCAGTCGGCTTATTTCAAGGTGTTCCCGGTGAGCTCGTTCGCGCTCGTTGGCGAAAAACCCCTTGGAGTCGAAGAGCTTGCCGTGTTCGTCTTGCCGGGATGATACGCTAAGGCGAAACCCAACCACTCTGAGCTATTTGGCTCAGCCCTGGCGCGCCTTGTAGCGCGGGTTGGTCTTGTTGATGACGTAGACCCGGCCTTTGCGCCGGACGATACGGCAGTTCTTGTCGCGCTTTTTAAGCGACTTCAAGGAATTCGCGATCTTCATAGCCGAACTCTCAGAAGGTGCCGCGACCATAGGGAGGCGTTGGCCCGCCTGTCAATTACCCGCGGACGCGCGGGAGGCAGCAGATCAAGGGTCGGCAAAATGTCCAAAATGGTGCGGGAACGCAATGTCCGGCGCACCGTTTGAGCGTACGCCATGGAGTGGGAAGTCAGTAAGGTGGTGCGCCCCGCGACCGGGCGCCGGATCCTCGTCATCGAGGATGAAGAGACGATCCGACTTATATTCCACCACGTCCTGACCTCGGCCGGCTATGCGGTCGACAGCGCCGATACTGTCGCCGCAGGGCTGAAGCTGCTGCGCTCCCGGTCCTACGACCTCGTCATCGCCGACGACCGCCTGCCCGACGGTCGGGGCCTTGAGCTTGCCGACCGGGCTCGCGCCAAAGGCATCGCCGCCGTCGTGCTCACCGGGTACGCGCTGCAAATGAAGAAAGAAGAGCTGAGCCGCTACGATCTGCTGCTGAAGCCGATGCGCCCGCTCGAGCTTGTGGCCGAGGTCGAGCGCCGCATCGCCGGCCGGGCGGAACCCTCCTGAGTCACTGACCCGAGACGGCAGCGACCTTAGGGCGCGCGCCGCTCGAATTGCGCCGGCTCAGGAATTGCTTGATGTTGCGCACGGCTTGGCGCAAGCGCTGCTGGTTCTCCACAAGCGCGATGCGCACGAATCCCTCGCCATATTCACCGAAACCCACGCCCGGCGAGACCGCCACATTGGCATGCTCGAGCAAAAGCTTTGAGAAGGCGAGACTGCCGATCTCGCGGAAGCCCTCGGGAAGCGGCGCCCACGCGAACATCGTCGCGGCTGGACTTGGAATGTCCCAGCCGGCCTGGTGCAACCCCTCGACGAGCACGTCGCGCCGCCGCTTGTACCGACCGCGGATTTCATCGATGCAGTCCTGCGGGCCGTTCAGGGCAGCGGTCGCCGCAACCTGGATCGGCGTGAAGGCGCCGTAGTCGAGATAGGATTTGACCCGGGCCAGCGCGGCGACAAGGCGCTCATTGCCGACCGCGAAGCCGATGCGCCAGCCCGCCATCGAATATGTCTTGGAAAGTGAGGTGAATTCGACGGCGATGTCGCGCGCGCCTTCGACCTGAAGGATGGATGGCGGCGGGTTGCCGTCGAAATAGATCTCGGCATAGGCCAGGTCGGACAGCACGAAGATGTTATGGGCCCGGCAGAACCGGACGACCTCGTCGTAGAAGTCGAGATCGACCACCTGGGCGGTCGGATTGGCCGGGAAATTCAAGAGCAGCGCAACGGGCGGCGGCACCGAATGCGTCACTGCCTTTTGCAGCTCGCGCATAAAATCGATCCCGGGACCGACCGGCACGTGCCGCACCGAGGCGCCCGCGATGATGAAGCCGAAGGCGTGGATCGGATAACTGGGGTTCGGCACAAGCACGATGTCGCCCGGGGCTGTGATCGCCTGCGCGAGGTTGGCGAGCCCCTCCTTCGAGCCCAGCGTCACGATCACCTCGCGCTCGGGGTCGAGGGTCACGCCAAAGCGGCGCTTGTAATAGGCCGCCTGACCGCGGCGCAGCCCGGCGATGCCGCGCGAGACGGAATAGCCATGCGTGCGCGGATTCTGCACCGTCTCGATGAGCTTTTTGACGATGTGGTCGGGCGTCGGGCCATCGGGATTGCCCATGCCGAGATCGATCACGTCGCGTCCCTCGGCCCGCGCCCTCGCCTTCAGCGAATTGACCTCGGCGAAGACGTAGGGGGGAAGCCGTTTGGTACGGTAAAATTCTTCGGGCATTCGAGAGACCGTCGCGACCGTGAAGGCCCATATCTTAGGCCCGCGGCAAGGCAAGGTGCAAATGGAGGCAAGGGTGGACGAGCTCGGATTCATGTATTTCGCAGGCGATTACCGCTGGTCGCACGGCTTATTGCTGGCGCTGTCCGCGGCGCCCTGG